>OLHG01001589.1_pt1 | contig 13613 bp, 8 predicted proteins | sample 1605971 | NCBI WGS metagenome assembly OLHG01 (sample SAMN03283289) | human gut metagenome | biome: human-associated habitat; material: feces | host: Homo sapiens | place: Peru | collected 2012 | reverse complement strand
GGGGTAACGTGAAATGATGTGGGTGGGCAATCACCTTCGAACGTGAGATAATGTATTTAACAGCAGGTGATTGCCTACTTGCGAAAGTTGAGTTAAAGTATGAGAAAGTTGGTTTTGTTGGGAGCGATTCTGCATTTTGCGATCGGGGCGGGGCATCTGGCCTGCCTGTTTTGCCTTGAGGCAGTGTTCAACATCTATGGGATAAACGGGATGATGGGTGAGATTGCCGCACATGGAGCCGGGCTGCCGTATTTGATCACGGTCTGCATCGCCATTGCGTTTTTTATCGCCGGAAGCTACGGGCTGTCGGTTCTTGGACTCGTCCATCGGGTGCCACTCCAGAAGATCGCGGTCATCACTATGTTGGTTGTCTTCTTCGGGAGAACGATCTGGGGAATAACGATGCTGGTAGAGAATTTTTCATGGCTTGAGATGTCATCATCCGGTGTCGCCGCTCTTCTTGGAATATGCTACATTCCTTGTTTGAGAATTATCACGGGAAGAAAACGCAAAAGCGGCCTGACAGAGGCATTCATCGGTTAATAAGTGAAGATCAATTTAGAAGCTGTTTTGAATTGTTTGTTTGAAGGTTTGAGAGTGAAAAACTTCAGTTTCGACCGCTTCTTCCAAGGAAGATAGCGGTGCTATCTGACTGAAGAAGCGGGAAGAAAATGAAGATTTTTCACCTCAAAGAACATTTCAAACAATTCAAAACAGCTTCTTAGTCTCATCATTTTCTTCTTCAATTTTTCACGGTGCGAAGTTACGATGGGAGTTTCATCATCCATCACATTCCAGACGGACATATTAAATTCGCAATTCTCTGAATATCAAAGACTACAACATAGACAACATGGACAATTCCACCATGCAGTGCCTTTCCGCACACAAATTGACGTACCTAGGTAAGCGGACAAAAGATAAGCGGCAGAGAAGGGTGTACCGGTGCAGTCGCGAAAATATTCTTCAGATGAATAATTTCTCATCAAAACTGTTGTTTATTTGTCAAAAAATATTGAACTTGCGGGTGGTTTTTGGTACTCTTCAGGAAACTGTTCTATGAGTTTTTTTCCTGGACGCAATCACACGACACAAAGCTAAAGACATGACATTTAAAAAGTTAACCATTCGGTTTTTCTGTCTTTTATTGTTGGGAATGCCGCTGGCATTCTCTTCCGCATCTGCAGGACCGGCCAGACCCGGGGTCGTCACTGTGAGGCAAAGTGACGGCACCACGATCAGGATCCGTGTCCATGGGGATGAGTTCCGCCACTACGTCACAACGGAAGAAGGATATTCTCTGGCCGTGGACTCCGACGGGGATTGGGCTTTCGCCAGACTCGGGAGTGACGGTCTTCTGGTTCCGACATCCGTCAAGGCCAAGCCAGTCAGCCGGCTTGCTGAATCCGAGCGGAGGATTATTGGCTCATCACTGCGCAAAGATGTCCGGCCAACCGCGCTGACCGCACTGCAGAAAAGGCTGCTCGAATCTACGCGGACATATTCCCCGCTGACGCGTTCCGGCGAAACCTCGGATTGCGTTCCTCCGCTTCTTGGCGGGACTTCATGGAAAGCTGTCGGAGAAAAGAAAGTGTTGGTGCTTCTGGCGGAATATCCCGACCTGCCATTCACGGAAGGCAGCAACGCCGCATTCAACAATTTATTGAATTCCAGAAACTACACAAAAGGTGGAGCCACCGGAAGCGTCTGGCAGTACTATCATGACAATTCAAACGGGATGTTCAGCCCGGAGTTCACCGTGGCGGGGCCGTACAGACTCTCCAAAAACAGAGCATGGTACAAGAGCAGACCGGAAGAGTTGGTCTCCGAGGTTGCCCGTATGGCCGACCCTGATGTGGATTTCAGCCAGTTCGCAGAGAATGGAATGGCTCACGACATATTCGTGTTCTATTCCGGAGGTGCAGAAAGCAGCGGCGACCCGAACGGCATCTGGCCGCACCGCAGCACGATCCGCAACCTGTCGCTCGATGGGGTGACAATCCTCGGCTATGCCTGCAGCTCCGAGCTTGAACCCGCCTCGACAGGGGTGAACATTCTCGCCGCGATAGGCTCTTTCTGCCATGAATTCGGACACATTCTTGGGTGGCCGGACTTCTACGACACCGTCGGCGGCAACGATACCAAATGCGAGGTCCCCGGCAACTTCTCTCAGATGGCATACGGAACCTACAACAACGAAAGCCGCACCCCGCCAGCTCTGAGCATACTCGAAAGATGGATGATGGGATGGGCGGAGCCTGAGGTGCTGGAGACTTCCGGCAACTACACATTGCCGGCGGTCACCGAAGGCAAAGGCTACCTCGTCAAGACGGAGACAGAGGGCGACTACTTCCTGCTGGAATGCCGCGGGGCAGGAAAGACCGTATGGGACAAGAAAGAGTATCTTGACTACTACGGACGCGGTTCCGACTGGGGGCTTCTTGTCTATCATGTAATAAACGATAGCGACAGCTGGCTCGGAAACACTGTGAACACCGCAAAAGGGAACGAGCGCTACAGGATCATGTACTCCGACCCGAGTTCCAAAGGCGATTACGCCCCTGTGTACCTGCCGACCCATTGCTTCTTCCCGGGCGGCAGGAAAGTGACAGCCATCTACACCGGCACGGAATCCGGTTTTCTGGCGGCGAGCGGCAAGAAAACGATGGTGGAACTGCCGTCTATAAGGCTGAATGCAGCGGAAGGCTCCGTGGAACTGTCCGTGAGCGAGCGAGGCGGCGACATCAGCGAAATCAAATCCACCGCCTTCCAGCACGACATTCTGCTCGGTTGGAAAGATGATGTCTCCTCATCGTGGTCAGTGGTCTGGAGAACCCCGGGGAGCGCGGAGGCCGCCGGCAGCCTCACAGGGCTGACCTCCACGGAGGCGCACATTCCTCTTCTTAAAGATGGCCAGGACTACGAGATCACGATCACCGGCAACAAAAACACAAAAATGACTTTGACCCTGGAGACAAAAAAAACAGGTAGCGGTTTCCCGAGAATAGGGCTTTCCAATGCCAGGCCGACATCGGGGGACACCTTCCTCATGATGCTCGTGGACTGCGGCGAGGTGAGTGACATCCAATGGACCATCGACGGAGCGAAGAGCGACAGCTACACCAGACTGGGCAAGGGCGAGCATTATGTCCAGGCCGTCCTGACAACGCCGGACGGGGGGAAGGAATATTTCACCAGATTCATCAACATCATTCTATAGCAAACCCTTGAATATTCATAGATTATGAGATCATCTCTTAAATTGCTCACCGCTCTGGCGCTTACCGCCACACTCCTTGCCGGATGCAAGGGCGGCAAGGAAGAAGACCACTCGCGGGACGAGTTCTCCGCCACCGTAGGTTTGGGAATATACAAGGACGGCAATCCTGTGTTCACCTTCCTTAAGAACACGCACCAGTACTACTGCAACCCCCGGAAAGGCATCCTGCGGATCTCCGACAACGAAGGAACCAAGGACGTGACCGTGAAACTCAGCGCCATGCCATCGTCTTCCTCCGGCGTTGACGGCACAGTGTCAGGCAACATGGGCGTGGCCGGCTTCAGTTTCAGCGGACTCCAGGTCGTCAGGACCGACAGCAGGACAGTCTGGCTGTGGTCAGACAAGGACAAGGTGGGGTTCATACTCCCGTCAGCCGGACCGCTATCCGCAAGATAGAAATTTCACAACCAGTCAAGCATCAAAACAGATTCTTACTTTTCCTTGAGCCAGACTCTCATCGAGGTCTTATCACTGCGGTTGTCCCAGCTATAGTACGGGATAAGGCTTATCCGATCATCAACACTGTCCCTGGAGACCAATGACACGATGCCGCCCAGAGTCCCGCCGGATATGCGATCCGGGTCAAAGACGGACTCCGTGCTGACTGTCATGTCCTGTCTGCCATCGACGTAGGTATAGAGACCATCACCAGTGGCGAAAGACTCGGAGGTACTCCATTTCGGAATCCTGAGCCTTACAGAGAATATCTTCGGCCTGTCCGGATTGACGGCAGCTGTCTCTTGCCGGTGGCCTGATAATAGGCGACAGCGGCCTCGTAAATGTGTCCCATGTTGTACAGATCATGCAGCAAATACAGTCTATCTGTTCGTTACAGGGAACTCCGTTATGCGCAAAGTCGTGCATCCGTAAGGGATAAGGACGATATCCTCTTCCTCCGGGAAAGTGCCTTGATAAAGCGTACTGAACGGCATAGGACCGGCTGATCCGTTATATTCATGCCAGAACGGCACCCTTTTCCCCTTCGCATGGATTTCCAAAGGTGTGTTCTCCTGGTTCCAAGGATACCCAGACACCTCCCTGCGCACAACCTTGAACGCACCCTCCACATTGTCTATGTCCTTGACCCGAAGGCAATAGTTCCAAGGAGTGGTCGGAAGGACCTCGTAGTACCAATCGCCGTGCTGCCCGTTGAACTCTCCGTCAAAAGAGACTTTTTTCCATTGCTCACCTATGCGCAAGGCATACACAAGAGGACCTCTTTCAACAACGGCCGAATTTTCGTACCAGCGGCTTACAGACACTTTCATCGGCAGGGTCAACTCTATGACATCTCCACTTTTCCATTGTCTGTCAATAGTGGCCATTCCGCCTTTGCCTGGAGTCTCGCATGCCTTGCCGTTGACTGTAAGCACAGGCGCGTCACACCACTCCGGAATTCTGAGATGGACAGGGAACGAAACCTTGCGCTTTGCGGACACCGTTATCTTTATAGTCTCGTCAAACGGATAATTGGTCTCCTCTTTGAGAGTCACCTCCTGACCGTCGGCCACCTTGGCGGTAACATGGCAAGGGGCATAAACCATAGCCGCAAGGCCATTGTCATCCGAAGCGAACCATAGATGCTTTGTGAACTTAGGCCAGCCTTGGTGCATGTTGGAAGTACAGCAAGGATAGCCGCAAAGGATTCCGTAAAGCTGGTCTGTACCGTTATAGCTTGTCATAAAGTTCCTGCCATTGTTCTTGGAAATCTCAATCTGGTTGAGTTGCTGGTAATACTGGCGAGCATCATAAGCGTCTGTAGCCTGTGTCGGAAGAGCGTTGAATGTCACCCTCTCCAGCAAGTCAGCCCAGTCAGTATGGCCAGTGATCTCGATCATCTTCTCAAGCGAGAACATCATCTCCACCGCCGTGCAAAGCTCCGACCCTTGGGTAGGGTTGCCGGAATGAAGCAACTCATCGGCTCCATAAAGTCCGGTCGGCCAGCCGATGGTTCTTCTGATGTCCGCCAATCCTATGTCAATGGCGTCCAGACAGGCTTTGTCCTTTGTCTTTTGGTATCGGATAACAGGCTCCTTCATTCCTTGCGCAAGGTTGACGCAATGAAGCGTGAACAAAGACGTCAAGGTCGTCCTGTCGGACAAGCGCCCTGTCCAATCAGCGGTCTGGGAAGCGATGGTGTCTCCGAGTTCCAACAAAAAACTGTCACCCGTGATGTTGTAGAGCCAATAGACAATGTAAAGGTTGTCCCCGCCTCTTTCCTGCCCCCAGTATGTCCAGTTATTGAGCGGAGTTTCAGTCAGATGCTTGTGCTGGTACTTAAAATACTTGGTGAGGAAAGTCAGCACCCGCTCATCACCAGTTGCGTCATAGTACTGTTTGAGAAATTTAAGGACAACCATTCTCGGCCACCAGTCCTTGGCATTCGATCTTTGAAGCCCACGCTCGAATTCCAGATCGACTGTAGGCCCGAAGTAACCGTCCTCGGTCTGACTTGCAAGCGCCCACTCAACCCATGGCCTCGCCTTTGTCTTAAGGGCTTCGTCATCAAGAATGTACGCAAGCGGAATAAGGCCGTCAATCCAGTATGGCCCCCTTTCCCACATGTCTCCGTCGCCTCCAAGCCATCCGTTACGCTCGCCCATCACATGAGGGTAAAGCACGTCAAGATGTCCAGTCAAACCTGTGGCCATTCTCTGGAGCTGGTCTTCCAGCCACCCGTCAGCCTTAACGCTGCCAAGAGGCAGCTCCACCAGTGGTTTGTGAACCAGCGGCGCCCTGTTGTTCCGGTATAGGGACGAGCCTTCCTTTCCGGAGGCAAAAGTGCAGAAAGTTCCAGCTATCATAGCAAGAAGCAGTAATCTATGTTTCATTTTACAGATATTATTGTATAATCGTTATTTGTTTTGTCACAGACTTTTCTTTCGTGTCAGCGAAACCGACCGCGACATCATAGACATCCTTTTTGGATATGACAAATCCGTCAGAGCCCTCAACCCGGCTGATGCCTCCCGGAGCGTAAACCGAAATTGTGTCTTTGGTTCCAGGGAGACCCTGGATGGTAAGGACAAGGTTGCCATCCACAATTTTCTGGAATATGATGTTCGAGCATCTCCGCGCGTCGCGTGGTTCCGGCATCCGGTAATGAGGCAACGGAGGAGCCTTTTCCTTACACTTGACAACAATCTCGCTGGAGCCTTTGACCTTGACATGGAACCTGATCGTCGTGTACTCCTTATCAGCCACCTCCGAGAAATCCGTTCCGACTCCGTCCACACTCACAGACAGAATTTCCGTGCCTATTCCATAAGATGGCGCCATGGTGACATCCAATGGCTTGTCCGATGTGACCTGATAGCGGATTTCCCCGGCGGAACGTGTCATCGACATATTCAATAGTCCATCGCCCACACGGAGATTTGAAACCCTGATCCACTCCCAGTCAAGAGGCAGACGCGGAGCCAGCTCGGCAGACGCGCCAAGAGCGTCAGGACGGAAGCCCACCATGCCCTCCAGAATCGGCTGCACGGTCATTGTCTCAGACCAACACTGGTTTCTGGTTATGCCGTTGGAGCGGTATTCCTTTCCGTTCAAGACCTCCGGAATCCGTCCATGGAACTCTCCGTTGTAGGCAAGCAGGTTGTGCATGATGTGGCCGAATCCCTGAATATATCTACCGAACCCGAACTCAGCCAGAGCGACCGAACCGGTGAACAAAGGCCAGATGTTGTCCTCGGAATATGCCCCATAGCTCTCCAGGCGGCATGTGTCAGCCACCGATGAGACACCCCAGTCTCCGCTTATGCACAGATCGGAGTATTTCATGGCAGTCTCCCTGGACTTGGCATAGTCCAGGTCTCCGAAATATATGGACGATGAAGTCAACGCCAGAAAATCCTTTGTGAACGTGCCATCCGGCATCTTGCCAAAGTTGAAATAATGACGGGACTCATTCCAGTAATCCCGGTCGATGATGTTCCTTATCTTGTCGGCCTCAGTCTCATAGCGTTCAGCATTGAGTTTGTCTCCGGTCAAGGCACAGATGTCCGACGCCTCGTAAAGCCCTCGGCAGTACAAAGCCGCCACGACCAGTTCAGTCACGGAACCGTAGAACTGTCCTCCCTCAAGCCATCCGTGTCCCACATTCGTGTTTTCCGGAAGACCGTCGCCATTGGTGTCCGTGGAGGCGCAGAACGCCAATGCCTTGTGCACGGCTCGGATATTCTTTTTCACGAAATCCATGTCTCCGCTGGCCTTCAGGTACTTGCCCATAAGGACCACGAAGAACGGAGTCGCGTCGGAAGCGTCATAATGAATGGATCCGCTCGTGGTCGCCTCATGGTAGATCTTGCCATCCACCCGTTGGTACTTGACAAGCATCTCAAGGACATTACGGACAGTCTGGAAATCCCCCATCTCAAGGAATGCCAAAGCACTCCATTCCGCATCACGACCAAAGAACCAGGCATATCCTGGTCTGCCACTCACTTTCTGACCTCCATTCCAACCGCGCCGCGAGGAGGAATATCCCGCAAAAAGCCCTTTGCCCATTCCCGGAACATCGACATTGTACTGCTCCGAGCTGACGGTTGCCCAGTAGTAACCTTCATTGAATATGGAATCCGGAGTCTCAACGGCTGCGTGAGAGGCCACATAATCCTTATAGAACGAGTCACTTGAAGCGAACGCTGAATATGGTACCTCAGCAATGGCCTTGTAATCAGCGACAGCCTGCCTGTCTCCCTGATCACCGGCCGCGAACAAGACATCAAAAAACCTTGTCCCTTTGACATCAAGGCACACGCTGGCATTCACCTGACGCAAATCCGTCGGCACACCGACAGGTTCACCGGAATCGTAGCCGAAGCCGTCGTACTGTCCCACCGAGGCAAGCCGCGCCGGGACATTGAACCCGACAATGGACACAAACTCCCTGTCGCTGTCCGATGCGACAAAAGCGTTGAGTCCGTCAGCCCATCCATAATGAATTGTTCCAAGAGCGTCCGCGGAGTACGGCCACATGAAGCGTAGGTTTGTCTTGAAGTCCACATGGATTTCCTCAACCGAATCATCATCCCACTCATAATGGGCAACCACGGACGGTGAATCCACAGGACCCGTTATTACTTCCCTGATTTTGGCTCCGCCAGCCGAATATTCCCTGATTATTGAATTTGCCCGCAGTTGGATGTCAGTCTCCTCCGCACCCAGAAGACAACAACTTCCGGCTGTCTTGACAAAAACACGGTAATCCCTCAAAGACATGAATGGATGTGTCCAGATCTCGAATATCCCGCCATTCTCCTTGCAGATGACAGTCGCCCTCTTCCCTGCGATGTTCACCTCATTTCGTGTCGCCTTCCAATCAAGCGCATGGGGATCTTCCGGAAGAGTCCAACGCGTCGGTCCGGGAATATCCACACTGTCATATTCATAAGCATCCTCCGATGTCAGCGGTCTTTCGGAACAGTCCCAATAACGAGGAGTCTCCCCAGACTTCAATGTGCCGGCGAGATACCCAACGCAATTCCTCGTGAAACGTTCGAGCAGACATCGGTTATAGTTCGGAGCGCCATAGTTCAGCAATCCTCCGACCGCCAGAATGTCACCCTTTCCGTAAGGGGTCTCCCAAATGACTTTCTCATCGGGATGGTAGTAGATATATTCCCAGAATATTCCTATCACTTTGGCTCCGTCCGCAGCAGGAGCCACAACCTTTGGAAAACCAAGAACCCGGCATTTGTTGTCGTTGTGCCCATGCCAGACGTACGCCCCTCCGTTCATCCCGTCAAACAATGGATGGGAACGGAATGAATGGAATCCGACCTTGCGTCCAAAGCCGTAGTCCACCGCGTCGTAAGTCCAAGCGGAGATCGGAGAGTCCTCCACTCCGGATTCGTTCAAAAGCCTGACGGCATCCATAGAAAGGATCAGCTTTCCGCCTGCTCCGACATAGGACAACAACCTTTCAGAAAGGGTTCTCTCAGCCTCCGTGAAATCCGAGCTGTCCGGCCTGTGGAACCAGACGACATCGAACCCGGAGAGATCGGATTCGCAGCCAGCGTCAATGACGGAGCAAAACACCCCGTTTTCCAAAGATAGCATGGAACGCAAGGAATCAATCTGTTTCGAGTCATGACCGCCCACAATTAGAGCCACTTTCAAATCCTGTCGTCCGCAGGATGAAAGCAGTGTCACCACAGCGGCGCAGATAACGGCAAGAAATCTCCTGAACATAACAGACCTGTCCAATCAAATTTGTATAAGAGAGGCGCACCGGCAGCATGGTGCCGGCGCACCTCTCAAACACCATTATTAACAACAAACCTTATTTCAGCTCAATCCACTGATAGGTGGTGCACTGTTCATCAGAAGATAATATGTCACCGCCTTTGCAGTCTTTGAATCCTTTGTGACAGTGATGTAATACCATCCTTTCAGAGCCTCGGCTCCTTCTCCACCCTTGTTGAATTCATCAAATGTGAACAAAGCCTCGCCTTTGGAGTCACTGTTTTTCGTCAGAAAGACGTTCCTGTCTTCGTCACGGTCGGACTCGGTCCTATAGATTTTCACAGTAGCACCTTCCACAGGCTGGGTCATGTTCTCATCTGACACCACAGCCACACAGAAATTCCAAGGAATCTCACGCTCAAGAAACTCGAATCTTCCGCTTCTGTCACATGAGCAGAACAAGGTGGCGACCAAAGCCATCAGGCCGACAATTATACTTTTATTTTTCATTGTTCCCGTAATTAAAATTGATACTCCTTATACTCGTCCCTAGGCCCGCCGAACGTGTAGTCCTCAAGTCCGTAGAAGTCAATCTCTACCTTAGGGACAGGCAATTCACGATAGGATCTTGTGGTCAGCTGGAACTTGTCCACCGGTGTCCTGCGACGATTGTACCAACCAGTCGCCGAGCTGGCGAAGCAGCACTCCACGAACATCTCGTAATAGACGGACTCTATGATCTTATCCTTTGATGAAGACGCGTCTATGTCTGTCATGCCACCAACATTCTTGTGAGTGAGGTTGACAAGCGCGGCGGCTTCGGCAAGCTTTCCGTTGTTGGCCAGAGCCTCGGCGTAGATCAAATCAGACTCCGTCTTGGTGAAAAGATAAAGTGTGCCTTCCCCGCTCGGCTGTCCGGTAAGGGAGAAACGGTTCTTCTCACCCATGTAGTAAGAGCTGTACGAATTGTTGAACTGCGCGCCGCTGCCGGTCGTGACGACATCGGTATAGACAAAATACTCAGGGTTGTTCAGACGCGCGTCCGGGCAGTTGACCACCTTTGGCATAGGACCGTCCTTGGCGAAACTGTAATCCTTAGGGATAGGCCAGACGGCACCTTTGTCATCCGGAGCCATCATCGCGATGATTCTCATGCTAGGACGTACCCACTGGCTGGTATGATAACCAGCAACAGCCTGGGACCAGCATCCGTATGTGGCCTCATTGGCCGGCATCTCGGCGCAAATGTCCTCGGTAAGGGCGTTCCGGGCATATTCCAGAACCTTTTTCCAGTCTGGAGTGTCAGCCTTGTTGGTCCTTGGATAGTAAGCCAGAAGCCTTGCCGCCATAAAGTTGGCCACCTGCATCAGTTTCGTGTTGTCTCCCACCGCATTGCCGGGGAAGGTTCCATCGAAGTTAGAGAATGTGTTGTTCCGGCAGATGTCGATGCACTTGTCCAGATAACCAAGAGCGGCGTCCCTTATCTCAGACGACGGCCTGATGTCATCTTTCGTGATGGTCTCAACATCAGTGTTTTCTGTCAGCAGAAAACATTTGTCAAAGCAAAGAGCCATCTCAGCATAAGCGATTCCCAACAGGAAATAGTTATTGGCGTACAACTTGAAATTCATGTCCTTGCCACCCTCCGTATAAACAAGGTCCCCCTCATTCATTTTGGACAGCATGCTGCGGACTGTGTTTATGATGCTGTAGAAATTATACCAACGAGCCTTCGGCGCCGAGCTTGACGGATCCGTGTTGGCCAGCTCCGGCTTCTCGAAACCGGAGTACTGATAGTAATATGTCTTCATGTCCCAGTTGCCTGCGCTTGGTGTGAATATGTCAGCGTTCGTGGACATGTTCCATGACGGCTCCGTGTCATAGCCAAGCATGTACTGCCAGTAGTTGACATAGGCCCCTTTCACAAGAGACGGGTACTGGTTGATGTCGCCCATCACGACATTGATGTCAGGGGCATATTCGTTAGGAATGTCCATGTTGGAGAAATATCCATCGCAGGAGCTCAGACAAAGCGCGGCCGCGGCGGCCATTACCAATGTTTTAGCTTTCATGATTTCTGTCTGTTTCATTAGAATTCAACGGTGATTGTACCGGAAACGGTACGGATGTCAGAAGGATACTTCGGCGTGTCGGTGCCTTCGAGGATGGATCCGCTGTAGGTGTCCGTCTCAGGATCCGGGCCAGAGTATCTGGTCAAAGTGAGAAGGTTACGCCCGATGACGCCCAGTTTGACCCCCTTAAGGAATCCGATGCCGACCTTCTCAAGCTGTTTCGCGTTGAACGAATAGTTGAGCGCGAACTCACGCAGTTTGATGAACGAAGCATCCTCAATGAAGCTTTCACGGGAATGCTGGTTGTTGTACTTCAAAGGCTTGCGGTCCTCCCAATCCCTTTCGGACATATCCCAGAAAGCCGCGTTGCGACCTGCAAAGCTCATGTACAGACGAGTGTTGTTGTAAAGCAGACCGCCTTTCTGTCCGGAAAGCGTGAAGTAGCACATCAAGCCTTTGTACCTGAACGTACTGGTGATGTTGGCGTTGAAGTCCGGAAGCATATTGCCGACACTCACCTTGGCGTTCGAGCCGTTCTCGTCAAGGACGCTCATGTGGCGTTCCTCGATGGTGCCGACCTCCTTCTTTCTGACCACAAATCCATAGTTGTTGATGCAGAACACATCTCCCACACTCTGGCCAGGCTTGATCTCCTTGCTGGTGCTGACCTCGTCAAGAGACCTTGCGAATTTGGTTCCGTACATCTCGCCGTACTTCGAATGCGAGGCGATCAGAAGAGCGCCGCTTCCGGTATAGAAATCAGGACGGCCAAGTTCTCCGATCCTTTGTGTCAGTTTGTCCCATGTCAGGTAAACATCCCAGCTGAAATTCTTCTTCCTGATGATGTCCACACCGACAGAAAGCTCATAAGCATTCGTGAAGAACTCACCGATGTTGAGGTACTGGTACTCAAATCCAGTGACTCCAGAAACAGACATGGCGTAAGGCATGTCAACATTCTTCTTGTGTGAATATGCGAAATCAAAGGTCACCCTGTCGAACAGACGAGCGTCAACACCGATCTCAAGTTCCTTAGAGAGGGCAGGCTTAAGATTCCTGTTACCGAGCTGAGAGCCGCCGTAAAGAGAACCATTGCTCATGCTATAGACCTCATACTTGGCTCCGTAGGCCGGAAGGATACCAGCTGTTCCGTAGGAGACACGTGGCTTGAGAAGATCCACATGAGGAATCTTGAACGTCTTGGCGGCATTCCATGCGGCCGACACACGGTAATATGTCTGCCATCTTGCGTCATCTCCGAGAACGGAGGACCCGTCACGGCGCACAAGAGCGTCAAGCATATATTCCTCTTTCCAGTCACCCTGAAATACTGCTGTCATACTGTTGGAAACGATACGGCTTCCCCATGATGTGATGTCAAGGGTTTCAGGATCAGCCTGATCAAGAGAGATTATGTCCAATCCGGAAACGGCAAGCTTGCTTCCACCTCCGCTGAAGCCACTGCTTTGAGTGTCTTCATAAAGGTACTGAAGGCGGACGTTGGTGTTGAGATCGCCGAACTTCTTTGTGAAGAGGGCACTCGCCTCGACGTTGTGTTTGAAAGCGTTGGATGTCCAATTGCTCACATCTCCCGTGGAACGGTCTGTACCGTCAGGGCTGTTGACTGTCAGGCGGCCCTTAGGCACAAGCGATGTCTGATACTTCTGAGAATAATCTATGCTGTAGACAGCATTGAAACTCAGCCAGTCTGTCGGTATGTAACGCAATCCGTAGCTTCCGAGAAAACGGTTTCCTGTGCTTTCAGCCCGCTTGTTGGCCACATCATAGAGAGGGTTGATGTTGTTACGGGTCGAAACCACATTAGGATTCACCTTGTAGTCGGTGCCATCAAGGTTCTTGGCAAGGAAATCCGCACCATAGTCTGAGTAATAGACATCGTCGAAATTGATCGAACGTTCGTCGGTTATCGTCCTCACGAAAAGGTTGGAGGTGTTGAATGAAACCTTGTCGGACAGCCTTGCGTCCATGTTCACACGGAAGCTCGTACGATTCTGACCATCAAGCAGTTTTACGACACCCGGGTTCTTGGTGTTCTGCACGGATGCATAGTA
>OLHG01001583.1_pt1 | contig 13636 bp, 6 predicted proteins | sample 1605971 | NCBI WGS metagenome assembly OLHG01 (sample SAMN03283289) | human gut metagenome | biome: human-associated habitat; material: feces | host: Homo sapiens | place: Peru | collected 2012 | reverse complement strand
TATGGGTCGAGCTTTTTTAAAGGACTATAGAAGTTCTGCATGATAAGACGCAACTGCTTGAGTTCATCCTTCTCATGCACCACATCCAGCAATGGGGCATCATATTCATCAATGATAACTACCACCTTTTCGCCAGTCTGCTTGTAAGCTCGCCTTACGACTCCATCCAATCTTTCGTTAGGATATTTTTCACCTTCACCTTTACCATAAAGCTCTTCATAGGGTAAAAGCTGCAGATTCAGATAACTGTTCAAGGCATCAGCATCAAAGTGCTTGGCACCGCTCAGGTCGAAATGGAGTACAGGATGCTTCACCCAATTCTTCTCATAATCAGCTATCGCCAATCCTTCGAAGAGTTCCTTTCTTCCCTCAAAATAGGCTTGGAGAGTAGAGGCAAAGAGCGACTTGCCGAATCGTCTAGGACGACTCAGAAAGACATACTTCATCTTTTTCTCTCGAAAATCCACGATGTATTGTGTCTTATCTACATAGAGATAATTACCCTCTCGGATATTCGAAAATGTCTGTATTCCTACAGGATAGAAATTTACTATTTTTGCCATAATCTTACCTACTTTACGTTTTGCGCGGCTAAATTACAAAGAAAATCTGAATTAACCAAAGAAAAAATCAAATAACTTAACTTTCACTTATCAAGAAATGAAAGCACCCTCTATATACCTTACTAAAGTTTAGTAGTTTGTTTTCGCCTGCAAAAGTACAACACAATTTTCATTTGGCAAAAGGAAAGAGAGATAAAAAGGCGGAAATGTACGAAAACGATTGCGTAGCTTTTACAACAAAATTGAAACAAAAAGTTCTTAAATAGAAATAATAAGTGTATATTTGCACTAATAAAAGATAAACAATAAAATAAAGTATAACAACCTAAAAGGCAAACAAATGAAAAAAGATCTACTAAGATTTGGGCTTCTCAGCCTGTTGCTTGTCTTTGCTTTCATCGCAAAGGCACAAAATGTCACTGCTGTTTGGGACTTTCAGAACAATCTTCCTGAAGGTATCAACACTGCAGCTAACTTCCAAGGTAACGAGGGTGACCTCGCTTCTACCGTAGAAGGCATCACCATGCACGTCAACGCTACACAAGGCAAGTTGAAGGGCAGAACATCTGATGCACAGTTTAACACAGGAGCCATCCTGCAGATTCCGGTAAAATCAGCCAATGACGTAGTTACCGTAACAACTTATCCAAACTACCACAACCTCACTGTAGGCGGAAAGGCAGCTACTGCTGACGTTACAGAATACAAAGCAACATCTGCTGAAGTAGCTAAGGGATATGTAGAAGTAGTTGCTACAGGCGACTGCTACCTTTATCAGGTTAAGGTGGTACACGTAAGTGCCATCCAGGAGAAGGCACTCTACACTACCGACTTCACCGAGTGGAAGAAGGTAGATGGCAAAACAGCCAACAACACAGTGGTAGACCTCAAAACTCTCTATAGTAAAGAGGCATTTACCATGACTCTGAATGGCGTTGAGATAAATCCAACAGGAACAAACACTAAGTTTGCTGACCGTACCGGTTATATGAAAACCCTAAAGTACACTGGCGAATACTCTACAGCTGAACCAAGCGCAGTAACCTCTGCATTGGCAAGCATCACCAAGATTACGCTCCATCAGGCAGCTACAGGTGGCAAGCGTGGTATCAAAGTATCTGTAAAGGGCGACGGCGATGCCGACTGGGTAGCCATCCACAACGTATCCATTGTAACCACAAGCGGAGAAGATCTGACACTCGACGTAAACCGTACCAACTGCCAGATCAAGTTCGAGAACTTCAAACTCAACCAGAACGCATTTGTTACCGACCTCGCTATCTACGGCAATGTAGATATGAGCAAGACTCCAATGCTCGGTACATTCAGCCTCAACGGCACTAACTATTCTGCTGTTGACATCTTCAAAGAAGACGCATCAGGCAAGCAGCTCGCTACCCTCCTCGTTTCAAAGAAGGCAACACTCATCAGCGAGACCAATCCGCTGACAGACCTCGTTGCTGCAAACGGAACCATCAAGAGCACAACATACACTACCACCAGCGAAGGTACTGACCAGAAGACCGTAGTAACAATCGTGGTAGAATCTAAGGGAGATGAAGTAACTTACGAACTCACCGTAGGCTTCAAGCCAGACTTCACCCTCACCTATTATAATATAGACGGTACAACAGCTATCGGAACCCAGAAGGTGGAGCAGGATGCCAACATTGAGAAATTCCAGAAAGACGCAGAAGAGCAGGTAACCGTAGCCGAAGGAAAGAAATTCCGCGGTTGGGCTACCGACCTGAAGAAAGACAGCAAGAAGTTTACTACCTCTTCTGTCATTACAGCAGATACCAAACTCTATGCAGTCGTTACAGATATTGAGACCGCAAGTGAAACAGCCCGTTACGATTACGACTTCCAGAAGGAAGGATTCGACATCAACGACCACGAGGCAATCTCTGTAGAAGGCAATGGCAAATGGCATGACGTTACACATGGTTGGACATTCTCTGCTGGCGACAAGATAAAGATTCTGATGGGCGGCAAGGGTTACATCAAGATGAATCTCTGCAAATTTTCAACCACAGGCAACATTACCCTTACCGACCCTAAGGGAACAGAAATTGCAAGTGTAGATGCCAAGGCAAGCACAGATGGACTTATCACCATTCTTCAGAATACATCTACAGAAAGCGGCGAGTACACACTCACCTTCGCTGCCAACGCTTACCTCCACAGCCTCAGCATCGTAAACATGACAGAACCAGCCTATACCCAAGAAGGCAACTGGTACACAGTAAAGGCAGGCAATGCACAGAGTTTCATCACCACGCTGGAAACCGTCAATGCAGCTAACGCAGCAGCAGACGCTCCACGTTCATACATCTTCTTGCCAAACGGCACATACGATTTGGGCGACAAGTGCCTCACTCAGATTAGCGGTAACAATATCTCTATCATCGGCGAGAGCATGGACAATACCATCATCGTCAACAAGCCAGCTATTGAGAACGAAGGCATCGGCACCACAGCCACCCTCCTCAACTTGAGCAACAACCTCTATCTTCAGGACATCACCCTGAAAGATGCGCTCGATTACTATCATACAGGATCTGCCGGTCGAGCAGTCTGCCTTCAGGATCGCGGTACAAAGACCATCTGCAAGAATGTGAAGATGCTGTCTTACCAGGATACCTACTACAGCAACGAGCCAAACGGCAAGGGACAGTTCTACTTTGAGGACTCTGAGATTCACGGAACCGTCGACTACATTTGCGGTGGTGGCGATGTATATTTCAACCGCGTGCTCTTCGTCAACGAAAGCCGCAAGGAAGGCGTAAAGAATGGTACTGACGTGATTGCAGCACCAAACAGCAAGAGCGAATGGGGTTACATCTTCAAAGACTGTACCATCGAAAACAAGGCAGCAAACTTCAGTCTTGGCCGTTCATGGAACAACATTGCCCGACTCACCTGGCTCAACACAACCATCAACCAGAAAGATGAGATTCTGAACGATGGCACGAAGTACGCTTACTTCGACATCGCAGCTATGGATGCAGCTATTGCAGACAAATTCCGCCTCGATGTATTGAAAGACGCAGAGGGAAACACCTTCTCTCCAGAAGAAAAGAAGGTACTTTTCAAAGATAAAAACGGAAAAGCTAAAGAAGCAGAGGAGAACATCATTCTCACAACAGAAGAAGCTGCAACATACACCCTCGATGCAGTATTCGGCGAGTGGAAGCCAGCCGTTCTCTCTACTCAGGCAGCAGCTACAGCAGCCACACTGGATAGCGACAAACTCTCATGGACCGGTGATGCCCAGATGTATCTCGTATCAAAAGACGGCAAGTTCTTCGCCCTGACCACAGAGAAGTCAGTAAACCTCAACGGCGAGAAGGGTACATTCGCCGTACGTGCAGCTAACCAGATGGGCGGTTTCGGTGCAACAGCCAATTCAGTAAGCACCGGCATCCGCAACATCACCTCAGCTACAGAAGCAGCAGTCATCAAGACCGCTATCTATGCAGCCGACGGCACCCAGCTCTCAAACCTTCAGAAGGGTATCAACATCATCGTGAAGACCCTGGCAGATGGCAGCAAGAAGACAAGCAAGGTCATCGTAAAGTAAAGAAACAGAGACATTAAGTAAATTGATTGACAGATAACATTCAGAGTGCAATATCCCCATCCTCGTTCAGAAGGGTGCCGGATATTGCACTTTTTTTGTTCTCTCAACTCCCGAAACAGCAAAAACGGGAACTGAGAAAACAGACCGTCGAAATGTAAAAAACAGAGTATTTACGCAAAAATCTGTAAACGTTTACGTATTTTTTTATCTCAAAAATACCCATATTCTCATATTTTTTATATACTTTTGCAGCAAGAAAACCATGACTTAGCTAACGCTATGCATCAAGGTTGCCCAACTCGGAGCCTTCGGGAGCCAAGAGGAACAGCCTTCAGAAAGCAACTGCTCAGGACTGGGATTCTACTTAAAAACATTTCAAAAACATTAGAAAATTAGAAATTAAGAATAAGTTTTATTTAAACCTAAAGTGTATGTCTGGTAAATACAAGAATCTAAAATTTGCGCTTGTTGCTGCTTCATTGGTTATGTCAGCTAATGGATATGCGCAAACAGTGATCAAGGGTAATGTAACCGACAATACGGGTGAGCCTGTTATTGGTGCTTCTGTCATTGAAGACGGAACATCCAGCAACGGTGGCGTAACCGATATTGATGGTAACTTTACTATCACACTGAAAGGCAACAGTAAAAAATTGAAGGTTTCTTACGTAGGTATGAAGCCTAAGGTAGTTAATGTATCTGGCAAGTCTGTCATCAACATTAAGTTGGAAGACGACAACACCACCCTCAACGACGTCGTTGTTATCGGTTATGGTGCTGTAAAGAAGAAGGATTTGACTGGTTCTGTAGCTACTGTAAACAACAAAGCTCTTGAGGCTGTTCCTGTAGCTAATGCAACTGAGGCTCTCCAGGGTAAAATGGCTGGTGTGCAGATTACAGCAACAGAAGGTTCTCCTGATGCTGAAATGAAGATTCGAGTACGTGGTGGTGGTTCTATCACTGGCGACAACACACCTCTCTATATCGTAGATGGTTTCCCTGTAGAAAGCATCAGCGATATTCCTGCTTCTGAAATCGAGGATATTACTGTTTTGAAGGATGCATCTTCTACAGCAATCTATGGTTCTCGTGGTGCTAATGGTGTAATCCTCGTTACTACAAAGAGCGGTAAAGAGGGTAAGGTAAATGTATCTTACAATGCTTACTATTCATGGAAGAAGATGGCTAAGACCTTGAATACTCTTTCAGGTAGTGACTACGTAAAATGGCAGCGTGAGTATGCGCTCTTGCGTGACAATGAAGATAAGTATACCAACCTCTTCGGTAACTGGGAAGATCGTGACCTTTACGAAAATGCAGCAGAGAATGACTGGCAAGACCAGGTATTCGGCCGTGTAGGTAACACTTTTAACCATAACCTTTCTATTACAGGTGGTACAGAAAAGACTAAGTTCAACTTCGGTTACGCACACGTAAATGACAAGGCTATCATGCTCGGTTCTTCATATCGTCGCGACAACTTGAGTTTGAAGATGAATCATAAGATAAACAAGAAGGTATCTGTGGATTTCTCAATGCGTTATTCTAATACACTTGTCAATGGTGCAGGTGCTAATGAGAGTAAGACCGAGGTTTCTACAGCAGACTCTCGTATGAAGAACGTGATGATTTACCCTATGTTCAACTTTGCAGACTTGAGTGACGGATACGATCCAGATCTTCAGTTGACAAACCCTATTACTTCTGTATATGATACAGACAGAAAGCAGAGCCGCCAAAACTTCAACATGAATGGTAGCTTCACATGGGAAATCATTAAGAACTTGAAGTTTAAGAGTGAATTCGGTTTGGACTGGTACTACAATACAGACAAGAAATACTATGGTACATCAACCTACAATGCACGTACCAATAGTGTTGATTCCAAGGGTACCCACCCAATGGCTTACTTCATCGATACTCAGCGTAAGACATTCCGCAATACCAACACATTGAACTATGACTTCAAGAATCTTATCAAGAACAAAAATCATAGTCTGAACATTCTCTTGGGTGAAGAGACTATCAACAAGCAGAGCAATGTCAACGAGGATAGATTAAATTTATTCCCAACAACATTTACTGCATCACAGGCTTGGGCTATGTCTTCACAGGGTACACCATATTTTGTAAACAAGTACAACAATGCAGATGACAACCTCTTGTCATTCTTCGGTCGTGCTAACTACAACTATATGGACAAGTACCTTTTGAGCGCAACATTCCGTGCCGATGGTTCTTCTAAATTCTCAGAAGGAAACCGTTGGGGATACTTCCCATCAGCAGCTGTTGCTTGGCGTATTTCTTCAGAATCATTCATGAAGGGTACAGAAAAATGGTTGGACGACTTGAAACTTCGTTTCTCTTATGGTACTGCTGGTAACAACAATATTCCAGCCGACCAGACATCACCTATCTGGAGTTCAAGTTCCTCTACATGGTTGAACCAGTTCAATTCTTTCTGGACAAGCGGTATTGCTGCTAATCAGACAGGTACATTCGCATCCAATCCAGACTTGACTTGGGAGACAACAATTACCCGTAATATCGGTCTTGACTTTACACTCTTCAAGAGCAAGTTAACTGGTAGCATTGAAACATATTGGAATACAACCAAGGACTTGCTGATTGCTTTCCCTGTATCAGGTTCCGGCTATGACTATCAGTATCGAAACTTAGGCGAAACAGAGAACAAGGGTGTAGAAATCTCTCTTACATGGAATGCCATTAACAAGAAAGATTATGCATTGAGCATCAGTGGAAATATTGGTTTCAACAAGAACAAGGTTAAGACCTTAGGTTCTTTGGAGCAATACAAGGCTTCTTCAAACTGGGCTTCAACCCAGATTCAGGACGACTACATTGTTAAACCAGGTCATGCTGTAGGTGAAATCTATGGTTATAAGGTGGCAGGTCGTTACGAAGTAAGTGACTTTGAGCGCTATGATGAAGTAAAGAAAAAGTGGATTCTCAAAGAAGGTATATCTGATGACAGCAAGGTAATCGGTTCAAGCTATCTCCGTCCAGGTGCACTGAAACTCCAAAACATGAACGAAGGTGATGGTGAAAACCAAGACTATCGTGTAGATGACAATGACCGCGTTAAGATTGGTGATACTAATCCTGTTGCAACTGGTGGTTTCAACATTTCAGGTCGTCTCTATGGTTTCGACTTGAATGCTAACTTCACTTATAGCATCGGCAATGATGTTTATAATGCAAACAAGATTGAATACACTTCTGCTTCACTGCATTACTATCGTAACATGTTGGATATTATGAGTGATGGCAAGCGTTGGACCAACCTCAATGCTGATGGTACACTCTGCAATGATCCAGAGCAGTTGGCAGCAATGAATGCTAATACAACAATGTGGTCTCCATATACTAATTATGTATTGACAGACTGGGCAATTGAAGATGGTTCATTCCTCCGTCTTGCAACAATCACATTGGGTTATACCTTGCCACAGACTTTAACAAAGCGTGTAGGTATCAACAGTTTGCGTTTCTATGCAACTGCATACAATGTATTCTGCATTACAGGTTACTCAGGATTTGATCCAGAGGTATCTTCTCGTAACAAGACAGCTCTGACACCAGGTGTAGATTATTCTGCTTATCCTAAGAGCCGTCAGTTTGTTATTGGTTTCAATTTGAATTTCTAATAAGACACTACAATGAAACATATCATAGTTAAAACTTTTGCCGCTGTATTGATGGCAGGCGGTCTAACTTCATGTAGCGATTTTCTGGATCAAAGTTCAGATTCTTCCTTGGATGGAAAGAATATTTTCAGCACTTATGAGTATGCTGAAGGAACTATCGCTAATATCTACCAAGAATTCGGTGAGCAGAATTATCGTGCTCGTTCAGTTTGGTATGGCTATAATACCGATGTTGAATTCTATGGTAACTCAAATAAGGCTGATGGTAAAGCTGATTTGGCAACATACAATGCACAAACAGCTAACGACCAGATGAATACATCTACAGGTACAGACCTTTGGGCTAAAATGTACGCAGCAATTGAGCGTGCAAATCTTGCCATCAAAGGTTTAAGAGAACATGGTGATTTGTCTGATGTAAAAAACAAGCAGCTTTTAGGTGAGGCTCTTACTCTCCGTGCTCTCCAATATGTAGATTTGATCAATATGTGGGGTGATGTACCTGCTCGTTTTGAGCCTGTGACTTCAGAAAGCATGTACACAGAACGCTCTGATCGTGACGTTATCTACAAGCAGATTATTGCTGACTTGCAAGAAGCTCAGGACTTGTGTGCATGGCCTAACGAATTGGAGGCTACTCAAACTGTAGAGCGTGTAAACAAGGCTTTTGTCAAAGGTCTCTTAGCAAGAGTTTGCATGCAGGCTGCTGGTTATGCACAGCGTATGGATGGTGAAAACCGTTTAAGCACAGACCCAGAATTGAGTAAGGCAGTACTTTATCCTATTGCCCTCCAGGCTTGTAAGGATGTAATGGGTGTTGAAGGTCAGTATGTTGCCTTGAAGTCTAACTTTGAGGATATCTGGAACAACAATGGTATCTCTGGTGACGTAAACACCGCAGGTAGTGAATCATTGTTTGAGATTGGTTACAGCAACGCACCTGCTCGTGGACGTATGATGTATACATTCGGAATCAAGCATAACTCTGAGGATGAAATGACTGCAATGAAGCAGGGTAGCCAGGTTGGTCCTGTTCCTACTCTTTATTTTGAGTATGACAAGAACGATACCCGTCGTGATGTTACCTGCTGCCCTTTCCAATGGAATAAGGGTAAACAAGAGTTGCAGTCATTCAAGAGCTGGAGTTTTGGTAAACTCCGCTATGAGTGGACCAACCGTTTGATTCCAGCTGGTAATGATGACGGTATCAACAGACTCTATATGCGTTATGCTGATGTTGTTCTGATGCGTGCAGAATTGGAAAATGAGTTGAATGGTCCTTCTGCAGCAGCTCCTTATCTCGAGAAGATTCACAAGCGTGCCTTGGGCGGTGACGTCAGCTCTTATATCAATCAAGTTTCTGCAAGTAAAGAAACCATGTTTAATGCTATCGTAAAAGAACGTGGTCTTGAGTTTGCTGGTGAATTTATCCGTAAGGCAGACTTGATTCGCTGGGGACTTTTGAAGACTAAGATGGACGAAGCTAAGGCTAAGATGAACGCAATTGTCAACTTGGAGGATTACGATGCAGAACATCCATATAGCCAATTGTCAGGTCATGTTTACTACAAGCGTGTACCATATAGCTGGTCACGTGGAGACGTTTCTTACACAACAGCTAATGCCAAATTGGTAATCTATGGTTTGAACTATGGTGAGACCGAATTGGATCCAGAAGGTTACACAGAGTATGCTGACAGTAAGGGTACTGCTTCTACATGGATTAAGGCCACTTCACTTGATGATGTCAAGGATTATCTTTACGTACAGGATCCTGACAAGCGTCAGTACTGGCCTATCTTCAATGTCAACCTCAATGACAATGCAAGTCTTAAAAATTACTCTTGGTATTAATAACTTCAAGACTATAAAAAATGAAAAAGAATGTTTTCTATATAAGTGCCCTTGCCGCAGCCTTGTGCTTCGGCAGCACGGCATTTACTTCATGCAGCGATCCTGATGATATCCAGGACTTGGTACTTGACAGAGTACTTTCTCCTACTGGCATCACTGCTCGTATTACCAACAACACTGATATTGTTGTTGACTGGAATGAAATGACAGGTGCTACAGCGTATGAAATTGAAGCCTATGCAGACAACAATGATTACGACAACAACAAACCAGCTGTAAAGACAACAACTACAAGCAACACATGTACACTGACTTCATTAATCGGTGAAACAGATTACTACATTCGTGTAAGAGCTCTCGATGAAAATAATGAAAGCCGCAACTCTAAGTGGGTTGAAATTATGAAGACAACTAATCCTGAGCAAAACATGAACAAGGTTAAGTCTGGCGATATCCAAAGCAAGGCTGTTAAGTTGACATGGTTGGCTGGTCTTCAGGTAGATAAGATTATCTGCACTCCATCAAGTGCTGGTTCTACAGCAGAAAAAGTTACCTATACTTTGACTGCTGACGATATTGCCGCAGGTTCTGCGTTGGTATCTGGTCTTGATCCTGAAACAACTTATAAAGTAACTTTGAAGTTGGGTGAAAAGACTCGTGGTTATGCAACCTTTACAACAAACATCGATTTCAGTGATGCAACAGTAATCACTCCATCGGATGATTGGGTAAGTGCTATCCAGAATGCTGCTCCAGGTAGTAAGATTGCATTGGCTCCTGGTACATACCAGTTGTCTGGAACTAATCTGGTTATTGCAAACAGTGTAAAGATTGGTGCTCTGAATTCTGCAGACTTACCAATATTGAATGCAAACATCCACTTGACCAGTGAGGCATCACTCATGCTCTATCAGGTTATTCTGGATGGTACAAACAATTCAAACTCAGCTATCGAATATAAGGGTGCAGGCAGCTACAGTGAGTTGATCCTCAAGGGTTGTGAAATCCGCAACTTCGTAAATAAGAGTTTCATCTACAACAATGTTGCTGCAGTTGTTGACAACATCACAATTGACAACTGCCTCATTCACCACATGGATACAAACAATGGACAGGACTTCATCGATAGCCGTAAGGGTGGTTGGAACAGTTTGAACATAACTAACTCTACATTCTATGAGTGTGCTCCAAAGCGTCAGATATTCCGTGGTGATGATGCTTCAGCTTCTGTCAATGCTAAGATGGAAACTTACGTGGATAAGTGTACATTCTATAATGTTGGTAATGGTGGTTCAAACCACATGTTCTTCTACATTCGTTTCAAGGGTAATACAAATACCTTTACAAACAACGTAGTTGCCAACTTTATCAACAAGCGTGGATTTAGCAATGCATCTGCATTGGGAACTCCAACATATAACAACAATTACTATTATAATTGTTTGAATATGATTGAGCAGGATCCTAACAACACAGAAACAGGCTTGACTGCATTCGATAAGGAAGGTAAAGTTCTGGATGCAAATCCATTCAAGGATCCAAGCAATGGTGACTTCACTATTACAGATGAAATCTTGCAGACATACCAGTTTGGTGATCCAAGATGGTATTAATCAAATAAACAAGATGAGCTTTTGTATAGTTTGACAGACTATACAAAATAAGATAATTAAAGACTATACCCATAGGATACAAAATCTTGGGTATAGTCTTTTTTTGTTTTAAAACAAGCCGATATTCAGTAAATCTGAAGAAAACAAAATATATCATATAAATGATTCAAAAGTGCAACGCCCTTTTGGACGTTGCACTTCTTTTCTCCTATTCCAATCTCATTTTTACAGCTAATTTCTTGGAAGTTCCGAAAGAAAAGCGTATCTTTGCAGCGAGAACATAAAATCGCAAAGATATGGCAAGATACATCAACCCATTCTCAGACTGGTCGTTCAAAAGAATCTTCGGCCAGGAATACAGCAAAGACTTGCTGATTGAGTTCTTGAACCAGCTGCTCCTGGGAGAGCAGCACATCACTGATGTGAAGTTTAAGGACAAGGAGATGTTGCCAGAAACAAAAGACCAGAGAGGTATCATCTACGACGTCTTTTGCGAAACTGACACAGGTGAGCACATTATCGTTGAAATGCAAAACAGAAGCCAGACCTATTTCATCGACCGGTCTCTTTACTATGCATCGAAAACGATAGTAGACCAAGGCATAAAAGGAAAATGGGATTATCATCTCACACCCGTTTATGTTATCTGTTTCATGAACTTTGATGTAGATGAAAATACACCTAAGAAGTTCAGGACAGACGTTGTGCTGGCAGACAAGGATAGCGGAGAGGTTTATTCTAACAAAATCCGCTTCATCTACTTGGTAATGCCTCTTTTCAAGAAGAAAGAGGAAGAGTGTACTACGTTTTTAGATTGTTGGATTTATAATTTGAAGCATATGGAGACTTTGGAAAAAATGCCTTTCGAGGCTCAGCATAAGATATTCAAGAGATTGGCAGAAATCGCCGACTCCAAGAGCCTGACCAAAGAGGAACAGGAGAAATACGATAACAGCATGATGGTCATGTGGGACAATTATGCGGTATATAAGCATGCTGAAGAGAAAGGAATTAAAAAGATTGCTTTGAAGTTGTTGGCGCGCAATTATCCATTAGATGATATTGCCGATCTCACTGGCCTATCTATTGATGAAATCAAGAAATTGAAACAAAATAATTAAGGTATTCTAAACGTGTACTACGTTTTCAGATTGTTGGATTTATAACTTCAATCAAACTATATTTAAAAGAAGTGCAACGCCCGGTGTGGGCATTGCACTTTTTTATTCTGTTCAATCATGACACTATGTTAAATAGTATTGAACAACATAAAATATTGAACAAAAAGTTCGTTCGTTTAAGTTTTGTTCATTATCTTTGCAGTGTTCAATAGAATTGAACATAACTGATATGTTGAACAAATAATAAAAATAATGGCAAACAATAATATAATAAACCAAGCATTGGATGCTCTAAAAGCAAGCCTTCCTATGGATGATGTCATGTCGACAACAGCCATTAAAGAGAAGTGTGTCAATGATAATGATACCATTGTTAAGATAATGAATGTAGATTTTGTGTGCCTTGTAAAAGAAAACATAACCAAGACTTCATTAAATCCTACATTAGCAACGATGCAAGCTATGAACAATGACAAGCAGCAAATCTTGCTAGTTACACAATATGTCACACCGCAGGTATCAACAGAACTGGCAAGCAAAGGCATTAACTATCTTGACTGTGCAGGAAACTGCCTTGTAAGATACATGAAAAGGGGAAATTTAATTTTCCAAATATCCAATCAAGGCAGGAAAAATACAGAACCACAGGTTAAGACATATCCCGTATTTCAAGATGCCGGATTGAAAGTCGTATTTTATCTGTTGCAAAATGCAGACAATGTAAAGAAGCCTTATCGAGAAATAAAAGAGCAGATTGGTGTATCTTTGGGCAGCGTGAAAAACGTCTTGGACGAACTTGCAAGACGTGGTTTTGTCTGTGATACACGAAATGGTCGTGCTATTAAAGACAAAAAGAAACTGCTTGACTTATGGGTTAGCAATTACAATGAAGTTCTGAAGCCAAAGCTATTGGTAGGTACAATGGCATTTAGAACAGAAGCGAAAAGGAACGAGTGGAAAAATATAGAATTACCACAAGGAATGGTATGGGGAGGAGAACCTGCTGCCAACTTAATAGATTGCTACTTACAACCAGGAAGTTTCGACATATACACGGAATTACCAGCTGCACATCTGATGCGAACTGGGGCTGTCAAGCAAGATGTAAATGGTGAAATTCATCTATACAACAAATTCTGGAATTGGGAAACAGGCAACAGGACTATTCCTGCAATATTAATCTATGCAGACTTGATGGGTAGTGGCAACAGTCGCTGCTTAGAGGCTGCGCAAC
>OLHG01001578.1_pt1 | contig 13655 bp, 13 predicted proteins | sample 1605971 | NCBI WGS metagenome assembly OLHG01 (sample SAMN03283289) | human gut metagenome | biome: human-associated habitat; material: feces | host: Homo sapiens | place: Peru | collected 2012 | reverse complement strand
GGGGCTTCTCAGCTGGGCAGGACGGACCCTTCCCCTCTTCAGCCTGGGCCTGGGCTGGCTCCTCCCGGCAGCCATCGGCCTAGTCATTGGCCTGGTGTGGAGGAAGGTAAAGCCCTAAACCAAGCAGCCCCCGCCGGAGACAGCCTTCCCCTGCGGGGAAGGTGGACCGGGCGCAGCCCGGGACGGATGAGGGGAGCCGCACCTAAAATAAGGAAACAGGCTGGGTTGAATGGGAAACACCCCCGTTCAATCCAGCCTGTTTTTCACTTTTCGGTTGTTTTCCCTCATCCGTCAGGGCCCTTGGCCCTGCCACCTTAAGCGTAGGGGAAGGCGACCTACCGGCGGGGGCTTTTTTATTTCACCCCGTACATCTTTACGGACATCTCCCAGCTGACAGCGTAGCCGATGGCGGCAGCGGCCAGCACGGCGGGGGGTGCCAGGGTGGGCAGGGGCGGCAGGGTCTTGACAGCGAAGCTGGCGGCGCAGAAGACGCAGATGGCCACGTAGTAGACGATCCGGCCTTTTTCCACGCCGAATTTAAAGAAGAAGGGCATACACAGCTCGATGGAGAGTAACCCCGATGCCAGAGTCAGGCCGCTCAGCTGCATCAGATCTGTCAGTTCGAAGTTACCGGAAATGGCAGCCCCCAGGCCTCGAAACGCCGTCAGCACCGCCGCAGTAGGCACCACCAGCAACAGGCCCAACAGGTACTTTTCTCCCACAATCGTCCTCTTGGACACCGGCAGACAGCCGCAGAATTCGTTCCAGTGGCTCCGCTCGTCGTAGGACAGCAGGCTCACCGGCAGCAGACCCATCATGAAGATGGGGTAGGCAAAAAAGAAGGGATTGTCCTGGGAAAACAGGGATACTACCCCAAATACCCCTACCACCAGCAGCATACTTTTGCAGTAAGCTTTCAGTTGGTAGGCATCCTTTAACAGCAGCGCTTTCATGTTACTCCGCCTCCTTGCTCATATAGATAAACAGCTCTTCCATGGTCACGGGGCTTACCTCCCTGCCCCTGGGCAGGGAACTCCGCTTCACGAGGGCCTCTACACCGTAGGGGCTCTCTTTTTTGTGGAGCACCCCCTCCTCCGGTAGGTTTTCCAGGTCTGGCTTTGTGCAGTGGACCACTCCGTACTCCCCCAGCAGATAGTCCTTCTCTTCGCAGAGCATGAGTTTTCCCTTGTGGAGGAAGGCCACATAGTCACAGAGCTTTTCCAGGTCGCTGACGATGTGGGAGGAAATGAGCACAGACCCGCCCTCCCGGGCAAAGTCTAGGAGAATATTCACCACCTGATCCCGGACCACCGGATCCAGCCCCGACGTAGCCTCGTCCAGCAGGAGGAGCTTTGCCCCGTGGCTCAGGGCAATGGCCAGTCCCAGCTTCATCTGCATCCCCTTGGAATAGTCTCCGAATTTCTTGGTTTCCGGCAGGTCAAAGGTTTTCAGGAACCTGTGATAGGTTTCCGGATCCCAGTTCTGATAGATCGGGGCCATGATCTTCTCCACCTGAATGGCCGTCACGCAGGGCGGCAGCCCTACGGTGTCCATCACCACGCCCAAATCCTGCTTGACCGCCACATTTCCCCGGCTGTCCTGGCCCAGGACGGTGACGGTGCCGCCGTCGGAGTGGAGCATATCCAGGATGATCCTGATTGTGGTGGTCTTTCCGGCACCGTTCTCCCCCACCAGCCCTAAGACGCAGCCCTCCGGCAGGGTCAGGGACAGGTTCTCCAGGGAGAATCCATCATAATGCTTCGATAAGTTTCTAATTTCCAGTACGTTCATTGCTGTTCCTCCAGGGCGAATGTTACCATTTCCAGCAGCTCTTCTTTGGCAAGCCCCGCCTCCAGGGCCAGACGCAGAGCTTCATCGATGTGTTCTTCTATTTTTTTCAAATTTTCCTCCCGCAGAAGCTCCACATTCCGGGGGGCCACATAGCAGCCCTTGCCGGGGACGGTGTAGAGGAAGCCGTCCTTCTCCAGCTCCTCATAGGCCCGCTTGGTGGTAATGAAGCTGATGCGCAGGTCCTTGGCCAGGGCCCGGATGGAGGGCAGCAGCTCGTTTTCCTGTAAGCTCCCGGAAAGAATCTGGGATCGAAGCTGGGTATAGATCTGGTCGTAGATGGGCGTGCCGCTTTTGTTATCGATGAGTATATCCATGGAATCACCTCTGTATATATCGATTATATACAGTAGATACAGTTTTGTCAAGAGGTTTTTCTCCCTCCATACCGATATAAGCATACTGATTTCTCTGGACAACTGCCTTTCCCTATGGTATACTAAAGCAAAAACGGAAGAAAGAGGGTTCCCTATATGCCAAAAGTCATTTTCCAAATTGAAGGCGGCAAGCCTGTTACTGCCGAATGCAATGTGGGCGACAACCTTCTGGAGCTGGCCCGGCGGTCCAATGTGGCCATCGATGCTCCCTGCTCCGGCAACGGCTCCTGCGGCAAGTGCCGTGTAAAGCTGGTGGAGGGCGATCTGGAGAGCATCCAGACCCGGCACATCTCCGACGAAGAATATGCCGGGGGCTGGCGGCTCAGCTGCTCTTCTAAGGTAGCCGGGGACTGCACCATTTTTGTGCCGGACATTGCCTCCGCCTATCAGTCCCGGATGAAGACTGCGGATCTGTCCTCCCCCAAGGAAGTCGCCATCTTCGACAAGGCCCAGGAGGACCTGAAAAAGAGCGGCATCCATTTCGTCAATTCCTACCGCAGCGTGGTTCTGACCATGGCCGAGCCCAGCCTGGAGGACACCATGCCGGACAACGAGCGGCTGACCTGGGCCATTGAGGACGCTCTGGGGGTGGAGACCGTCCGCATCCCCCACACGGTGATGGTCCGTCTGGCCACCACCCTCCGGGAGCATGACTTCCACGTCTGCGTCAAGGGCCGCCTGGAAGGGAAGACCTTCACCTGTATGGAAATCTGCGGCCCCCAGGACACGGGCATCTACGGCTGCGCCATCGACATCGGCACCACCACCGTGACCATGGTCATGACGGACCTGACCAGCGGCAAGATCCTGGCCAAGGGCTCCTCCGGCAACGGCCAGATCCGCTACGGCGCAGATGTCATCAACCGGATCATTGAGCAGGGCAAGCCCGGCGGCAAGAAGAAGCTCCAGGATGCCATCATCAAAGAGACCCTGGTCCCCATTATGGTGGGCCTGTGCAAGTCCGCCTCCCTCAATCCCCGGAGCATCCTGAGCCTCTGCGTAGGCGCCAACACCACCATGAACCATCTGTTCGTAGGGGTGGATGCCCAGAGCGTGCGGATGGAGCCCTATATCCCCAGCTTCTTCCACTGGGACGGGCTGCTGGCCGGGGATGTGAACCTTCCCGCCAATCCTCTGGCAGAGGTCCGCATTGCCCCCAACATCGGCTCCTACGTAGGCGGCGACATCACCGCCGGCACCCTGGCCTCCGGTATCTGGGACCGGGACGAAATGAGCCTGTTCATCGACCTGGGCACCAACGGCGAGATCGTCTTCGGCAACCGGGACTTCCTCATGAGCTGCGCCTGCTCCGCCGGTCCCGCCTTTGAGGGCGGTGACATCTCCTGCGGTATGCGTGCCACAGACGGAGCCATCGAGGCCTGCACCATCGACAAGGGCACCATGGAGCCCACCCTCTCCATTGTGGGAGACCTGGGCCAGAAGCCCGTAGGCATCTGCGGCTCCGGCATCATCGACATCATCTCCGAGCTCTTCCGCTGCGGCATCATCAACGCCAAGGGCCTCTTCGTCAAGGAGGGCAGCCGCATCCGCCGGGACCACCACGGCATGGGCCGTTACGTTCTGGCCGAGGCCAGCGAAAGCGAGACCGACCGGGAGATCTCCATCAACGAGGTGGATATCGACAACTTCATCCGGGCCAAGGGCGCTATTTTCTCCGCCATCGACACCCTGCTCAAGAGCGTGGACATGACGGTGGAGGGCATTGACGACGTGTACGTAGCCGGCGGCATCGGCTCCGGCATCAATATGAAAAACGCCGTGAACATCGGTATGTTCCCGGACGTGCCCATCGAGAAGTTCCACTACATCGGAAACTCCTCTCTGACCGGCGCTTACGCCATGGTCATGAGCGACGAGGCCAATCAGAAGACCGCCGAGGTGGCCTCCAACATGACCTATCTGGAGCTCAGCACCCATCCCGGCTACATGGACGCCTTTGTAGCGGCCTGCTTCATCCCCCACACCGATTCCCGGCTGTTCCCCCACAGCGTACAGGAGGCATAAATCATTGGAAATCGAAAATCACAAGGAGGAAGTCCCCTTCGCCCACTATGAAGCCCTGTTCAAGGACCTGGACCCTCAGGAGGCCCTGGACCGCCTGCCGGACGTAACCTTTGCGCAGGGCGCGTTTCAGGTAAAGCTCCTGGGCAGGACCTTTGCCATTACCCACCCCGGCTGTGCATTCACCGCCCTGGATGGAGGAGCCCTTCCCCCTCTGCCTACCCGGACCTTCCTGCTGCGGTATCTGCTGGAAAGCAAGGAAGTACCCTTCGGCGGCACCTGGAAGACCTTCCGGGAAATGCCCTGGGGCGAGATGTACATCAAGCCCTATACAGGCCGGGTCCTGACCCGGGCCGCCTTCACCTTCGGTACCCGGGTAAACGCCTTCCGGGCTGCCGCCGAGAAAATGGGGGCGGTAAAGCTCCCCCACGGCGACGCGGGCTATCAGTTCGACTTTGTCGGCCCCTACCGGATGCAGATCCTGGTCTGGGAAGGGGACGATGAGTTCCCCCCCAACGCCCAGGTGCTGTATTCCGACAACTTCGCCGAGGGCTTCGCCGCCGAGGATCGGGTGGTGGCGGGGGATATCCTCATCAGTACCATCAAAGCGAATATGTAATCCTGGCCCCCGCCGGAGGAAGCCTTCCCCTTCGGGGAAGGTGGACCGGCGAAGCCGGGACGGATGAGGGGAGCCGCACCTAAAACAAGGAAACAGGCTGGGTTGAATGGGAAACGCCCCCGTTCAATCCAGCCTGTCTTTCACCTTTCGGTTGTTTCCCCTCATCCGTCAGGGCCCTTGGCCCTGCCACCTTAAGCGCGGGGGAAGGCTTTTTTCGCCTTTCCGTACATTTCATTTGACTCCCACCCGTTCCTCTGCTAAAATGGTTCCAATACGACGGAAAGGAAGTGGATCCCATGAAGCCTTTTGCTCTGGGCATCCTGGTGGGCCGGTTTCAGGTGGTCCATGCCGGCCACGAGCAGATGATCCGCACCGCCATGGCCCTGTGTGACCGGGTGGGCATCTTCATCGGCTCCTCTCAGGAAAGCGGCACCAGCAAAAATCCCTTCCCCTATGCCCTCCGGCGACAGCTGCTGGAGAACCTTTTCGGCAGCGGGGTGGAGATCTACCCTCTGCCGGACATCGGCGTAGGCAACACTGCCGCCTGGGGTGACTACGTGCTGGAAAATGTCCAGAGCCGCTTTGGCCGCCTGCCGGAGCTGCTGGTCTCCGGCAAGGAGTCCCGGCGGCTGGACTGGTTCGACTCCCTCCAGGGGGTCCGCATTGCGGAGTTATACATCCCCAAGACCATCGACATTTCCGCCTCAAAAATGCGGGAATACCTGATCGAGGATGACCGGGCCGCCTGGGAGTCTTATGTAAACCCAAAGAACCACCCTCTCTATCCGCAGCTGCGGGCCCTGGCCCTGGCCTCCCAGAAAAACCGGGAGACCCAAAGTATCTGAGAAAACCCTCTCCTGGGAGAGGGTGGCGCGCCATAGGCGCGACGGGTGTGGGGCGGCAGCAGGGTCCGACCCGGTACCGCCCCTCATCCACCGCTGCGGCGGTCCCCCTTCCCCCAGGAGAAGGTAAGAAAACGAAAAGAAGGCTTCATTATGCTACTGGAACCCATTGTCACATCCCTTTTGGATACGGACCTGTACAAATTCAATATGGATCAGGTGATCTTTCACAAGCACACGGACCTGATCGGAGAATACTGCTTCAAGTGCAGAAACGAGGGCATCGTTTTTACGAAGGAGATGCTTGCGGAGATCAATTCCCAGATCGATCACCTGTGCTCCCTGCGCTTTACCAAGGCAGAGCTGAACTACCTGCGCTCTATCCGCTTCATCAAGCGGGACTATGTGGAGTTCCTGCGGCTGTGGCACCCCATCCGGGAGTATGTCCACACGGGACTGACGGACAAGGGAGAGCTGGAGCTGACCGTAACGGGGCCCATGTTCTCTGCCATGCAGTTTGAGATCTACCTGCTGGAGATCGTCAACGAGGTCTATTTCCGGATGCACTACGACTACGCCGTGCTGGAGGCCTCTGCCCGGGAGAAGCTGGAGCAAAAGATCAAGGACTTCAATTCCGGCAAATATACCTTCTGCTTCGCTGAGTTCGGCAGCCGCCGTCGGCTCTCCCGGGTCTGGCAGGACGAGGTGGTCCGCCGCCTCTCCCAGGAGACGAAAAACTGCGCCGGAACCTCCAACGTGTATCTTGCCATGAAGTATAACCTGACCCCCATCGGCACCTATGCCCATGAGTTCGTCCAGATGTACCAGGGCATCGATTCCATCCCCCTGGCCTATACCAATCACTACGCCATGGCCGACTGGTACGATGAGTACCGGGGGGACAACGGCACCGCCCTGTCCGATACCATCACCACAGACCTGTTCCTCTACGATTTTGACCGGTCCATGGTCAACAACTACTCCGGCGTCCGCCACGACAGCGGGGATCCCTATGTATGGGGCGAAAAGATGATTCGCCACTTCCAGAAATACGGCGTGGATCCCCGGACCAAGGTGCTGCTTTTCAGCGACAGCCTGGACTTTGACCACGCCCAAAAGCTCTATGACTACTTCAAGGACCGTGCCCGGGTGTCCTTCGGCATCGGCACCTTTGTCACCAACGACACCTGCGAGCACGCCCTGAACATCGTCATCAAGCTCCAATATGTCAATGGCCGTCCCGTGGCCAAGCTCTCCGATGCCGAGGGCAAAGAGATGTGCCAGGACGACGATTACCTGTCCTATCTGAAGCGCAGTGTGGCCTTCCGGCTGGACAGAGAAAAAGAAACACAGGAGAGACTCCAATGAAGGCAACCTTTCTCGGCACCGGCTGCGCCATGGTGCTCAAGCGCTACAACACCTGCTTCCTGCTGGAAGAGGATACCAGCAAGCTCTTGGTGGATGCCGGCGGCGGCAGCGAGATCCTCATCCGGCTGGACAAGCTGGGGATCCCCGTCACCGCCCTTGGCGGCATGTTCGTGACCCACAGCCACAGCGACCACATTCTGGGCACTCCCTGGGTCATCCGGGCAGTGGCCACCGCCATGGCGGAGGAGGGCTACACCGGCACCTTTACCGTGGCAGCCTGCCAGCGGACCCTGTCGGATATCCGGACCATCTGCGAGATGATCCTGGGCAAAAAGCTGACAAAATTTTTCGACAGTCAGATCCTCTTCCGGCAGGTCACCGACGGGGAGGAGCTGGATCTGGCCGGGTTCCACATCACCGCTTTCGACATCGGCTCCAAGAAAATGCAGCAGTTCGGCTTCCTTCTGGATCTGCCGGATGGGCAGCACCTCTGCTTTGCCGGAGACGAGCCTGTCAAGCCCTCTACGGAAAAATACGCCAAGGGGGCCAAGTGGCTGTTCAGCGAGGCCTACTGCCTCCACGCTGACCGGGACATCTACAAGCCCTACGAGCGCAGCCACGTGACCAGCCTGGACGCCGGAAACCTGGCCCAGGAGATGGGCGTCCGGAATATGGTCATCTACCACACCGCGGACTACGGCTCCGACCGGAGAGACCGGATGACCCAGGAGGCCGCCTCGGTCTTCTCCGGAAATATCTATGTCCCCGAGGACATGGAGTCCATCCAGCTGTGACCCGGCCCAATCACCGGAACAGAAGCTCCAGGCCCATGGCAACGATCCACATATAGGCACAGGTCTTGGGGATCATCAGCAGGCCGACCTTGGGCTTGGTTTTGCTGAAAAGTGTTACGGGCAGATAGCAGCCGAAGGAAATGATGATCGCCGCCACCATTCTTGTCATATGGTAGCCATTGGTATTTCCGGAAATGGCATACAGCACGATCACCCCAAGGCCGGTGACCGCAAAGACCCCGTTGCGAAGGACGGACAACTTCCTATTCCCCTCCTCCGTGCACCAGTTGTTCTGGGGCAGCAGGCAGATGGCGATCCGGATCACCGCCGAGATCCAGACCATCGCCCCTACGAAAGCCGGCACCTTGAGGCCGGGGAAGGTATACTGCCAGATATACATCAGAATGATGTAGAAGACAGTCATGGTAATGGAGGACACCTGTAGGCCGATGCCCAGCTGCCGCTGGATTCTGGGGCTGGTCCCCTTCACGGCCCGGATGACCCTGGGCACCAGGTGGAAGGCGTCTCCCCCGCAGAGGGTCAGCGTCAGAATTCCATACAGAACAAACAGCGGTCTTCCATTGGAAAAGGCAAAAAACAAAATGCCGGCAATCAGATCAAACAGCAGGTAGACCGTGTCAAAAACGGCCTCCATCCGGTCCGACATCTTTGGCTGATACATATTTTCTTTCATACTTTTGCTCCTTTGTGTTTTTTCAGACATTCGTCCGCGTTTTGGTGGATCTTACGGAATGCGCGGATACAGCCGGCCCTTTCTTCCTCGCTGAGGCCCTTCAGAACATCTTCGGCAAACTGTTTCTGGGTCTGCAGGCCCTCCGCTATGATCGGCTCCGCCCTGTGGGTCAGAAAGATCTCGATCCGCTTTTTATTGTTTTCGTCCTGCTTTCGGCTGATGAGGCCCTTGCTCTCCAGGCTTTTCAGGGAGATGGACACGTGAGATTTGGTGGATTTCCGGACGGCTACAATGTCCGCCGCCGTATTGTGCCGGGGATCGCTGTGGAGAAACAGAAGGATATCATATTCCATCTGGGTCAAACCGTATTTGTCACAGACCTCTTCCGAGAGAAGCTCATAATAGTCGGTAATCGTCTTATGCTGATCCCAAAATAGCATTTGCCTTCCTTCTTTCGTTCTATTTAGAACCATTATAGGGTGTACCCCTCTGCTTGTCAAGCCCAAATAAAAGAAATGTCATTGCGAACCAGTCCGGGGACTGGTGTGGCAATCCCCCAGATTTTCGAACAATTACGTCCGAAAATCAGGGGTTTTTACTCCTATCCAGGAGATTGCCACACCAGTGACTCGGTCACTGGTTCGCAATGACATCTTCTTTTTCAGAAGGTCACCGTGATTTTTGTGCCCCGGCCCAGGTCGGAGTCCAGGGTGATGGCGGCATCGTGGAGCATGGCGATGTGCTTGACGATGGCGAGGCCCAGGCCGGTGCCCCCCGTTTCCCGGGACCGGCTTTTGTCCACCCGGTAGAACCGCTCAAAGACCCGGTCCTGGGCATCCTTGGGGATGCCGATGCCGTTGTCCTCCACCATGAGCACCGCTTTCCCGGCGGATTCCTTGACGGTGACCTGAACAAAGCCTCCCTCCCGGTTGTAGCGGATGGCGTTCTGGATCAGATTCTCCATAAGCTCCTTCAGCATTTCCCGGTCCCCGGTGACGCTGGCCTCCCGGCCGAAGCATTGCAGACGGATCCTCCGGCTCTCTGCCTGGACCAGCATGGCCTGGCAGACCTCCCGGGCCAAGGCAAAGAGCTCTACGCTCTGGACCTGCCTGGGCCGGTCCGCGTCATCCAGCTCGGAGAGCTGGAGAATGTCGTTGATGAGGCTTAGAAGTCTCGCCGCGTTCTTCCGGATCTCCCCGGCGAAGTGAATCTGCTGATCCTGGTCCACCATCCGGTTCTCGATGAGCTCGGCGTAGCCGGAGATGGCGGTGAGAGGGGTTTTCAGCTCATGGGATACGTTGGCGGTGAAGTCCTGGCGGCTCTTGGCGGCGGCCAGGATCTTTTCGTGCTGGGAGCGGATCTTATGGGCAAAGGGCTCCAGCTCCCGGTAGACGGTGACGCTGCCGGGCTCGTCCAGGTGCTCCGCCATCTGGTCGATGGGGGCAATGAGCTGGGCGGTGAGCAGATGACCCAGCAGCAGGCAGGCCCCGAAAATCACCAGGGAGATGAGCACCACCACCGGCCCCGCCGCCAGAAAGACGCTGCCCATGCTTCTGGCCTGGGCGGCCAGGCGCAGCACCGTACCGTCGGAGAGACACAGGGCATAGTAGAAGGTGTTCATATTGAAGGTATCGGACCGGCGGACTGTCTCTCCGGTGCCCTGCGCCAGAGCCTGCCGGATCTCCGGCCGGTCGGCGTGGTTGGGAAGGCTGGCCGCCTCCGCCTCGTTGTCATAGAGGACGGTGCCGTCCTCTCCCACCCAGGTCACCCGCAGGTCCCCGGAGGGCAGGCTGATCTGCTCCCCCTGGGCAAAGACCTTCGCGGCGGAGAGCATCTGGGCGTTGATCCGCAGGTCCTTGCGGACCTGCTGCTGGAACAGGTCGTAGTAGACCCGGGTGATCCCCAGGGTGGTAAGCACCAGGGCAACCAGAGCAACCAGGGCCAGCCGCAGATTGATCTTCTGCTTCATAGGGTATCCTCCGGAGCGCTTTGCAGCACATAGCCCACATTGCGGACCGTGCCGATCTGGCGGCCACAGGGGCCCAGCTTCTGCCGCAGGGTCTTGATGTGCATATCCACGGTGCGGGTCTCTCCCTCGAATTCCGTGCCCCAGACGAAGCGCATGATGCTCTCCCGGGACAGGACCATCTCGGCGTTGATCATCAGGTAGCGCAGAAGCTCATACTCCTTGAAGGTCAGCTCCACGGCTTTTCCGTCGGCCAGCACGGTGTGACGGTCGTGGTCCAGCTGGATCTTGCCCACCGTCAGCTGCTTGCTGCCCTCCTCCCGGGTCCGGCGAAGGAGGGCCTTCACCCGGCTGAGGAGCTCCATCACGGAGAAGGGCTTCTTGATATAGTCGTCGGCCCCGTCGTCCAGGCCCTTGACCATGTCCATCTCCGAGGTCTTGGCGGTGACCATGATCACAGGCAGCCGCTTGGTTACGGTGTTGGACCGGAGGCGGCGGACAATGTCGCAGCCGTTTTCGTCCGGCAGCATCACATCCAGCAGCACCAGATCCGGCAGCAGGACCTCCAGGGCCTTGTAAAAGTCCGAAGCCCGGGCAAAGTCCTTGACCATATAATTGCTGTTTTTCAGGGCGATGGTCTCGATCTCCCGAATGTTATCGTCATCTTCAACGATGTAAATCAGTGCCATGCTTGGTAAAGCTCCTTTCTTCAATACCCTCTCCTGGGAGAGGGTGGCAGGGCCGTAGGCCCTGACGGGTGTGGGGCGGGACCCAGAACCGACCTGGTGCCGCCCCTCTTCCGCCGCTGCGGCGGCACCTTCCCCCAGGGGAAGGTCAGGGGATTACGGCAGAAGATACACGTTCTTCAGCCGCTTATACTCCTCCCGGAACCAGGGGTCCTCTCCCTTGGTGGTGAGATTCAGGTATTCGTGGGTCCCGTACTCATCGGCGTGGACCTCGATGAGGCACACGGCCACATTGGAGCAATGGTCCGATACCCGCTCGTAGCCGGTGAGGATGTCCTCCAGAATGAGCCCCGCCTCCAGGGAACAGGCACCCCGGCGCAGACGCTCGATGTGGCGCTGGCGCATCTCAATGCTCAGCTTGTCGATGACCTCTTCCAGAGGCTCCACCCCCCGGGCCCGGCCCGTATCGTCCGCGGCGAAGACGCTGACGGTCAGGTCCAGAATGTCACTGACGGCCTTGCCATAGATCCCCAACTCCCGGCGGCTCTCCTCGGAGAGGATCAGGCCCTTGTCGTGGAGCTCCTTGGCGGATTCCGCCAGATTGATGGCGTGGTCGGAGATCCGCTCAAAGTCGTTGATGCAGTGCATGAGGATGGTCAGTGTCCGGCTGTCCGCCTTGTTCAGGTCCCGGCTGGACAGCTTCACCAGGTAAGTGCCCAGCACATCCTCATAGCTGTCCGCCTCCTGCTCCATGGCGGCCACGGTATCCGCGCCCTTTTCGGAGTAGTTTCCAAGCACGTCCATAGCCGTCTGGAAGGAGTTCCGGGCCAGGTCCGCCATGTGGTCCACGGCATCCTTGCAAAGGCTCATGGCAAAGGAGGGCCGGTCCAGGAACCGCTCGTCCAGGGCAAGCAGAGGCCCGGGCAGGGTCTTCCCCTCCCCCTTTTCGGCTTTGCCCTGGGGGACGCTGAAGGTGGCCAGCTTCACCAGCACATCGGAGAAGGGGAACAGCACAATGGTACAGCCGATGTTGAAGAGGCTGTGGATCACGGCCACGTCCGCCGCTCCGGCGGCCCGGGACAGGAAGGCAAAGGGGAAGAAGGCGTTACAGGTATAGAATACCACAGTAAAGAGCAAAGTGCCAACCAAATTAAAATAAAGATGGATCAGGGAGGCCCGGCGGGCGTTCTTGCTGGCTCCGATGGAGGACAGCAGGGCCGTGACGCAGGTGCCGATGTTCTGGCCCATGATGATGGGGATGGCCGTGCCGAAGCTCACTGCCCCGGTGACGCACAGGGCCTGAAGGATACCCACGGAAGCGGAGGAGGACTGGATCACCGCCGTCAGCAGAGCGCCTGCCGCCATGCCCAGGATGGGATTGGAGAAGGCGGTGAGGATGCCGGTAAAGTGCTGGTCCTGGGCCAGGGGGGACACGGCGGAGCTCATGGCTTCCATGCCGAACATCAGGATGGCAAAGCCCGCCAGGATGGTGCCCAGGTTCTTCCGCCGCTCGCTCTTTCCGGCGGTCATGGTCAGCATCACCCCCACCGCCGCCAGAATGGGAGAGAAGGAGCTGGGCTTCAAGAGCTTCAGCAGCAGACTGCTGCCCTCAATGCCCACAAGGGACAGCATCCAGGAGGTCACCGTGGTGCCGATGTTGGCGCCCATGATGATGCCCACTGCCTGCTGCAAATTCATAATGCCGGAGTTGACGAAGCCCACCACCATGACCGTAGTCGCCGAGGAGGACTGGATCACCGCCGTGACCATCAGGCCCAGCAGCACTGCCATGATCTTCTTTTTCGTCAGCTTTTCCAGGATCTGCTCCAGCCGGCCGCCGGAGAGCATCACCAGTCCGTCGCCCATGGCGGACATTCCGTAAAGGAACAGCGCCAGCCCGCCGATGAGATTCAGTACCCCAAAAATATCCATAGTCGTTTCCTTTTTCTTTCCGGGAGCCTTCGTTCCCTGTTTTCTGCCTATAGTCTATTTGTAACACGTAAAGCCTGGATTGGGTTTTGTGTAAAGGCCGTGTAAAATTTACAAACTTTACATTCCTTTTACCTTTGGGCTGTTGTGGCTTTTACCTGCCGGGAGTAGGCTTTCCAAAAAAAGGAGGCAGAAATGAATGAAACGTTTTTGGAATTGGATCGATGGAATGGATCTGGCCGCGGAAAAGAAGTATACCCTTTGTCTGTGGATATTGGGCATTGTTCTGGCCCTGACGGGGAGCGCCCTGTATCTGGCCCTGGCCTGGACGGCCAAACTGGGCCTGGATTGGCTGCCGGTCCTGGCCGGCTGGCCCGTGCTTCTCAGCTGGGTGGGAGTGTTCCTCTACGGATGCCGGCATCCGTTTCACTAAAAGCCCTCTCAAAGCCCTCCCAAAGCCCTCTCCTGCTTGGAGAGGGTGGACCGGGCGCAGCCCGGGACGGGTGTGGA
>OLHG01001572.1_pt1 | contig 13705 bp, 13 predicted proteins | sample 1605971 | NCBI WGS metagenome assembly OLHG01 (sample SAMN03283289) | human gut metagenome | biome: human-associated habitat; material: feces | host: Homo sapiens | place: Peru | collected 2012 | reverse complement strand
CTATTCCAAGAAGGAGTGCAAGCACCCCCCCCCCGGAAGTCTATTTTTTTCATTTCAATCAACCTCCGAGTAAGTAAGTTTTTCTTCTTACTTATTTTCTATCTTTCTATTAATAGAATACTATAAAATTTATTTTTATTCAAGTCATGAAAGTTTATTTTATTAAGTATGCTAATTTATTTAATACAAAAGGATTTAGTATATATAATAATACGTTATATATAAGTACTATTAATATAAGATATAAAGAAGATGTAAAGTTAGATACTAAACGATTATTATTGGTAAATTCTTGTTTTATTGCTATTTTTTTGAATACTAATATACTTATTTTAATTAATCTTTTTATAAATATTGAATATAAAACATAAAATATAAATTTATTTAAGAATATATAAATTAATATAAATACTATACCACTTATGCCATAAGTATAGTTATGAATCATTAAAAGAAATCCGATTGAAAAGAAATCATAAACCAAATATATTATACTAAGTGGACTTCCAATTATGAAAAATGATGTAATTAAGAGAACAGACATAATTATTAAATCATTAATTATTTTATTATAGTTATATATTGAATTACTTTTTAAGGATATTTGTATACTTTCTTTTACTTCATCTGTTAGAAATGAAAAATATATTATACTAAGTGCAAAAGGTACTATAAAAAGTACAAGTAAAAAAGTAATAAATTGTTTATTGTTTTTTAAAATTTTTTTCATACTGTGACCTTTCCTTTAATTAAACTACGACTCATTACACTTAATAATATGAAAAATACTTTTAAAAAGAACTAAATTATGATATATTTAAGTTGTATTAAAGGTGGGATATTTAATGAATAAAAAAACTAAGAAAATCTTAGTTTGGTTAATGTTATTCTTAATGGTAGCATCTTTTGTTGCCGGGATAGCAGTTTATGCTTTATATTAAGATAATTGAAAAAATATTAATAAATTTGTAAATTTTTCTATAAATATAAAGATTATTAAGGCTGAAGATATTAAAAATGGACCAAATGGAAGTTCATTTTTTTTGTTTAGATGTAAACTTAATATTGCATATGGAAGTGCTAGAAATGATGCAAAAATTAATGATATTAATCCTAGTTGATATCCTAGTACTAAACCAGTTACAAAAGAAAGTTTTATATCTCCCCCACCTAAAGATTCTTTTTTAAATAATTTATCTCCAATTATTTTAATTAAATACATGGTTAAAAATAGTAAACAAGCATAAATTAAATGATATAATGTTAATTTTAAACCAGACTTTTCATATGTGATGAATACTAAAATAATTGATGATATAACTAATGGTGAATCAAGTATTATCATATATTTAAAATCACTTATAAATATCAATATTGTTAGGGAAGCAAGTATTAAATATATACCTAAATCCCAAGTTAGGCCATAAATTAAATATCCTACTAGAAAAAGAATTCCTGTAATTATTTCTACAATTAAATGTTCTGTACTAATTTTTTTATGACAATGATTACATTTTCCTTTTTGAAATATAAAACTAATAATTGGTATTAACTCATACCACTTAAGTGTTTTTTTACAATGATCACATCTACTTCTTCCGGTTATAACATTTTCTTTTAATGGAAGTCTTGTGCCTATAACTAAATAGAAAGAGCCAAATAAGGCTCCAAAAATAAACATAACTACATAAATCATTTTAACATCTCACTATACATGCTGAACATTGGCATAATAACTGCTAAGATAATTCCTCCAACTATTAATGCTAAAAATGCAATTAAAATTGGTTCTATAAATGTTTTTAAGTTGTTTACTACATTTTTGTATAATCCTTGATAATAATCACTTACTTTTTGCATCATTTCATCAAGTTCACCAGTTGATTCACCAGTAGTAATCATAAAATATGCTACATCTGGAACAGCCCATTGATCTTTAAACGCTTCAGATATTTTTTCACCTTTAACTACATTATTAATAGTTCTATATAAAATACCTTTGTATATTTCGTTATTTGTTATTTTTGTTAGTATATCTATACTTTCTGTAATAAATACATTATTTCTTAATAAAGATGCAAATGTTTTTGTAAATATTGTAAGTTCTTTATAAATTATAATATCTTTAACTACAGGTATATGCATAAGAAGTGTTTGAACATTTCTTCTAAATGCTTTAATCTCTTTATATGCTACTATTAAAACTATTATAGTAAGTAATAGTAAACCAATTATAATAAATATATTATTTTTCATAAATGTACTAAAATTTACTAAGAATAATGTTATACCTGATATCGATATATCTTGTGATTCATAAATTTTAACAAATTTAGGAACTATATAAATTAATATAAATGTTATAACTGCTATTGCAAAAACACTAATTATAATTGGATAAGATAATGCGCCTAACATTTCTTTTCTTGTTTCATCTACTTCAGTGTAATAATTTGCCATATCATCTAATGTTTCAACTAAAGTACCACTCGCTTCTGCTGCTTTAATCATATTGATTAAAAGTGCTGGAAACATATTTCCTTGTTTCTCTAATGCTTTAGAGAAAGATGAACCAAGTACCAATTCGTATGAAATTGATTGAAAAGCTCTCGCTTTTGTTTTATTTTTAGACATTTGTTTTGATAATATTCTTATCGCATCATTTAATGTAATACCTGCTTTTAAATAAGTTGATAACTGAGTTAGCCAAAAAACTAATTCTTTATTTGACATTTTTGGTGCCATTAAACTACTTTCTTTAAATAAAAAGTTAATAAATGGACTAGTTTTAATACTATAAACAGTATAACCTTCATTAACTAAGAATGAATTAATATCTAATTTAGAAAGACCATTCATAGTACCAGTAATTATTTTTCCTTGTTTATCTCTAACTTTAAAATAATAAACATTTGCTTCTTTTGATCTTGTGGCTCCACTTGTTTGTAAATCTTTTACAAGTTCATTATATTCTGCTTCAAGTTTAGCCATTGTTTTAGCACTGTATTTATATACTTTTTCTTTTTTTTCCTTAGGTTTATCATATGCATCTTGTGCTAAAACTTCTTTTGTTCTTTTATATGCTTTATCTAGTTTCCAACTTAATGAATTGTATACATAAACAAAGGCATCATAAGTACATGCTTTTACACCTATAAATGCATAAGAGAATATCGAAAAAATAGTTAATGCTATTTTTTTTAAAAATTCTACTACTACAACATACCAAACTTTTTTTTCTTGATTATTTTGTGCTTTCATATGTTACACCTACTATTCTAGTAAATTATATCATAATAAAATGTATGTTTCTAGTCCTATTTAGCATAAAATATAGTAGGTGATTTATGTGTTTGGAAATAATATGGGTTCATTCTTTTCTTTAGGTAAAATTATTGGAGGTCTTAATAAAACTCTAGGTATTGTTAATCAAGTAATTCCCCTTTATAAAGAGGCTAAACCATTAGTTGGTAATGCTAAAAGTGCTATAAATTTTTTAAAACAAATGACTAGTACTACTACTACTAGAGTAATGAATAATGCTCAAAAAAATATTGCTCCAATTAAAGAAAAAATTGTAAATGCAAATATAATTAGTGATAATAAAAAAGGTCCTACTTTTTTTCAATAAGATCTTTAATTATTCTATTTTCTTTTTTTATTTTTAACTTTTTTAAAAATGGTAAATTATTTATAAAACTATTATTTTTTTCTATCAAGTAGTTTAAATATTCTTTGTCATAATTTATTCCATATTTAAATACTTTATCATTTAACTTTTCTTTACCAATGTGATACTCCATAATTATATAATAATGATTATTTTCTTTTACTACAATTTCTTTTTCTAGTTTATAATTTATTTTATTTAAATATCTTCTTAATTTTTCATAATCATTATTACTACATAAAATTAATTTATTAGGTAAATTATTATAATTTAATATATTAATAATTGTACTTGCTCCCATACCTGCAATTATTGCAGTATCAAAATATTCATTAATATTTTTAAATCCATCACTAACAATACATTTAATATCTAAATTATTTTTTTTTATATTATTAATTGCAAATTGCAAAGCATTTTTACTTATATCACTGGCATATACACTCTTACATAAATTGTTTTTTTTAAGAAGTATACTAATATATCCATGATCACATCCAACATCTAGTACTGTATCATTTTTATCAACTAAAGATACAATTTTATTTAATCTTTCACTATTCATTAATTATCCATAAAATCTTTTAATTTTTTTGCTCTTGATGGATGTCTTAATTTTCTTAAAGCTTTAGCTTCAATTTGTCTAATTCTTTCTCTTGTAACATTAAATCTTTTTCCTACATCTTCTAGTGTATGACAAGTTCCATCAATTAAACCAAATCTAAGTTCTAGTACCTCTTGCTCTCTTGGTTGAAGTGTTCTTAATACTTCTTTTATTTCTTCTTTCAAAATTTCATTTTCAGTATATTCTTCTGGACTTAAATTACTTTCATCTTTTAGAAAATCTCCTAGATGTGAATCGTCTTCTTCTCCAATTGGAGTTTCTAGAGATACTGGTTCTTGACTAATTTTTATTACTTCTCTTACTTTATCAACAGAAATACCCATCTTTTTAGCGATTTCTTCTTCACTTGGTTCTCTATTAAGTTCTAGAGTCATTTGTCTTTGAATACGTACCATTTTATTAATTGTCTCAACCATATGAACTGGAACACGAATTGTTCTTGCTTGATCTGCTAAAGCTCTTGTAATGGCTTGTCTTATCCACCATGTTGCATATGTAGAAAATTTGTATCCTTTATCGTAATCAAATTTATCTACTGCTTTCATAAGCCCTATATTTCCTTCTTGAATTAAATCTAGAAATAAAAGACCTCTTCCAACATATCTTTTAGCAATTGATACAACTAAACGTAAATTTGATTCTGCAAGTAGTCTTTTTGCTTCTTCATCACCATCTGCTATTCTAACGCTTAAATTCATTTCTTCTTCACTAGAAAGCAAACTAATTCTACCAATTTCCTTTAAATACATTCTTACTGGATCATTTATATTTACATCTTTGGTAATTTCTGCATCACTTAATATAATAGGTTCTTCATCATCTATTTTAGGTTCATTACCAGAAGAAGATTCATCATCTGCCTCTTCTTCAGTTACTACAGTTATTCCTGCTTCTACAAAAGAATTATATAATTCATCTAATGTATCAGCATCAATTTCTAAGCCCTTTAAAGCTTGTGCTAATTCTTCAAATGTAATAAATCCATTTTCTTGTCCTTTTTTTATTAATGCTTCTTTTCTTTCTTCAAAAGTTTTAATCTCAACCATTTATCTCACTCCTCTTTTTTACTAACCCTTGTAATTTCTTTAACAATTCTTCTTGCTTTTTAGCATCAATTGTATTTCTCAATTCCTTTTTTATATTATCTATTTCTTCTTTATTTAAAATAGTTTTAATTCTATTAATGTACTCGATGAATGTTTGTTCACTTAATTCATCCTCATACACACTACTACTTATAATATTTACAAAATCTCTAATTTTATCATCATTTTCAGCATAGGTAATAAAATCTGCAAGATTTATTTTACCATAAATTTTAATAAAATGTTCAATTTCTCCAATTAAATATCTTTCTTCTTTATTTTTTAAATAGCCTAATCTATTATTAAAAATACTTACATACTTGCTATCATTCATCATATAGTAGAAAATCTTATCTACACATAACTTATAAGTATCTTTTTTTTCTTTTATAGGTATTTCTTTTATCTCTTTTTTTTGAACTTTTTCTTCTTTGAATTCAACTTCACCTTTTAAGACATCATAATCTAGTCCATATTCTTTACTTAATTTTTGAAGAGTTATTTCTTTAGTTAAATTATCTTCATCTTTAACCATTTTTAAAACATCTTTTACATAACTAACTAACTCTTCTGTATTATTTAAATTCTTATTTTGCTTTAAATAAATCATTTTATAATCAAAATAATTCATAGCATTTTTAATTGTTTCATTAAATTTATCTATACCATATTTAACAATATATTCATCTGGATCTTTAGCTCCTTCAAGTCTTACAACAAGCACTTGAAGTTCATTTTTTATAAGAACATCTCCAACATTTATTGTAGCAAGACTTCCAGCATTATCGTTATCTAACATAAGTATTATAGGTACTCTTAACTTTTTTAACATATTAATTTGATCATCTGTTATAACAGTACCCATTAATGCAAGAACATTTTTAACACCGCTAGAATACATTCTAATCGCATCCATATTTCCTTCAACTATTATAGCCTTCTTTTCTTCTCTTATAAAAGGTTTGGCATTGTAATAGTTAAATAATATATGACCTTTTTTATATATTTTAGTTTCCATGGTGTTAACATATTTTGCTGTATCAGTTTCACCATTATAAATTCTTCCAGTATACCCTACAACTTTATTATCTTCATTAGTTAAAGGTATCATAATTCTATTATAGAATTTATCATATGAGTTAATTCCATCTTTAGTTATAAGCCCAAGTTCATCAAGTTCATTAATATCATACTTATTTTTTAATGAATCTCTTAGATGAGTTCTATTTTCTAAAGCTAACCCTATTTTAAAATCTTTTATAATATTTTCTGTAATATTTCTTTCTTTTAAATATTCTCTAGCTTTAGAGCCTTCTTTACTATACAAATTATTTTGAAAAATCTTTGTAGCATAATCCATAATTTCATATTCGTGATTAAATTTTGTGCTTTTATTTGAATATGTATCTATGGAAAGAGGAATACCTATTTTATCTGCAACTCTTTTAACTGCTTCAATGTAGCTTATGTTTTCGTAATCTTTAATAAATGTAAAAACATTACCACCTTTATTACATACAAAGCATTTAAAAAGTTGCCTATCTGGTGACACGGACATACTTGGTGAATGATCATCATGAAAAGGACAAATTCCAAAATAATTTTTTCCATGTAATTTTAATGGTATGTAATCAGAAATAATACTAACTATATCAGCAGAATTTCTTATTTCATTTATTTTCTCATCACTTATTGCTTTCATTTTTCCCCTCTAATAAATATATTATAAGTTAAACTCCATTTTCCTTTTTTTTATTGCAATTTTTTGACAAATATGTTAATTTTTTGCTTTTTCTGCATATTATAGTAAAATTAAAGCTTTTTTTCAAGAAATTTTAAACAAAATTAAAAAAGTTCTTATGGAACTTTTTAACAAATTTTTATATATTTTTAAAATAGTTTTTTTCTAAATACTAAACCAAATACACTTATTATTAAAAATGATACATAATAAAAAATATTATCTTTAGTTTTGGGATTAATAATTTCAGAATAATTATCATTTTTATTATCTATATTTTCAAAATCATTATTATTTTCTTCATTTTCAGATAATTTTTCTTTATTAGTATCTTCTCTACTTTTTATAATTTCTTTTTTTTCTTCCAATTCATTGTTATTTTCACCATTATTGTTTTCATTATTTAGATTTTCATCTTTTCTAGTATCATCTATAAAAATAGTATTTAATTCATCTTTATTAGTATCAAATTCTTTTATTACATTATTATCATATTCTATTATGTAATTACCATTTGGCAATTTTAAATTATTAATTTTCTCTAATTCATAATAATTATCCTTATTATTTTTTTCGTATAATAAATATTTTTTATCACTTGAAATATTTATTATAATTTCTTTTAATACAACATCTTTATCTATATATATGTCATAATCATCTTCACTTGTTTTAAATGTAATATCTTTACTATTTAAAATATTTCTATCATTTGTTATATCTTTTATTTTATATTCTGAATTTTTATTTAAATATACACTATTTAAATCATTTACTTCTTTTATTAAAATATTATCTTTATAAATTTCATATTTACTATTATTTAAAGTTATATGATTAAAAATACTTTCATTATTTAAGTTTTCATGTATGTTTAATTTTATACTATCTACTTCTATATTTAGTTTATTTATTATATTAGCAGGGCCTCCTAGATTAGCATAAAAACTACTAATACCATCAGTATAAATAAAATTATTTTCTTCATATGTTGTTGTAAATAATGGATTAACTAAACCTTTATAATCACCTTTTATTTTAATATTATTTTTATTTATATCTATTTCTAATCCTAAATCATCTACTACTTTTAAATTATTTTTACTATTTATATTTAATACTTCTCCATTTTTTAGTTTATATGTTTTTTTAAAAATATCATCTTTTAAAAAGAATTTTGAAGTAGTTTGCAATTTACTATCCATTAAATTATTTAAAGCAGTATCTATTACTCCATTTTTATCAGTAAGTTTTACACCATGATAAGTTACTGCACTATAAATCATACACTGAGTTATATAATAATTAAAATCATTTTCTAATTCACTTTCAAAATTATAATTTACAATTGTTAAAAAGAAATCTATATAATTTTTACTTATTTTCCATTTACTAAAATCATTTTTATAACTTACGTAATTGTTAGAGTTTAATTTATCATTAGGACTAAGTCTAAATAAATAAGTATTTGTATCTGTATCAACCAATTTTTTTATTTCTACAACTTGTTCTTTAAAATTATATTTGTAAATTTTTGCATATTTTCCTAAACCAGTTTCTTTTATATTTATTGCGTTTACTTCATTTGAACACATAAATAATAAAAGTAATAAAAACATTATTTTTTTCAAAATATCCTTTCTAATATTTTTTCTTAAAATAAAACACAAGAAAAAACATAATTGTTGCCTTTTCCTGTGTAAATTTAATTTATTATATTTATTTTATTTATGCAATAGATTATTTTGTCATTATTTGTCTTTATTTGCCTTTTTATTATTTTTTAACTTATTAAAATCTATATAAAATAAACATGATACTAAAAATGTAATAATGTATATGCTTACTATACTACTTAATATTATAGATAATAAGAATGAGAATACTCCAATTGATATGGCATATATTCTTTGATATTTTTCTTCTACTGGAGAAAATTCATTTAAACTACTTATGAATATGCTTCCAAAAATAAGTTCACTATTTATTAAAAAATCACTATCCTTAAATATTAAAAAGTAAATAAATGCACATATTATATATGATATATTTATATAAAAAGGTATTTCTTTTTTATAATAGAAATTATAAGAAAGTAAAATATAACTAATAAGTGATAATATAATACTAGTTGATGATATGCCTCCAATATTTCTTCCAAATAGATAATCGATTAAAGTATATTCATAATTTTTTGTAAGCTCTAAAGTATTTAAGAACGAAAAATTATTAATTAATCCATTAATTAAAATAATAATTAAAGATATAAAACAAACTTTATTAAATTTAATATATTTATTTAAATATTTTAAAACTGGTAAGATAATTATTAGCGATAATATATATATAAGATAATTAATATTATATGGCATAATTAAAGATACAAGAATAACATATAATAAATTTTCATCTATTTTAATTTTAAACTTTTCCTTATTTACTTTATCAAATATTAAATCTACTATTACCTTAATAATTACTCCAAGTATAGTTAAATAAAGAGGTTTAAAAACATTAACCATATTTATAATACCACTTTTATATAATAAAAATCCATTTTTATATATACCATATAATAATAAAGGAACAAGTAATATTATTCTTTCTATTACTAATTTATCTATAGTCTTTTTTTTCATTTTTGTCCCCCTTTATACAATATACTTTTTAAATCTATATTAGCCGGACATATAAATGTACATAAATTACATCCAATACATTTATCACACGATGTATTATTTAACATGTTTTTATATACATTTATTTTATATGGACATATTTTATTACAAGCACTACATTTTATACATTCTTCTTTTTTTATATTTTTTTTCTCTTTTATGATTATTGAATGTATACTTTTATTAATTAATACATTATTTATACTGCTTTCTTTATAACCACAGAAATAACCATTTATATATATTTCTTTTTTACTAGGGAGTTTTATATTATATTCTTTTATTAAATCTGTTAATCTTACTCCAAGTTTAGTATTTATTATTAAAGACTTTTCTATATCGCCACTTATAGTTATTAAATTCTTTGTCAAATCTATTCCATAAAGTATTCTATAAATATCATATAATTCATTTGTAGTTAAAATTAATGTATTTAATTTATTTATATTTAAGTATTCACATAAAAATTCTTTTTTACCTATTAAGTATTCATCAGGTAATAAAAGTATTTTGATGTTTGGAAATGATCCAATAACCGAATTTATATTATTAATACTATTTGAATTAGTATTTTTTATTGCAAATGTTAATTTATTTACTTTAAATATTTTTATAATTTCTTCTGCTGTATCTAATAAATTATCATAGGAATTTAAAAGCCTTATAAACTCTCTTTCTTCATATACTTCTTTATCTACTGAACTTATTATAATATTATTAATTATCTTATCATTTATCTTTTCATAAATATTATTTAAGTTATATTTTAATAACAGTTTTAATAATTCATCAACTTTATTTATTTTATATTTCTTTTGTTTTGTTTTTATGTTTTCTTTAAAATCATTAGTTACTTCAATATAATTTTTAGATTTATTAGTAATATAACCCGATACTGATACTATTTCATCATTAATAAATTCATTTTTATATAAATAGTCATTTATTTCTCCGAAAGAGCTTTTTATATAAACTTTATCTGGGGTATTATATTCATGAATAACATTATCATATATTATATTTTCTTCTAAATTTATATTAACTAATTTTCTCATAATATTCTCCATATATATTCTATCATACGTGTGTTAAATTTTCTATTTTTAATTGTATTAAAAATAAATATATTGTATAATAATTTGTAGATAATAGAAATGGGTTAACGGTGGTTCTAGTGTTTAGAGAATTCGACTATGATAATAAACCGGTTGTTGATATTGTAAATGAAATGATTATTGATGCTGTTAAACATGGAGCGTCAGATATTCATTTTGATCCAACTGAAACAGATTTAATTGTCCGTATAAGAATCGACGGTTCTCTTTTAGAGTATGCAAAAGTTCCTCCTACTGTTAGAAAGAATTTAGTTACAAGAGTTAAAATTATTTCTGGAATGAATATTACTGAAACTAGATTACCTCAGGATGGTGCTATAAAAGGATTAATTGAAAATGTTGATGTGGATTTGCGTGTATCTAGTTTACCTTTAGTTGAAGGCGAAAAAATAGTTATAAGAATTCTTGATTATAGAATGAGTTTAAATGGTCTTGAATCTATTGGACTTTCTAAAGATAATTTTGATATGGTAAATAAACTTATAAAGAAACCTAATGGTATTATATTGGTTACTGGTGCTACTGGTAGTGGTAAAAGTACTACTGTATATTCTATGTTGCAAGTATTAAATACTACTGAGAGAAATATTATTACTGTTGAAGACCCAGTAGAAATGAAAATTAATGGTGTTAATCAAGTTCAAGTTATGAGTGAGATTGGTCTTACTTTTGGTAATACATTAAGAAGTATTTTAAGACAAGACCCTGATATTATAATGATTGGGGAAATTCGTGATGATGAAACTGCTAGAATAGCTGTTAGAGCTTCTATTACTGGACACTTAGTATTATCTACAATACATACTAATAATTCTTTAAATACTATTGAAAGATTACTTGATATGGATGTAGAGAGATATCTACTTGGAAGTGCTCTTTCTGGTATTATTTCACAAAGACTAGTAAAGAAATTATGTCCTAAATGTAGAACTAGTAGACCTACTAATAAATATGAAAAAACATTGTTTAAAACTGTTTTAGGCATAGATGTTAATCAAATATATATTCCACATGGATGTAATGAGTGTATTAATGGTTATAAAGGAAGAATTGCTATTCATGAAGTACTTGAAATAAATCAAGATATAAAAGATGCTATTGTAAATAATTTAAGAAAAGATGAACTTAGAAAATTAGTTTATGGAGATAAAGGTAATACACTTCTTAAAGATGGTCTTTTAAAGGTTATGGAAGGTTTTACTTCTATGGATGAGTTATTAAGAGTAATAGATTTAAATGATGACTTTGGTAATGAAGATGAAGATATAAAGAATGCTATTATTGGAAAAGAGGTAGTAAGTAATACTAACAATTCTACTGATAATAAAGAATATGTAAATCCATTTATAAAAAATAAAATTGAAATGCTTTGATACATTTCAATTTTTTATATTGTAATTTCAACCGCACCATTTAATTTAATTTTATCAGATGATAATTATTAGTCATGATAAATATTAGTAAATTTTTTTAATTTTCTCCTTCTTCTAACATTGTTTCTATAAAAAGGCCATAACCTGTTAGAGGATTATCTATTATTACATGGGTTACTACTCCTACTATTTTATTATCTTGAACTATTGGAGAACCACTCATACCTTGAATTATTCCTCCAGTTTCTTTTATTAAATTCTTATCATTAATTTCAAAATTAATATTTTTTGTATTACTAGTTTCATTTATACTTGTAATATTTATTTCATATTCTTCTATTTTTTCACCACTGAGAACTGTATATATTTTAGCACTACCTACTTTTACTTCATCCTTTTTAGCAACACTTATTAAATTATAATTATTTGTATTACCTGTATATTTACCAAATATACCATGTACAGTATTTTTATAAATTGAGCCATATATAGTATCATAATAATATTTAGCATTTTTACTTCCAGCATAACCTACTTTACTTTTATCTATACTTGTTATACTATTTCTAAATATTGAACCACTTTTAACCTCGATAATAGAGTTTGAATTAGATTCAATTATTTCATGACCTAAAGCTCCATATATATTACTTTTAGGATCTATATAAGTAAGAGTACCAATACCTATAATACTGTCTTTAACGTACAATCCAGTTTTATAAATACCTTCATCTTTTATTAAATTTAATGTGGTTTTTTTTAAATTATTATCTCTTTTATAGGTAATTGTAACTTTACCTTCATCTTTACTTTTTTCAATCTCTTTAGTTAATTCATTTAAATTATTTACTTCTACTCCATTAACTTCTTTTATATAATCTCCGACTTTTAATTTAGGATTACCTTTATTAATTTTTCCATTTATTTCATAGAAACCAATAATTAAAATACCATCAGATGATATTTCAATACCTAATGTATTACCACCAAGGTATACTTCACTAGAATATGCAAGGACATTTAAAGGCATTAATAATACCATAATTGCTAATATAACTTTTTTCATATTACACTCCTATACAATATTAGTATGTGGAGTTATTTATATATTAAAAAACCAATAATTGGTTAGTTAATTATTGGTTTTCTAAATATTTCTATTATTATTTTTATGTAAGGCTTAGTGTGTATGGGTCTTCTAAGGTATTTCCATTTAAGTCCATACATTTAGATTTTTCTTTATTTAAAATGTAATTGCTTGATGGAAAGTCGTTTCCTTCAGTATAATTACCAGTTCCATCATTTATCATTACTGCAAAAAGATTATCAGATTTACTATCTAATAATTTAATATCATCTAATGTATTATTCTTATTACCAAAACTCTTAATCCCTAAAAATAAAGTTATTATTTCTAT
>OLHG01001566.1_pt1 | contig 13745 bp, 17 predicted proteins | sample 1605971 | NCBI WGS metagenome assembly OLHG01 (sample SAMN03283289) | human gut metagenome | biome: human-associated habitat; material: feces | host: Homo sapiens | place: Peru | collected 2012 | reverse complement strand
CACAAAGGTCTGTAAATTCTCCTTGTTTATAGAAAGAAATTACTTCATCTTCTGGTAAATCTTCTATTAACTCTACTTTATAGCTTTCTCCTGCATCCTTCATCAATTTGATTGCTTCTTCTCTTGGAAGTTCAAATCTTTCTATTGGTAGATCTTCTTTTATGATTTTTTTCATTTCTTCTTCAATTTTTGCAAAATCTTCTTCTGAAAATCTGTATTCTGTGTCAAAATCATAGTAGAATCCTGCGTCAATAGATGGTCCTATTGCAAGTTGAATGTCCTTGTATAATCTTTTTATTGCTTGTGCCATTATGTGTGATGATGTATGCCAATAAGCTTTTTTTCCATCCTCATCATCGAATGTTAGGATTTCTAATTTACAATCTTTATTGATTGGAAATCTTAAATCTTCCACCTTTCCATCTACTCTACCTGCAGTAGCATTTCTAGCTAATCCTTCGCTGATTTGTCTAGCTATTTCTAATACGCTAGAACCTTTTTCGACTTGTCTTTTGCTTCCGTCTTTTAATTCAATGTTAATCATTTTGTTTTCCTCCTTTTTTATTTTTTTGCTATCTGCATTGGAAAACAAAACACTCCCAAATGCTTAATAGCATTTAGGAGTGCGAATTTATATGCACGGTTCCATCCTAATTTTTTACTTAATTTTTAAACAAGCTTGCGCCAGTATATTTCTATACCGAGAGGTAGTTTTTCAAATATGTTTTCCTAAATTGACTTTCAGCCTACGGTCAATTCTCTCTTTTGGTAACCTTTATTTTACTTTGTCTCTATTGTTTTAATATTAACATATTATTATAATAACTCTTTTTTAGTGTTATGTCAATAGATTTTTTAATAAAAAAATAGCGACCACATTCAGTTATAAATGTGGCCGCTATTCCTATCCGACAATCTGATAATTATAAACCTGCATCTCTGCTCCGGAAAATCCTACTTTCCGCATTTTGCTGATAAGTTCACTCTTAAAAGAGTAGTCGCATAAAAACATTGGGTTGAAAAAGAAGGCTCTTACCTGTTTGCAGGCATAATTTCCAAACATACGAACCTTTGACTCTTCCAAAAGAGCCTTAAATTCAGCCTTGTTTCTTGCAGTCCACGGTTCACAGGTTCCACTGCAGTACTGGTACGTGTGAGAATCTTTAAAAATTCCAACTAAATAATTTTTTTTGGTTCCAAACCGGTACTCATTAAGGATTTGCTCTACCTTTGTTTCGATCGTCATGATAGTTACCTCCTTTACATTTGTTGGGGAGATGTCCTCCCATATTCCTATGGTATGGTGTGCTAAAACTAGACATATTATATCACACTTTACATAATATTTCAAGTTTTTTCCTTTTTTTCACATTAAAAAGCTAAATTGCCAACATTCTGTTTACAATTCAGCTTTTTACTTCTTATATAGAATATATTATTTTTTCTCTTTATTCCTTTTGTCTTGTATTATTTCCATTTCTTTTTCTGTTATTAATGTAACATTGTTTTCTTTTGCCCAAGCTACGCATCCTTTTAATACAGTATTTAAAAATACTCTTGGAACTTTTACTAATTTTGCACAAGCTTCATCTGTAAATTTTACATCTGGATCTAGTCTTGATGCAGCATATTTTACCGTATCTAAGCTAATTCCTTTACTTGCTGGAATTGGCTCTGATATTGGTCTTTTGAATCTCGTATACCAGAAATTTTTATTATCACGATAACCATAGTCAACTGGTACTGATGGAAATACATTTGCATTAACACCATTTATAATAGCATTGTAGTATTTAGGCTTCATTAAAATATGGTCTATCTTTAAAATAAAATGTGCTCCAAATTGACTTGTTATACCATTAAATTGATGATAAGGTGGCAAGTATTCTTCTTTAACCACATCGTTTTCTGCTCCATCTAATTCTTTTACCCAAGTGCACTCAAATACTTGAAATGCTTCCTGAATAATTTTAGGAAATTGTTCATTTGGATTTTCTCTTGCTCTTTTCCCATCCACTAATGTGAATATACAGTCTTTCATTTTTTCTTCTGTTGTTTCTCCTGGATATCCTAATCTGACCGCTTCTTTAAAATACTTCCTTTTATCTGTTATGAAATTTATTGAACATTTTCCAGTTCTTAAAATATTCTTTGCTGTGTTTGAACTATTTCTACAACATAACACCATTGCATAATAATTCTTACCAGCAATGTAGTATGGAAAACATAGTGAATACGATCCCAAGTTTGTTTGTCCTGATTCACTCAAAGTTCCAATCTCTGTTGTTGGCATTGGAAAAAAACTTGATGTTTGATAAAAGTTATCAACAATTCTTAAATCTTTAAATCCATTTAGTTCTTCTATTTTCTTTTCTTCCATATTATCAAATCCTTTCAAAACTCTTTTGTTTTTTATTAATATAATATTAGCACAGTCTAATTTTATTATCAATAATTTTTACAAAAAAGAAGAATAGTAAAATTCTATTCTTCCTTACTTGTTATTCTTTTAATACATACCCTGTTTCATCAGGTTTTACTATATCATCATCATCTACTACATCAAATTCATATTCATAGTCAACTACCATATCATTTTTTACTTCAGATTCTTTGCTAGTTTTTTCTATTCTTCTAACAGCTAACCCTGTCTCTCTATCCACATAACTTTCATAGTTCTTTCCTTTTATTACATAGCATTCTTTACCATTACAATAAGTTGAGTCCAGTCCTATAAAGAAGGCATACTGTAAACTTGATAAGAATCCATCAGACACATATGTTACAGGATATATATCTCCTCCTACTATTGTATTTGGATTATATTTATTTTTATGTCCACTAAATTCTGTTAAAGCTAATAAATCATTTCCTTTTTTATATAAGATCATTTTCCTATTTGCCTTGGTATTCTGCCACTCCCTAATTGTTAAATAATCTCCACTTCTTTGATATGAATCTGTTACTACTAAAGTATCTCCTTGATAAGAATATAGTTTTACATGGTAATTATCTTTTTCTAAATATTGTCTAGCCTTCGCAGATAGTGATGTCATAATAATGGCTCTTCTTCCTATAACCATCACATATATTAACAATATTATTAACAATATACTTTTTAGTATTTTTAATTTACTATTATACTTTTTTATATATTTTACTTCTTTTTTGTTTATTGTTTTGTCATCAACTTTTATTTCTTTTTTCATATTATCTAATATCTTGCTACATTCTTGGCATTCATTTATATGCTCTTCTATATAATCATTAGTCTCTTTACTTGTTAGTTTTTCAATATAATTTGGTAATAAATCTTGAACAACCTTACATTCCTTACTCTTTTTCATATTAATCAACCTCCTTTAATTTATTTTTACCTCGATAAAATGTTACTCTTGCCCAGTTTTCTGTTTTGTTCAAAATAATTCCTATTTCTTTAAAACTCAAATCTCCGGTTATTCTCAAATAGATTACTTCTCTTGTTCTTTCGTCTAGTTTTTGCATTTTTTTATAGAGTAATATTTTTTCTTCTTTTGGTACAATTTCTTCATCTACCATATCTAATGTTTGTAAGTTGAATAAATCTTCTGTTGCATTTATTACCTTTTTGTTTCTTCTGCATTCATCATACCAAAGGTTTTTGGCAATTTGACATAACCAAACCGATATTTTACATTCACCTTTATAAGTATCAATTTTCTTTACAGCCTTATAGAATGTTTCTTGAGTAAGTTCTTCTGAAATATCGTTATTTCGAGTTAGACAGAATAAGTATTTATTTACTGTATCAAAATATTCTTCGTATATCTTCTCCATATCCTGCATAACTTTTATCCTCCTTTGCATATATGACGGTCAAAAAACAATTTTGTTACAACACTGTTTATGAAATTAAATAAAAAATATGTTATTCTGGACTTTTTTCTCTAATTGTGTTATAATTATTATGTTAATCCGTTTTACTCCTTAGTGAGTTTACATATACTAATTGCACCTAATATTTTATTTATTCGAGGAGGAACAAAACTTATGAAAGTTGAAAACTTTGATCAGGCTCGGAAACTTTTAAGTGAGCTGTCCAAATTTGAAGATGCCCAAAGCGTCCTCAAAAACTATGATGCTCAAATCTTTGCGTCATTCTGCACTCAGCACAATAGCAATACTAAGGTTTCCAAGGAAGTTAGAATTCCCTTGCCCGTAAATATCCAAGAAATAATTCAAGACTATGTCAGTACTTGGATTGAAGAGCTCAAAAGGGATCTTGAATCTTTGTAACAGTCATAAGTAAGAGGAGAATGCTATTGTTGTATTCTCCTCTTTTTATTTACTTACTGTTTTTCAATTCTTTTATTACTTTGCAAGGGTTTCCAACCGCTACTACATTCGATGGTATATCTTTATTTACTACACTCCCTGCACCTATAACCGAATTGTCGCCTATCGTCACTCCTGGGAGTACAATAACATTTCCACCAATCCATACATTGTTTCCAATTTTAATAGGCTTTCCATATTCTAGTCCTTCATTTCTTGTTTTATAATCCAATGGATGTCCTGCTGTATAGAAACCACAATTTGGTGCTATAAATACATTATCTCCAAATTCTACCGTATTTGCATCTAATATCATTAGATTATGATTCGAATAAAAATTTTCGCCTATTTTTATGTTATATCCATAGTCACATATAAATGGTTGTTCTATTAAAAAGTTCTCGCCTGTATTTCCCAATATGCCTTTCATCACTTTAGTTCTTTTTTCTGTATCTGATGGTTTTATATTGTTATATTCAAAGCATTTTTCTTTTGCTATATTTCTTTCATTAATCAATTCTTCATCATAATTAGCGTTGTATAGCTCTCCTGCTAACATCTTTTCCTTTTCTGTCATAATTTCCTCTCTTAAGTTTATTTTTCTATATCAGTTTTATCTGATCTATCTGCTATTTTTTCTCTTAACTCCTTCATTGCTGTATCTCTTTTTTCTTGCCATTCTGTTGTATTAATTGTATCAAAATCTATTGATGCAGTACCAATATTTTTACCTTTTCCAAAGATATGAACAGCAAGCCCCGCTTCAGGATGTTCTCTAACAAATTTTTCATCTTCTAATTGCCTTTTGCTATATGATTGAGTTTTAAAATCCAATCCTTCTAAAAATCTCATTTCTCTTTTTATTACTATAGGAGAAATCATATATATACTATCTTTACCTTCAAATCTATAAAACTTGTCATTCTTTAAAGCTTGTATTTTGCTTATGGCATCTAATAGTTTTAGATTAACCCTTGATATAGTTTTTGATATTCCATTTTCAGACATTTCCTTATGCAAATCTCCCGGCAAATGTAAATGAATGCAATTTTCTGACACCCCATACGTAAACATATCATTAATTGGATATTTTTCGTCATTTGTCTGCTCTTGTTTTTCTTGAATTTTTTTCAATAAAAAAGTTCTTATATTATTTTCGTTGTTTCCTAAACTTTCTGCAATTTCACTAATACTTTTATCGTCTTTCATATCCACTTGTCCTAACAGATAATTTACTATATGTTCATTTTCCGGATTTCTTATTGACATTAAAATATTTTTTATATTCTCTTTATTCATTTGCTCATCCTCTCTTTTTAAAGATATTTCTAAACATATCCCAGAATTTTTCGTACCACTTTTTTTCTTTAACTTCCACTAGGGCCTTAATTTCTCTATTAGTAGTTTTTTCAAATATATTTTCTAGATTATATTTCTCATTTATATTCTCTTGATATGTTTTCTCATTTTCATTTAATAATTTCAATAATTCAGATTTTTCTTCTTCACTTGAACACCAATAATCCAACTTAATCATTGCCAAAATATTTATGGTATCATTTAAAAGTTTTTGTTCTTCTAACGGAATATTCTCATTTATATTTGGTATATAATTGTTATCTTTTTCTCTTTCCAGAAATTCCACAAACTTCTTTGGTATTTTATCAAAATACTCTTTATCTACCAATTTTAAGATTTCATATACTTCTGAGTACGCTTTTTTTATTTCGGTATCTAAAGTCATCTCTCTTGTTCTCTTTCTTTAATTTGTCCTTTTATATGATCTTCAATTCTTGCTCTTGTATTATTTATAGAAGAAATCCTTGTATTTCTAAACAAATTATTTCTTTGTATTGAAGCCATAATTCCAGTTCTTGATTGGGCTAAATGGTTATTATCTATGGTCCTTTCATCAAAAGATAGCGTATGGTCTTCTGAAATTTCTTGTTTAGTTTTCAAAAGCCACGGCATACTCTTATCACCTTTTTGATATCTGCAAGCATTCCAACACGGATCATCATATAAACTATAATAATCATCTATACAAATTATACTATGATATCCGTCAGTTGGTAGTTTGTATGTTGTATATTTATTTTCTCCTTTACTGTCTGCCATATGAGTTGTGTCTTTTCCAGCATAGCAATCCACATTGTGAGAATTAATCCCTTTAAGTTTTAAAAGATATTGCATTGCTCTTGTATAACCTTCACATACACAAGTATTTTCCATTATAGCATTATATGCTCCATTAGTTCCTCCCGCTGGTCCAACTCTCATTCTAAGGCCTTGCATTCCCATATCTATAGAGTGATTATGCCCGATTTTCCATTCCTTCATAATCATATTTTACATTTCTAGAAAGATAATCTTCTATTCCAATAATTATATCTTTACTACCAGCAGATTCAGGTACATTCTCTGAAAGTATTTTACATGCTTTATTATGTAGCTGTATCATTTGATAAGTGTTGATTTTTATTGCTCTGTTTCCATTTCTTCCTTCTCTCCAAGAAACTTGCCCAATATCAGATAATTCTTGAATACTTGAAAGTGCTTTTGAATTATATTCACCATTTTTTACATTATATCCAATAGCATTTGGAAATAATAGTACATCTAAGTTCACTTCTCCCAGCTCTGGATTTTGCGTTATTATTGCATCAAGTCCTTCAATAGAAGTTAGTCTATTATTACCATAGCACTCAAGTTTCCATAGATTACTCAATTTTTCCATTCCACTTATTTCTTCTAAATGTTGATTATGCGATATAGTTAAAATTTCTAATTGTTCAAGTTTAGAAACATCTAGATAATCAGCTCTAGCTTGATTTACAATAGAAAGACTTTTTAGAGAAGCACATTTTGCAATTTTCTTAAGATCTTCTTTTCCTATGGATTGAATGTTCTTCTGTTGCATATGTGCAGTAATTCCCTCTGATTTAATTTCTAAGTTTTGTAGATTTGGAAGAAGGCTGATTCCTTGTAATTCTCCTTGTGATGGTCTTTCTATTTTTACAGATGTAATAAGTTCTAACTCTTCTCTTGAAAAATTAAAGTCTAAAAGCCCCAATTTATTTGTTCTACGTGAAATATTATATTTCTGCTCTAATATCTTCCAAACTCTTATTCCCAAGTTCATTGGTAATGCTATTTTTTCATCTTCAAAATTTTCTTTCTTCTGTTGCATCAATTTTCTCCTTTAATTTCAATCTATTTATATCATTCCAGTAGTAGAAAGTCAAGAAAAAAATTATTCATCATTTGACAAATTTATGTAAATCTATTATACTATATATTGTGATTTCTTTTACCCAAAGAGAAACTATTCGTAAGTAACTTGGAGGGTAACACCTCCAAGAAATTTTGAGGAGGTATCATTATGAAAGTTGTTTACTCAAATGGAACTGAGGGATTTCTGTCTGAAGAGGAATCCAAAGAGCTGCACATAACAAACAGATATTCCAAAGAGTCCTGGCAAGAACTCGAGGACGAAATGAATCGGTTAGATATAATCGAATTCGAAGATCCCCTTGTTAGTGTTTTGAGTGGGACTTTGGTTCACATTTCCTATATTCAAAATCAAATTGCTGCTCACTAAGTAAACACTATCAAATAAAACCGACTGTCGCTAGCGACAATCGGTTTTATTTTTGTGTGGTTTAATCGTCTTTACGTCGTGTTGATGTACACAAACATTGTCCAAATGTCATAATCTGGAATACTACATAGTAATCTATATCAAATAACTTTGTAGCGCACCAAGTAGCAACCAAGATTATAAGGACTGCTACTGCAAAAATGACTGCTGACAATACTGGTATTCCAATCCGTTCCTCTAAGCCGTCACCACCCAGAAGACAGACAATAAGTATAAAAAAAAGTATTAAGCAGTCTTCTCCCAGATTAATAAGCAGAAAAGCTTTCCCCTGCTCAGCAAGACCTAAACTTTCAGCCAAGAAACTCAGCCCAAAACAAATAAACCATAATGCGAATTTTTTTAACATAATATGTCCTCCATTTTCTTTTACTGTTGCTTTCTTATTATATGTGTTAAACCAAAAAGTTGGAGAGTTTTCCCTCCACTAATTAGTGAATACAGGAATTAGATTATAAAAAAATTCTTTCTAAGTAATTCTATTATACAACATTTTACATAAAATTACAAATTGACATAAATTTAATCAAAACAAGGAGCAATATAATCCCTATTGTAATTAATACCCAATAATCAATTTTTAATGTTTTTTTATTTATTTTTTATTCTCCCTACATTTTATTTAATAATTTTACATTTAGTTTTTACATCCTGTTCTCCACAATTAGTTTTGTAGTAATCAAAGAAGATACTATCTATATTCTTTTTATCAATATTTCTATTTACATTTATTATCGGAGTGTATATTACATCATATAGTAAGTATTCAGATCCAGTTTTATTAAATCCAAGTTTGTTATAAAATTCAAATCTTTTTATAGTGATTGGATTGTTTATATTTTCTTTTTCTATTTCAGCAATTAACCCATTATCACTAGCAAATTTATTCTTTAAAACTTGCATAGCTTTTGTTCCATATCTTTTATTTTGAAATTCATTAAATATAGCAAAGTACTCTAAATAAAACGGATAATCTTCGCTCAATTTTTCTAGCATAAAAAACCCAATAGTTACATCTTTCAATAAAATTTTATAGAATTTCTCAATTCCCTTTTTATAGGTTTTTTCTATCTTTTTCAAATCTCTTCGTTCACTATCAGGAAATAATCTAATATATTCGTTATATATATCTTCCTTAAATTCTTTTAGCGTTATTTCAACTACATCAATCATTATAAACTCCATCATTATTATTTTTTATCTTATTTGTACCATAAGAAACTCCTTGTACTTAAAAGAATCTCAAACAACTTATATTGTAATCTTTGCGATAATATCTAAATTTAACTGTTATTTATATATTCTACATTCTCTCTACATTTTCCTCTTAATTAACATTACTATTTTTCTTCTATATTTCGTATAATACTTGCAACTTCATTTTTTATATGGTAAACTCGACATTGTATGAGAAACAAGTATCTACAGAATTAACTACAAAAATTTAAATATGAGGATATTATAATGAGTATAGAAAATAAGAAAACCGTTGAAATATATAAAGAAAAGGCAAATACATATTTAGAAATAAGTATTAAACATGATAAACTTGATCCAGAAAAAGCAATTAATAAGCGTAAGAAATTAAATAATTTTTTAAAAGAATCTTTTCAATCATTGCCTGAAAATTCAAAAATATTAGAAATAGGTGCAGCCGACGGTGTAAATTCAAAATACCTTGAGAGTTTAGGCTACAATGTAACTGCAAGCGATATTGCAGAAGATTTTATAAGTGCATCTAAGAATATTGGTTTAAATACTATCAAATTCAATATATTAGAAGATAATTTTAACGAAAAATATTCTGGGATCTTAGCTTGGAGGGTATTTGTTCATTTTACTGAAGAAGATATTTTTGATGCCTTAAAGAAATCTTATGCAAATCTTGAAACTAATGGTATTCTTGTTTTTAATGTTATAAATCGAGAAACAAAAGATGTTGATAATGAATGGGTTGATTTTTCTAATGAATATCATATGGGTGTAGAACGATATTACAATTATTTTAGTAAAGAAAACTTAGATAATATTATTTTAAAAACTAATTTCAAAATACAAGATTTTCATACAGAAGGTGGCGATAACAACAATAAATGGTTAGTATATGTTTTAAAGAAATAAGTTTGTTTTTACTCTGTGTCAAACTATAAGTTCTTTATTTTTCCCAGCATAGCTGTGGTTTTTTCTAAGTTAAAAAATAGAGGAGAACAAAACTCTCCTCTTGGCTCTACAATATATGGCTCTCTCCCAGATTTATCTTTAAATTCATTTGAATACTTAATATATCTTTTTTCTTCCCTTCTCTACTTATTCTTCCTAAATTATCTCTTCTTGTAAAATGGAAATATTAATTATTTAAATCAATCTCACTAACATCCCCTTGTTCTATACTTCTTTGTTGTTGTAATTCTAATTCTTGACTTGCCATTTCATTCTCCGTTTCATCAGTCAATTGTGTATCTGACATTTCTTCTAATACTTGCTTTCCTAAAACAGGAGTATCAACTTGTTGATCAGGAGGCAAAAATGTAGGTATATCTACAACATCAGGTATTTCAATTTCTTGTTCACCTACTAATTCTCTCATTTCTGCTAAATTTTGTGGTATAACTCCAAATTCATTTTCTATTACTTCTCTTGCAATTTGAATTAAATCAACTACAGAAGACTCTTTTCCCATTAATGATCCTAATATATATTCCCTATAAGCATTACTAAATTGTGGATTGGTATGTAAATACTCTGCTAATCCCTTTGCTTGTCCCGACATTATTCCCAATTCCATTTCTAACATTGTATTAAATGATGCCATATTTGCATTAAAACATTCTTCTACTTCAAAATCTTCATGGACTTCAAAAAAGTCTGTATCTATAATTTTTATTCTATCACTTTTTTCCTCCCACATTATTCCTCCTTGATTTAAATCTTGAAAGAATACTTTATCTTGTGCTAAATTTCTTATATCTTGTTCTGCTTTTTTTATTGCGCCTATTAATGTATCTAGATTAATTTCTCCCACTTTTTCTTGTAATTGTTGTCCATCAACAAATTCCATGGTATATCCTTGAAATTTTCCATCAATTTCAACCTTATTTTGTGGAAATGCACAAATATCATTATTAATTCTTAGTAATTGTTCAAATTGTTCTTCGTTATGAAGTTGCATACCACTTTCATTTAATACTTTAACAACTTGGTTATCTCCATATTTATATACAACCGAACAAGCACCTCTTCCTAATACTTGCATTTTATTTAACATCTCTGAATTTATTTTAATTATTTCATTTTTAGCCATAAACAATCCCTTCATTCGTTTTTTCTTAATAGTATAAGAAATATTATTTTATTTTTAAAAATTTTTTAATTTTATTAAAAACTCTTGTAATAAAATTTGCTTTATAGACTACCATTTCATTAACTTCTTCTTTTACTTCTGTTTCACCACAAATATCTTGTTTTTTTAATATATTCTCAGTATCATATAATAACTTTTTTTGTTCTTCTAAAATTAATCTATCATTTTTTTGCTTTCTGATAATTTTCTCTCTTTGTACCTCTGTTGCCCAGTAATCTCTAAATAATATTCCTATTATTGCTTTTGCTCTTTTAGAAACATTTTGTTCATCCAATGTCTTTTCAGGATCATATGTAAATTTATATTCTTTATTCGAATTTATCTTAAATAATTCTATCTTACTTGCAGGAATCTTCTCATAATCTTCTTTAGAAATAAACTTTAATATCTCTAAAACTTCACTATAAGCATTTGCATATTCTACACTAACCATTTTATCCTCTTTCCATAGTGTTATTTTAATATAAGGAATAAAATAGCACTAATAACTAATTGTACGAGTAAAATTATTCTAGTAACTTTATATATTTTTTCAATCTTTTTTCTTCTCTTTTCTGCATCCCAGTATTTTCCAAAATGTACTTCTGAATGTTCTACATAGTCATCAACATCATCAGTATAATTTCCTTTGCCAGTAGAATAATTATATCCTGTATATTTTGTATTTGGTAATAGTGGTCTATATATTGATAGAATATACCAATATGAAAATATATTTCCTAATAAAATAGCAATAAACCACTGTCCAAATATCAAAAAGTATTTATTATTTAGATATTCATTAACAAAAGGAGACATCTTGCTGATATTTAATTTTATTATAGAATATAAAATATAAGACAAAATTATTCCTACAGATATTGTGAAACATTGTGTTCTTATTTTTCTATGTTTCATGGTTTTATTATATCTGTCTTCATTATCTTCTAAAATATTCATAACTTCTGAATATAAATTATGTGCTTCATTTTCTTGGTTGGTAGTATCTACATCTATAGTAACATCAAATTCTCTAAAATATAATGAAACATTAATTTTATTATATATATCATTAATAGTATTATTTGGACCTTTTGTATAAAAGCTAACATATAAATCTATAGCTATGCTTTTTATTATACTTGGCTGATTTAAGTTTTGTGCAAACCAGTTATAATCACTTTCTTTTATATTCTTCCCATTTTTAAATTCTATTGTGTAATTTATCGTCGTATTTCCATTTTCATATTCCCATTGCTTTTCTCCATAAGGAATATTCTTATTTTTATTTTGTTCTAATTCAAATTTTCTATCATATTCTTCTTTGTATTTTTCTAAATAATTAGCAACTTTTACTATAGTTTCTAATGGTATTTGTTTATTTATTACTTTATTATTCATCAGAAATCCTCTTTTCATAATCTTATTATATATATAAATTAACAGATTTTTTCATAAAAATCAAGAAATTTAATTAAAAAGTTTTGCGAAAATTTGTTTCTTTTATATTGATTTATTTTTAATTGTGTGCTATACTAGTTCACATAGGAAATGAGAATAAACAGATGTGGTTTTGCCACCAATTTCACGAATCTTCGTAGGAAGAGTGGTGATGTTTATGGTTAAAGTGATACTATTTTTTATAATATCCTTAATGTTATCTTTAACATTAAACGTTGCCTTGACAGCAGTTCTGTATAAGAACTGGGTTGATAAGCAACTACATAAATAAAAAAAGCTCACATCTGTACTTTGCAAGGTAGATGTGAGTTTTCTCAATATATCTGGCATAACCACGTTTGTGGTTTCTCCATTTCCTATATTTATTATACACAGATTTTTTATAAATGTCAAATAAATATTTTTATATCTTTTGTTTTTTTATAATTTTAATTGATGTATTTCCACCTAAATCCCCCAGCTTTTGTTCTAACCCCTCTACAACATGCCGAAATATTTTGAATATGAGTTTTATCTATAGCAACCTTTAAAGAATCATATATTTCTCCAGTATCTACATTTAATACTTTTTTTTGCTTTTTTTGTTTTTGATTTACTGGTCTTGAAGCTTCTTCTCTTCCTATATATTCCCATTTATGCCCATGTGAACTATTAGTTATTCCTCTACAGCAAGCTCGTATTCCACCCATATCAACATTATACTTTTTAGCAGCGTCCGAAACAGAATCAAATATTTCTCCAGTATTTATATTTTTTACTTTAACTTTTTGCTTGTTACTAGCATTTTCTTTCCCACATTTAGGGCAACCACTTTTCATTCGTACTCTATTTTTTACCATTGCCTTATATGTATTCCCACATTTAGGGCATAACCAATAGTATAAATCATGAGTATCTGGTAAAACATTATATGGAGTAATGTTTCCATTTTTGATAGGATGCCATTCTTTTGCAATATTAGGATAAAGATTT
>OLHG01001562.1_pt1 | contig 13770 bp, 23 predicted proteins | sample 1605971 | NCBI WGS metagenome assembly OLHG01 (sample SAMN03283289) | human gut metagenome | biome: human-associated habitat; material: feces | host: Homo sapiens | place: Peru | collected 2012 | reverse complement strand
AAAATATTTTTCAAATAAAGGACTAAATTAAATCTCTTAAACGATTATAGGTCAGAAAGTTTGAGAATCTCATGGTGCTACAAAATTCTGATAAATCTCTTTGATGACTTTGATACTCATCTAAAAATAAGTTTTATATCTCTTTTCTTTGCTTATTTTCCGGATAGGTTTTATCTGAAAGTAGTAGTTAAATGGAGTTTGAAGAACAGCCTTATTTAAAATGCTGATATAGCGCAATTGGTAGCGCAATTGACCTGTAATCAATTGGTTCTCAGTTCGAGTCTGAGTATCAGCTCCAAATCCATATTGTACACAAATACAATAGTGTACATAAAAACTTAAGTATAAGGTTTCATATTTGTATTGGTATGAAAATAGTAGAGGTCTATCATGAAAAAAGTAACTGGCTATATTGATGTTCGTGCATTAGGTCATTATGACTGGGAGTTTTACGTGGAAGATAGTGCTACCGAGGAAGAGATAAAACAGAAAGTAGACGAAGTTTGTGATTATTATATCAGCTACAAAGTAGAAGCAGGGTATGAGGCTTTTACAGAAGTTTGTTATCGTAAAAAGAAAAATTAGTGGTGAAAAAGGATGACAAATAAAGAAATTATTGAAATTTCTAAAAAGAATCCTTTTAAAAACTATCAAGATGATTTTATGTATCCTTATGTTATAGATACAATAGGACGAATAAGACAATCTGATTTAGATATAAAATGTCTTGAGAGGGAGTGTAATGCATTTTATGATAGAAATTGTGCTCAACAAGTTGCTTTGCAGCAGTTACTTTACCGTAAGTTGTTGAAGTATGCTTATGAGAATGATGCTTTTGCTGACGATTGGACTGACCTTAATAGTGTGAAATATCTCATCTCAAAACATACAGGCAGTAATAAAATAGTCATCGATTTTAATTATGGAATCAAACATAGTAATGTCGTTTACTTTACTGACAAAAAGGTAGCAGAACAAGCTATTGAAGATGTGATTCTTCCATTTATGGTAGAGCATCCGGAATTTGTATGGTGATAATATTGAGGAGTGAGTATAAGAAATCTGAATTTAATCCATTTAATACCTTTAAATCTTACATACGCGAAAATAACTACGAACCTGTAATCATTAGTCGTGATTGTTCTGATATCTGGAAGGAGGTATCTTGAAAAATGTTGATCAAGTTTAAGATATTTAGTGGGGATTTTTCTTGCGATGATAATCAACCTGATGTAAAAGCTAATGAGTGGTTAGAAGAACATCCTGAGGTAAGAGTGATTGACTGGAAATATGCAATGACTGACCATTGTGGTGATATTTGTATTTCTTATGTAGAAGAGGATTGATTTTATTATGGATAATTTAGAACGAAAGTTTGATGTTGTAGCAAATAATCTTGACGATCCTGAGCAGTATTTTACTGCAGATAAACTTGATATGATCAGTTCAAAAATGGATGCTGAGATATGCCGTATTGATTGTGATATAAAACGCATCCAGTATCGTCTTCATGATACTGAGATGAAAGCAAAGTCTGTTTATTATTTGATTTATCCTTCTGATGAAGACCTTAAAGATATGAAAACAAAAATAGAAATTTGTGGTTTTACTTTATATAGTAGATACAAGTTTGGTTGGTTTAGGAAATTTATTCTAAAACATATTTTTAGAGTAAAGATTGAAAGTCTCGAAAATGGAAAGGTGGTTTTGTAAATGCTTGATGAAATTGTCATAAATGGTATGAAGTATAGAAGAGTTAAAGATGAGAAAGGAGATAGACCTGTAAACTTTAATCCTTTTGATGTCTCTGAAAAAGACGAGGTTTTCCTTTTTCCTAACGGTATTATTGTTACTGAGGGTTCAACCGCTTGGTATTATACAGAAGAACGTAAGAAAGAACTTATTGATAATGCCTTAGTAGTTAAAGATAAACAAGTCGCTCTTAGTATTGAATTCCGCTATAATATCATGAGAAAACTTCTTAAATACGGTTATGAACATAAATGTCTTTGGAATGGTGAAGGAAGAGCATACACGATAGGATATACGAGGAAAAGGAACCCTGCAGCTGTAGAATTTACAGTTATTCCTTGGACAAATAGATGTGATATTTGTAATATTGCCTTTAATAATGAAGAAGATTGCTATAGTGCAATTAGAACTATTGTAACACAAGAGTATATTAAAGCTCAGAATGACGCTAAGAAGTTATATAAGAAGGAGGAATGGTGTCAATGATCAATTATACTCAGACTGTTCAGAAATGCCCTGTATGTGAAGGTAGAGGTGAATTACCTTCAAATTTCTATCTTGGAGAAGTAACAACCTCTTCTTCACCTGTTACTTGTCGTTCTTGTAGTGGCAAAGGATATATCATTCTTAATAATCTAATAGACGAGGATGAGAATAATATAGCGACCACTTCATCAAGAGCAGGTTGTACTGATATCGTTGACGAAAATATTGAGTCTAAAATAAATAACGGTTATTCAAGAAGTTGCTATAGTTGTCGTTATTGTAATTTAAGTATAACTTCTTCTTCTTCAACAGATTATACTAAAGTTAAATGTTGTCTTACGGGTAATCTTTGTGTCCCTATTATAGACTACTGCCGTTACTGGAGTCCAAGGAGTTCTGACTTATGAAATCAGTTATACATGTTATCAATCGAGGAAAAGAAATAAGTTGTAATATTTGTGGATGTTTGTTCTCTTATGAAAAGGGAGATATAATGTACAAAGAAGAATATGCTTATGTATCAGTAGACCATCGTTTCACTGCGTATGTAACATGCCCTTTGTGCAATAGTGAAGTTGAAATCTCACAGAGTAATAAGGAGTAATTTAAATGATTAAATATAGTAGAAAATTATTCTTAAACTTGAACAATATCCAAAATAATCCTGATGTAACTATTATGTAGGAGGGGATTTATGATAGATCGTAATATTGAATTTTTAGAAAATCGTCTTAAAGAAAGTGAAGAAAGATACGTTATACTTGCGGATCAGTTTAATCAGGTCGTCGATCATCTTCTTGGACCTGATTGGTATTCTTTATATTGGGATGCCGATTGTATTCAAGAGGAAGCTCTTCAAAATATTATGAGAATTTATAAAGGAGTAAAAGAAAACAAAATAAACAGATGGAGAAGGATTCATAAAAGATGCGAATTTTGTAAAAATTTAAAGTATCTTGACAGTCCTTGTGGAGGAAGCTGCTTTACTTGTAAAGCTAAAAACAAAATTATAAGAAACCCAAATATGCGTAGATTGTGCAGTTTATTTGAACTTAATTATAAATTTTAAGGAGGAAATTTAATCATGAATTCACATACAAATGATAATTTTGTTGTTTACTTTAATGATGGTGATTATTGTGGGAAGTCTAAAGTATATGCCATCGACTGTATAAGAGATAGATTTTTGGTGGCTTATTTCAATGGGTCTGTCAACAGCAAATTTTTGTGGGTTGATATTTCAGATTGTGAAGCCATAAATATGGAGGAAATTTAATTATGAATTCAAAGTATATTGAAATATTTTGAAAAAATATGTAAATAAGGACTAAACTTAATTTTCTAAACGATTATAGGTCAGTAAGTTTAGAAAGTTGGTAATTTCATGATAAGTACTTCACGTGTAGTCGGATTTTATGAGGATATCTTTGGCAATGAGATTGACGAGTATGAGCAGACAGAAAGATATACCATAAATTATGAAGGAATTCTTTTTGAAGAGGATTCTGAAGGATTTAATAGTCATGATATTGACTCATGGAAAGATGCAATTGCGATTTATGATGCATATCCTGACGTGAGAATTTCAATCACAGATAATCTTTATGATGTTACATTTGTAGACGGAGAGTGGAGATAATGAGTATATTTGATCTAATTGATATTGAAGAAACTAATGAAGAGTATGATGAGTATAATGTGATCTTAACTACGACTAAAGAATTTAGAGATAGATCTTTAGATCAGAGGATGAGATGAAACCTTCAAAGACTCAGCAGTCTTACTTTGATATTGCAAAAAAGATCAGTGAATTTTCAACATTTCATCGTTCTAATATTAGAGTAGGTTGTATTGTTATTTATCGTCATCGAATTATCAGTAGTGGATTTAATTCAGATAAGACGAGCCCTATCCAAAAGAAATATAATCAAATAAGATTTAATGAAGATACACCTCATTCACTTCATGCTGAAATCTCAGCACTGTCTTCACTTCTTTGGAGAGACTTCGATATTGACTGGAGTCAGGTTAGTCTCTATATTTATAGAGAACGTCAAGATCATTCTTTAGGTAAATCACGTCCATGCCCTAGTTGTATGAGATTAATTCAGGATTTAGGTATACGAGATATTTACTATACTACAGAAGAAGGATATTGTCATGAAATTCTAAACTAAATTTATAAGTTTAAGTAAAGAAAGGAAAATTTTATGAAGACAAATTTACATGATCAGAAAATTATCAAAATTGACCTCTCAAGGTTTAATAAGCAGATAGGTTCAAGTATTCTTTATGATGAAATCAATGATCCTCTGCTCCCAGTTTCTAAGATTAGAGAAGCAGTTAATGTTTCTCAAGTTAAAGATTCTGAGTCTAAGACTTACTACAGTATCACTACTGTGGACAATACAATATATCATCATATAAATTCTAAATGCATCACAATTAACTCTCAGTATATCGTGATTAAGGAAAATGAAAATGAGGAAATTTTAATACCTATATCTCAGGTAAAGTTAATGAGGAGGACTAAAATCTATGACTAAAGTTATTTTAGGTAACCCTAAAAATAAATCTTCAATGAAACTCTTGTCTGAGTGGTTACAAGAGAATGAAGGTAAAATTAAAGTAACTGAAATTAAATTTGATGAAGAAGATCCTGATATGTTATTTATAACTTATCAGGATAAAGGTGTTTATGAAGAAAAGTAAAATAATCATACTGAGTCTACTCTGCATACTGTACTTAATGATATGTTTAGTTATCTATATTGTAAAACATTCAATAGTTAAGACAATTACAAAAACAGTTGTTGAAACTGAGATAATTAAAGTTGAAGTACCTGTGGAAGTAGAGGTCATTAAGGAAGTCGTTGTTCAAGAGTTAGTTGAAAAAATAGTTGAAGTTGAACCTAATTATTACTATAATGTAACTGAAACAGAAAGAGAGTCTATTGCAAGAATACTCTATCGTGAAGCAGGTCATTCTTCATGGGATACTCAATGTGCTGTCGTCTCTGTCATTCTAAATCGACTTAAAAGTCCGTACTGGAAGAATGAGATTGCTAGCGTTCTGTCAGCTCCTGGTCAGTTTTCTACTTATAAATTAATTAAAAATACAACTCCTACAGAAGAAAATTATTCTGTAGTAGACTTTGTACTTAAGAATGGACCTACGATTCCAAAATATGTTCTTTATTTTAGATCCAGTTATCATTTTAAGTGGTCAGGATATCATGGATATTGTACTTATGGTAATTTGTATTTTGGATATACAGAAAAAGATCTAAAGAGTTATGAAAATTGGGATTAAGTGAATTTCACTGGAGGATAAATTTGATGAGCTATGAAATTAAAGATCTCGAAGTACTGACACCTGTAGAGCATGTACGTAAGAGACCTTCAATGTATATATCACATACTGAAGATGCTCGTCCGTTATTTAATGAAATTTATGATAATGGACTTGATGAAGCGAGAGTGACAGATACTCTTTGTCAGGTAATCGTAGATTATCCTAATAATCAATATACTGTTATTGATCATGGTAGAGGATTTCCTCAAGGTAAGTTACATGATACTAATACAAATAAAGATGTTGAAGCAGTTGAACTTCTCTGTACAACTCCATTCTCTGGAGGTAAATTCGGTGGAGTAGGGTATCGAATTTGTTCTGGAACTCACGGAGTAGGGTCTATGATCACAAACTCTCTTTCAGAGTCTATGGAAGTTAAAACATGGAGAGAAGGTCAGATCATTGATCTTAAGACTAAAAGAGGTATTACAGAATCTGTTACTTATATTAATGAAAAACTGTACAGAGCATATCAATTAGCATGTGAAGAATTTAATAAGGAGTATTACCCTGATACTTATAAAGGTGAGGACAAGTTTTTACCTAGGACTGCTGCAAAAGTTTCAGGACTTTTGGAGATTGATCCTGATTTTAAGTATTTGCAGGATAATGATATGCGAGAACTTGAGAAGTTGATGAATACCTATTATGAGAGTCCCAAAGGAGGAGATCGAGCTTATCAGTATAATCGTGATTTTATAAAATTGATTCGAGAAAAGATTCTCCCTAGAAAACGAGAAGATAGTCAAGTAGTCATGGAGATGTTCATCGAAAACTTTAAGAGTTGTCAGTCTAATAATGACACTAAGGGGATGAAACAACAAGCAGAATTTATTAGAAATTGTAAAAATAATCTTGCAAAGATTGATAAAGTCATAGGTGAAGATCCTGATCAGAAAATACTTGATAGGTATGCAGAAGAACTTCTTAGAGAATTTCCTGAAGAAGAATGTGCTTCAAAAGATATTCCTAGTCATTGTGAAACTAATGAAGAAAAATATCATCGACTCTATCCTAATCTTGAGTTTAATCAAGTTCTCAAAGACTACAATGCAGTATCTCAGATTAAGTCTGCTTATCAGTGTGATAAAGGGAATCAGTATCTTAAGATTCAAGAATATTTTAGATCGAGACTTAAGTCAATGGAATCTAATGTAGTTAAGATTGAAGAAAGTCCAGATATAATACTTTCTGACTCAGGAACTTCTGTTACTTTTAAGCCTGATAATGAAATTTTTGATAGTCCTAAAGTACCATTAAATCATATAATTACAAGATGCAAGATTGCATCAGCTTTTGGACTTAAAACTGAATTATCTGTTAAAGAAGATGACGAGTCAGTATATCATAAAATTAATGTTGATGCTGATATTTATGATCTGATGACTGAGGATGATAATGAAGTTTCTGAATATTATCGATATGACTTTACTGTTAAAGACGATGATACGGGAGAGTATGCATCTGTTGCTCTGAAATATACTTCAGATACTAAATCTTATTATCGAGGATATACTAATTTGTTGTATAATTCACAAGGAGGTACTCATCATCGAATTCTTGACAATGCTATCACAGATGCTTGGAGTAAATTTGATATTGAAGGATTTAGATTAAATGATGTATACTTAGGACTGAGAGGAGTCATCGCAGTTTTTATTCAGCATACTGAATTTTCTTCTCAGACAAAAGAAAGATTGACTGTTAATAAGTCATATCTTGAGAAGCTACAAGGTCTTATTTCAGATAAAATTTATGAATGGTTAAAAGAAAATGACGACATACGAAATTCATTAATGAAGAGATTTCAAGAGTATCGTAGCAGTCAAGATAAACTATTAGCACGTAAAGAAATTAAATCCTTGCTTTATGTTAATGAGAGTAAAGGAGGTCAGGTACGGCGGCAGTCTGTAGTTCGTAAGTTGAAAGAGTGCTCTTCTAAAACTCGAGAAGGTACTGAATTGACTATTGTAGAGGGTGATTCTGCAGGAGGTAGCATCTTAGCTGCAAGAGATAGTAAGGTTCAAGCAGTTCTTCCTATTAGAGGTAAGATACTTAACGTATCTCGTCTCGAGGATTTAAGTAGTGCAATTAAGAACGAAGAAATCCGTTCTATCATTAATTCAATTGGAGCAGGTATAGGAGATTCTGCTGATCCGAGTAAGTCGAGATACGATAAAATCATTTTCTATACAGACGGAGATGCAGACGGATACAATATCTCAGTACTTCTCTCAGGAATCTTTATTAACCTTCTCCCTAAGTTAGTCAAAGAAGGTATGGTGTATACTGCACTACCTCCGTTGTACGGATGGAAAGATAAGTCAGGATTTCATTTTACAAATAATCAGTCTGAGATTCCTGTAAAAGAGTACTCACGATATAAAGGTCTTGGTGAGTGTGATCCTGAAGAATTGTGGGAGTCTTGTCTTAATCCTGCTACAAGAAGACTGATCAGGATTAACTATCCTGATGATTTAGGATTATTTAACTCTATTCTTACAAGTTCTTCTATTAAGTATCAAATGTTGGTCGATCAAGGAGTCGTCCGTATCTGAGATATAGTCAAGTCAAAGGGAGCATTAAACTAGCTACTTAGTGAGTAATAAACCTTTACTTTAAGCTTTGACTTGTCTATTATAAATTATTTACTGTAAAGGAGTAAATGGTCATGAAAAATGCATATGAAATTTCAACTTGGATAGACGAGTTTGGAGAAAGTCAGGTTAATCTGACTAAGTTGAAAGAGTACTTAGACTTTTTAATAACTTGTACTTATGATTCTGAAGACTACACTGAGTGGCATCATATAATTCCTAGATGTATTGACAAGAGTCGTCAGTACACGACTGCTATTATTAGGTTACGTGGTGCTGATCATTTTAGAGCTCATATTAAACTTGTAGAAATATTCTCAGGAAGATTGAGATGTACTTTGACTTATCCGTTAAATCGAATGAAGAAACATTGCGACTCTCCTGAGGATTACGAAAAAAGTAGAAAACTATTTAGTGATTCACAACTCGGAGTTAACAATCCTGCTTCTTGTAAAGAGGTTCGAATCAAAATTTCTCAGTCAAGAAAAGGAAAGTATATTATTACTAATGGGATTCTTGAAAAACTCGTTAGTCCAGATGAACCAATACCTCCAGGATGGAGGAGAGGTCTTTCTGAGAGTCATCGTTTAAATTCAGGGCACCGAGGGTATCAGCATTCAGACGAGACAAGATTTGTTATGAGTCAAAAGAGGACTGACGGAAATCTTGGACGAAGATGGGTTACTAACGGTGAAATTAATTCAACGATAAAGGCAGAGAATGAAATCCCAGAAGGATGGAGACTAGGGAGAGTCGTTTCTGACTGTACTCGTGAGAAGAATCGCCAAGCGTCCACTGGACGTATTGCTATAAATAATGGTACGAGTATGAAATTTATCTCATCTATTGAGGAGATCCCTGAAGGGTATTCTTTAGGAAGACTTCCAACAACAAGTGGGAAGATTCGTATTACAAATGGAAAGTCAAATCGTTGTATTCTTTGCTCTGAAGAAATTCCAGAAGGGTGGTGGAGAGGAATGACTCGTAATTTATAAAATTAGTTGATCAAGGACTTATTAAATAAGGAGGTTCGTAGTATGAGAAATCAACTTTACTATTATTACTATAAGAGTCGCAGGTACGACTCTGCAAGTGAAATGTCTATCAAGTATCCTGCTACAAGAAGACTAGTCAGGATTAACTACTCTGACGACAAGGTCTATGAAGACATGCGTCGTAAAATTTCTTACGGTCTTAAGTATATGAACAGAGATCGTCAGAGTCAAATCATGAATAAACGATTTAGTGAAATGTTCAGACCATATATCCCATATAAAAGTAAGGAGGTATTACTTAGTGAATAACGGATTATTGTCAGTTGATGACGGAGTATCTAAAGTTATTGATGCAGATGCTTCGTTAGTTGCACGAGAGTACTATACAGAGTATGCAAAGTATGTTCTTGAGTATCGAGCACTACCTTCTGTCTATGACGGACTTAAGCCAGTTCAGAGACGGGTAATCTATATTGCTAATCAGCAACCTAAGAAGTTAATGAAGACAGCTAAGTTGTCTGGACTCGTGCTTGCACTTCATCCTCACTCTTCTGATTCTATTACAGGAGCTATCAATAATATGGCTCATCCTTTAAATAGACTTCCTTTGTTTACTACTAAAGGAAATTTTGGAGGAGTTAATTCTGGACCTGCTGCTGATCGATATACAGAATGCTACTTGTCTGAGGTAGCTCGACTCAACTTTTGCCAATTTGTCGATTATGCAGATTATGAAGTAGGAGAGATTGGAGAAATGGAACCTTCTTCTCTTCCCACTCTTATCCCTTATTGTTTAATTGAAGGATCTGAAGGTATTGCAGTTGGCTTAAGTACTAAAGTAATGCCTCTTAATCTTCTTGATCTCGTTGACTATTACATTGACTTTATTAAGAATGACGGAAAGACTAAGAAAAGAGTTAAACCCGATCTTGGGTATGTTCTTCTTGAGAACGATGATATTGAAGAGGCAGTAATGTCTTCGAGAGGAAGAGTTACTACTTCGTCAATTGTGACTCAAATTTCTAATAAATCGTTCTTAGTAGAAGGACTTTACGGTAAGTCTCTCGATGCAATGATCAACAAGATTGATAAGTGGGATAAGTCGTTTACAAAGAGTCAGGTAGGTTTCAGAGATGCAAGTGGAATCACAATGAAGTATGTTTTTGAAATTTACGATGACAAGTATCCTACAGTGAAAGAGTTTAAAGAAAGTCTTGAATGGGCGTCTCGAGTTAATACTACTTTCTATCGAGTTCTCGAAGAAGACGGTAATGCTATTAAAGCTAAACTTAATTATGTCGTTAATAAGTCTCTTGAGTGCCTTAATAAAGCAATTGATAAAAAGATCAGTACAGAGAAATTAAGATGTGAGTCTCAGCTTAAGATCTACGAAGTTCTTAAACTCTGTAAACAAGCTGACATATTTAAGAATGTCACTAAGATGACAACAGACGAGTTAATTAATCTCATCGTGAGGACGACTTCTTGTGACGAGTCAATTGCAAAAGAAATTGTTAAGAAACCTATCAGCTACTTAACGAGATCTCATGACTCAGAGGAAGACAATCTTCGAGGTCAGATTAAGACGTATGAAAATCACAACCGAAAGAGTTATTTACTTTCTCTTTACAAAGAATTTCGTAAAGCGATCCTTCCTATTTACGAGTCTAAGAAGCATTCGATCACTTCTCAGAGTTTAATTAAGAATCCAAGAGTTAAGTTTGAGAACGGAGTAGTCAAAGTAACTGACGGAGACGGTGAAGAGTTTGACAGTATTGTCTACTTTATTTCTGACAAGGGTTATGTCTATCCAAGAAGTCCTAGCACTGTTTCTGCATCTGAAATTCTTGTAGAAACTGCAGGTAGTGATGAGATTATAGGATTTGTTACTGATAAATACTCATATTTAGTTCTTAAGACAAGATTTAATAAATATCCTGACTGGAATGGTGCTATTTCATTAGATCTATCTGCTGTTAAGTCAGATAAACGTTTCGTTAGTTTAAGAGAAGAAGATCAAGAAGAAATTTATCAGATCACTCCTTATACTAAAATTTGTAAAGAAATAAAAGAACATTTAAAAAGTAAATGTTCTAAGACAGACTGGGTCAATCTCCAATGATCATTATTGTAATTGACAACCCTAAAGTTATCAGTACTAATGATATGTATATGCATCCAGTACGTAAAACTAAACGTGGTTCTTATTCTTCTTATGTAGTAAGATCTCCGTACTTAAAAGAAGTTCAAGAATTTTATAAAAAGATTCTTGAAAATGAGATTACTGAAGAACAAATTGAAAATCTTAAGTCTCAAATTGATAAATCTCATGGGGTCAAACTTAGTTTACTTTTTAGTATTTGTCAAAAAGACTTATATGAGTATGATGTTTCTAATCTGATTAAAGCAATCGAGGATTGTATATCAAGAAGAATACGTATTGATGATTCATATAATCTTGAAGTATATTCGTCTAAATCTTTTTTAGAAGATCATGAAGAAATTAAATGGAGACTTAAAATCATTATTGAAGTAAAGGAATTAAATTATGAAAAGATTGAAAATTAAAACTAAAGACCTCATTAGAAATGCAATAAAAGAGTTGCCTGATATCTATGGTGAAGGACTTATCACTCAAATTTGTGAAACTGCATACAAGGTACTCGTTGATGCTTATTTAGAAGGTAATGTCGTTAATTTTGGAGCAGGTAATACGTATATAAAGTTACGAAATAATAATGCTAACTTTTCACCTCGTCCAGATAAAACAACTTCATTTGTTTTTAGAGGAGATATTGATACTGAGACTGCTTCTAAGTTGAGAGAGATTACTCAGGATGAAGAGATCAAAGAAATGTTCTATTCACGTAGAGGTAGTGATAAAATTTCTTTGGATAAGGACTAAATTTAATTTTCTAAACGATTATAGGTCAGTAAGTTCAGAAAGGAATTTTAAGTTAATGAAATTTAATTTTAAAGAACTCAACCCTAAGTCAGTTAAGATTACTGCTCAGGAGTTTGCAGTTGAAGATCTCGAAACAGATAAAATTTATCTCACTTCTAAGCCTTATATGGATAAATTATTCAAAATTTTAGGATATAGAAGTACAAATGTTGTTAAGATTCTTAAGGAATATGCAGACAAAACGATTGATCAGATTACAGGTGAATTTAAAGAGTATGGGATCTATGCAGATGAAGTTACAGATTCTTTTATCGTAGTCAAGAAGACTGCAATGGAAAATTATCAGAAACTTCTTAATCGTCTTGACTCTAAAATTATATCTACAATGAAATATGATCCTTACTACACGTGGGATCAGTTTAAAATTAAAAATGATTTTAATAATCAGTTTTATCTCTATGCGTCACTTTCTTATGAAAAAGTTTATCTACTGAGTACTTGTTATGATCAGGACGGACTCTCAGGTATTTATCGTGAAGGAAATTCTTATGACTTGAATGAAGCAGAAGATCTTCTGGATCTTGATAGTCTCATTTCAACAGAGAATGCATGTAATATAGATTCAGAATTTACTTACGATTCAAAAATTTCAATTTACGAATATATTAAACTTCTTGAGTCACTTGAACTTGTTACTAAGAAAAAGAGAAGATACATAGTTAACGAAGAGGGATATAAAATTCCAGAATGTGCAGGATCAGTCGAAGCAATAGTAGATGACTATAATTCAATGAGTGAACTTAGGTCGCATATTACAGAGGTTCCAGGATTTACTTTTAGAGATGCTGTTAAAGTTGTTGAAAGTATGGAAGATCATGTAATGATCTGGAATTCTTTGAAATTTTTTGAAGAAAATTATAAAATGATCTCAGATTTCTTTCAGTTAAGTTAATAAATTAATTTATCACTATTATGAGGATGCTATCATGACAAAGAATAATGAACTGTTACAAGAATATTGGACTGATCGTCTGTCAGATCTTAAGAATCGAGTTGAGATCAGAGATGATGAAATTAATTCTTATGTCAAGATTAAAGGTAAAAAACCTCCTCATAATAGTGATGATCTCCTCTTAGATGATATGTATGAACTAGTCTCAGCAATTGTTGAATGTCGTCAGTGGGAGAATTGTATTAATGGATATGATAAAGTTAAAAGAGTATGTAGGATTATGACAAGAAGTCCGAGATCAGAACTCGAAAAGAATTTTAATATTAAAACGATTAGTTTATATGGTGTAGGACTTTACGTAATTGTAGAAGGTGTTCTTCTTTCATATACGATGAGAAATCTTATAAATTATGATAATTCTTTTAAACGAAAACAGTTTATTAAATTAGACAAGGCTGAAGGTCTCGAAAAGGAGTATGACTTTAGATTGATTTCGAGTGCATTTGGTACTGGACTATTTATTCCTAAAAAATCTGCATTAACTTCATCACTGTCAAGAGCATATCAACTTCAGTATTTAGACATAGATCAGGATCTCGGACGGTAAGTGTAAATGGTTAAATTATTTGTTAATAAAAATATTGTCACACTTAAAAAGACTACTCCTGATGCTCAAAGATTTATTAAAATTTATCTAACAAAGTATGAAGATATTGTAGTACCTGATT
>OLHG01001559.1_pt1 | contig 13791 bp, 11 predicted proteins | sample 1605971 | NCBI WGS metagenome assembly OLHG01 (sample SAMN03283289) | human gut metagenome | biome: human-associated habitat; material: feces | host: Homo sapiens | place: Peru | collected 2012 | reverse complement strand
ATAATAAAAAAACGACTCAAGGCTTCGAAAGTTTCCTGAGTACCAATCGATATAATTTTATCATAAATTAATATAGGCGTCAATACTATTTTTTATTTTTGCAATATAATATGAAAAATAACAAAAATACTAGTTTGTAGTATTCTTGTTTATAAATAATTTAGATACATTTTTAACTGGCATCATAATTTTTACATTATTTTCTATAGTAATAGTGTACTCATCTGGTATACTTTCTAATTCCTCTCCATCAATACACCACGCTTTATCTAATTGATTATTAAATTTAATTTTTAATTTATCAGTTTTATAAAAAGAAATTCCTGGTACTCTAGTAGCATCATGAACTGTTAAATAATATAAACATTTTACTATATCTATTGGTTCAGTTATACTACACATTAAAACCTCAAATTTATTATCATCTAATTTAACATCTTTATAAAAATTATTTATTCCCGCAATTCTATTTGCTGAAGTTATAATAAAGAAAGAATATAAACCACGAGATGTTATACCGTCCATTTCATATGTTATATCATATAATTTTGTTTTCCCTTTTAAAGTTTTTGCGCCTTCAGTTAAATACGCTAAATATCCTATTCTTTTCTTTAATTCTCTTGGAGTATCATAGGGAATATTCATAAATTTACCAAAACCTGCTGAATAAATAAAAGGTCTATTATTAATTAAACATATATCAATATTTTGTATTTCACCTTCCAAAGTTAATTTTAAGTTATTTAACATAGATTTACCATAACCAAACATTGTTCCAATATCATTTGTTGTACCTACCGGAATATGTGATAAAACTAATCTCTTTTTTCTTTTAAAGTTACCAGTCATACTTTCATTAAAAGTACCATCTCCCCCAATAGAGATAACTAAATCAATATCATCATGTAAATTTTCTACTATATCTGTTGTATGACCTTTATATTCAGTTTGAAATATTTCAGTAACATAATTATAATTAGTTAGCATTTCTCTAAACTTTGGTAACATTTTTTCTTTAGAGAATTTACCAGAATTAGGATTATAAATAACTACACATTTTTTCATAATATCACCTAATAATATTCTATAATAAATATTTCAAAAAATCAATTCCTTTTATTTCTTTGGTCTATCAAAATAATATCATCACCTATTTTAACTATTTCTTCCCAAGTTACTTCATTTTCTTCTTTTACCGAAAATTTTTTTAATCTTTTTTCCTGCAAAACTAAACTCTTAATCTTACCATTAACATCTATTATAACATCTATTATTATTCCCATTCTTTTTCCTGAAGATATATCAATAATTTCTTTTGTTTGTAAATCAGATAATTGCATAATATCACCTAATTAATTATACAAAAAAAAGAAAATAGTTATGCACTATTTCTTAAATAAATCATTGTATATTTCTAAATAATTACTTACTAAAACAATATCTATTTTATTTAATATTTCTTCTTCTAGTTCTTCTAAATCTTTTTTATTATCTATCGGAATATATACTTTATCAATACCATTTACTATGGCAGCAATTATTTTTTCTTTTAATCCTCCAATTGGAAGAATATCTCCCCTTAAAGTTATTTCTCCAGTCATACTAATATTATTTGATACTATTTTATTAGTTAAACTACTAATTAATGATGTTACAATAGTAATTCCTGCACTTGGTCCATCTTTAGGAATACTTCCAGATTCAAAATGGATATGAAATTCATTACTAAATTTTTTATAATCTATTCCAAATAAATCATAATTACTTTTTATGTAAGATAATGCTACTTGAACACTTTCTCTCATTACTTCACCAAGATGTCCTGTTATTATTATATCTTTATCTCCTTTATAATATACTGAAGATACTTTTAATATTTCTCCACCATAACTAGTATAAGCAAGAGCATTAACTACTCCATAATTATTATTTATTCTATTAATTGTACTAGTATATTTTTCTATACCTAAATATCTTGGTATATCTTCTTCGTTTATTTTATTTATTGCTTTATTATCTTTAATATTTTCTACTATTACTTTTCTAAAAATACTTTCTATTTGTCTTTCTAATTCTCTAGCACCAGATTCTTTAGTATAATTAATAATAATTTTTCTAATAGCATTAACCGATATATCTATATCAAAATTATGTTCTTTAATTAATTTAGGAATTAAATAATCAGTAGCAATATGTTCTTTTTCTATTAAAGTATAACTAGATAAATTAATTATTTCTAATCTATCTCTTAATGCTTCAGGAATATCATTAACGTTATTCGCAGTTAATATAAACATAACATTAGATAAATCATATTCTTCTTCGATATAATTATCTACAAACATACTATTTTGTTCTCTATCTAAAATATCAAGTAAACAAGCCGCAGGGTCACTTTTAAAATCTTTAGTTAATTTATCTATTTCATCAATTAAAAATACTGGATTATTACTTCCTGCTTTTTTCATTGCTTGAATTATTTTACCAGGCGAAGAACCTATATACGTTCTACGATGACCTACTATTTCTGAATCATCATTAATTCCTCCAACACTTATTTTAACAAATTTCTTATTAAGTGCTTTAGCAATAGATTTAGCAAGTGAAGTTTTACCTACTCCCGGAGGACCTACAAAACATATTACTGGACTTACTTTATTTTTAGTATTTTTTGTTACAGCAATATGTTCTAATATCCGTTGTTTAACTTTATCTAATCCATAATGAGAATTATTAAGTGAATCTAATATTTTATCTAAATTATAATTATCTCTAGTATTCTTATACCAAGGAAGATTAATTAACCAGTCAATATAATTTCTTACTACACTAACTTCCGGAGAACTTTGGGGAGTAAGTTCATATCTATTTATTTCTTCAGAAAGTCTTTTTCTTATATTATCAGGAATAACTAAATGTTCTATTTTTTCTTTTAATTTAATTATATCTTCTTCCTTTAAATCATTTTCTCCAAGTTCTTCTTTAATTAATTTTAACTTTTCTTTTAAAACATAATCTCTTTGTCCTTGTTCTAATCTTACTTTTAATTCTTCTTCTAAAATATTTTCTAATTTAATAGTTTCTATTTCCTTATTTAAGTCTTCAATAATCATTCTTATTCTACTCATTGGATTAACTTCATAAATATATTTAAGTTTATCTAAATAACTAAAAGAAAGTTCGTTTACTATAATATCTGATATTCTACTAATACTATTTATTCCAGTAATTCTACCAATAACATTATTAGTCATATAACTAGAAATATTAATATATGTTTCTAAATCTCTAAATAATATTCTTTTTAAAGCAATTGCTTCATTATTATTATAATCAAATTCTTTGGTAGGAATAACAAATGCTTCTAAATAATTGTTAGCGTTTTCAATATAATTTAATACCTCTACTCTATCTATTCCTACAATAACTACTCTAACCATTCCATTAGGTAATTCTATTTTAGATTTAATTTTACCAAGAATACCTATTTTAGGTAGTTCTCTAATACTAGGATTTACTTCAAGAGGGTCAGTTAAATTAATAAGTAATAAATGTGAATCATGAGTTTGTTCTGAAGTATTTAGAATTATTTTATCTTTTTCTCTAGAAAACTCTAATTTAATTTCATTATATGGTAGTAATATATGTTCTTTTAAAAATATAATAGGTAAATTAGTTTCTACCAAGACACTCACCTCCACATTAACAAAAACGATTTATTCTATTAGCAAAATTAATAAAATAAATCACTCCTTCTTTCGAGTAATTATTCTAACATAAAATAATTATATATCAAGTAAATTTGACATTTTTTTTACATAAAATAACTACCTTTTTTTACCAATAAATTTTTTTGTTACTTAATGATTTATTTCTATTTACAATTAACTTTTGATGTGATAAAATATTACCAAAATAAATATCCCCATATAAAGAAACACCACTTATAGTGATGCTTTTTTTAATAAGAATTAATTAATTCTATCGGCGATATTTTCTTAATTCTTTTTATTATTCTTATAAATGAAATTAAAACTATAATAATAACAAATAAATATAATATTAATATTTCTAACACACTAATAAATGCTATAGTTATAATATATTTAGTAATTATAAAAGAAATAATTATACTTATTATATAAATAACAAAATATAATAGTAACATATAAATAATAAATAATTTAATAATTTTATTATTACTATATCCAATTAATTTATATAATGCTATATCTTTTTCTATATTATAAATATAATTTATAGAGAAAACAAATATTAAAATAGTCATTATTATTATACTTATAGATAATATAATACTTATAATAGTTTTAGATATTTTATAACTAGAATCATTAAAACTTTGACTAGCAAATCTATTAATCATATTATTATATTTTAATTTAAAATCATCTACATTATTACTACTTTTTAATACTATAATATATTCATCTTCTTCATTTAAATATTTTTCTATCATATCATCATTTAATATTTCTTCTTTATTAACAAATGGTTTAATAGTTATATAAATAGTTCTATAATCTTCCTTTTCCTTTTCTTTTAAATATGTATCAGAGGTATTTTTAAATAAACAAATAAAGATAATTATTGATACAAATAGTAAGAAAAATATTATTATTTGTTTTATATTACTCTTATTCATAATTGCTTTTAAATGTATCATATCTACTCTCCAGTTAAATAAATTAATGATTTTTCTTTTGCTATCTTTTTAAATAGAATTTTAATAACCAAATAAACAATTACTATTATTATAATTAAATAAATTAATACTTCATATAAAGATAAAGATAATTTTAAAACACTATAATTAGGGTCACTACTTAATAAAAACATTCCTATATTTTTTAAAATAATTGAAATAACAAAAGAAATAAATAAAGAAATAATTATTTTTATTATATACTCTATTATATATATTTTTTTAATATCTTTTAAATTATATCCAATTACTTGATAAAGAGCAATATTTTTTATTGATTCAATTAATGTACTTTTAATAAAATAATAGATACTAAAAACCGAAGCAACAACAATAATAATTGTAGCAAAATTCATATATTTAAAAATAGTTTCATAAAATTCTAAATCTAATTCAGGAATATAGGTATTTAGACTAGCGTCTTCTAAAACTTTCATTACTGTATCTACATTTTTAAAGTCATCTACTAATACTAAAACTGGTGGATAACTATCATATTTTTCCTTACTATTTAAATATTCTTGACTATATTTAATTCCTGATTCACTACTTAATTTTTCAAATAAATATTTACTTATATAACATTTATTATATCCAGTTAATTCTTCATTAGTATCATAAGTTCCTACTAGATTTAAATCATAATCATAATTATTAATAATATTAACTTCATTACTAGATTTAACATACTTTTGATTAAAAGATATATGAAGTTTATTACCAATTTTATCTGTCATATTAATATAATCATTTATATTATGCTTACTAGTCCAGTCTCCACCAGTCATATAATTAGGACATACTATATCATATTTATCTTTGATGTCTTTTCCTTTAGTAACTTTATAATTAAATCCAGTATAATTACCATATAATTCAACTTCTTGATTATCAAGAGAAACATTAACTTTTAAATAAGAATTATTTTTAAATATTTTAGTTATATGTTTATTATTAGTTTTTTCTATTATAGAAATTATTCTTTCATATTCCGAATCATCATCTTTAGTTACATCAACTTGAATTAATTTATAATTAAAATCACTATTTAAATATCTATTTACAAAAGAATATAATGAATTTTTAAAAGTAAAGAAACAAGTAATTAGTGTCATAAATAAAGTTATAATTAAAATAAAGATAATCGTTTTAAATTTATTACTCTTTATATTAGAAATAGATATATTAATTAAATCTGTATATTTCATAATTTTTCCTCATAAATATAACCATCTTCGATTTTATATAAAATATCAGCATATTCTTTTATAAGTGGATTATGAGTTACAACAATTACTATTTTTCCTTCTGTACTTATTTCTTTTAAAATATTTAAAACATCTATTTCATTTTTAGAATCTAAATTACCAGTTGGTTCATCTGCGATTATTATATCAGGATTATTAACAAGTGCTCTAGCAATCGCTACTCTTTGTCTTTCTCCACCAGATAAAGCACTAGGTTTATGATTACATCTATCTAAAATATGTAATTTATCCATTATATTTTTTGCTATTACTACTCTATCATTTTTTGCAATATTATTATTTATATAAGTTGGTAAAATAACATTTTCTAATGCTGTTAAATTTTTATTAAGATAAAACGACTGAAAAACAAAACCTATTTTTAATCCTCTAATTTTAGATTTTTCAATATCATTTAATTCACCTACATTTATATCTTCTAGATAATATTCTCCACTTGTTGGAGTATCTAATAAACCCAAAATATTTACTAATGTTGATTTACCACTTCCACTTCTTCCCATAATTGCATAAAATTTACCCTTTTCAAAATTAATATTAATATCTTTTAAAATATGTAATTTCTCTGTAGTATTATAAATTTTATTCACATTTACTAACTTCATAGTACCTCCTTATTGTCATTTTAACATATTTATATAAGAATAGCAATAAAAAAAACACCACTTATAGTGATGCTTTTTCTCTTATTATAATATCTTTATTTATTATCTTATTAACATTTTTTATTACTTTATCATCTAGTTTACTAAAATATAATACCCTTAAAGAATTCCCATTATTATCAGGAAGAACTATATTATCTGCCATATCAATACAATTTCTTTTTATTTTATCTTTAATTAATGGATAATGAGTACAACCTAATATTATAGTATCAGAATCTATTTTAGATAAATGCTTATCGATATCAATTTCATCATATAAATCATTTTCTATTAAGTTTACAAATTCACTACAGGCTTCTTCATAAACAGTAATATCTTTTAGTAAATTCCTAAATATATGAGAATCAATTGTTCTAGTAGTAGCAATAACCCCAATATTATCATAATTATTCATAGTTACATACTTAATCGTTGGGCTAATAATATCTATTATTGGAATACTATATTTATTTTTTAATTCACTATAACAATTACTACTAATAGTACCACAAGCAATAACTATTAAATCAATATTATTTTCTATAAAAAACTCTACTATTTTACTAGATAAATCAAATAATTCATTCTTATTCTTCTCACCATATGGAACATTTTTAGTATCTCCAAAATATATATAATCATTTTTAGGATACTTTTCTATTAATTTTTTTAAAACAGTAAGTCCACCAACTCCTGAATCAAAAACTCCAACTCTCATTTAAACCACACTATTTATATAATCATCAAGTAAGTTTTTAGAATCAGTTAATAACAAATTAAATTCTTTCATTTTTTCTAAATATTCCATATAAGTTTTATTATTATTTAAGATATTTACTTTTTCTTCTATTTCTTTGTCTTTTTCTAAATATAATGGATTATTATTATATTCTAAATGTACTGCTTCTTTCTGAAGTTTTTTTATTTCTTCGATTAAATTCATAACAAAAGAATCACCAGATAAAATATTACCAATTTCTTTATATTTGATATATTCTTCACTTTCTAAAATAGTATTTAAAAGTTCTTCTATTTTATTATTAATCATTAATTATCTCTCCATCTAGACTCCAAGTTTTAGTATCTTTTATTTTTACTTTTACGATACTACCTAAATACTTATCTTCTGCTTTTACATTAACTAATTTCATTGTATCAGTATATCCTTGTAAACAGCCTTCCTTACCACTATAATCATCAAGTAATACCATTACTTCTTTATTTAGATACTTTTTGTTATTTTCTAAAGCATATTTATTTACTAATTCATTTAATTTAGCAAGCCTTTCTTTTTTAGTTTCTAAAGATATTAAGTCTTCCATAAGCGCTGCTGGAGTACCTTTTCTAGGTGAATAAACAAAAGTATATGCTAAATCATATTTAAGTAATTTAACAATATCTAATGTTTCATTAAAGTCTTTTTCCGTTTCATTAGGAAAACCTACAATTATATCTGTACTAATTGCAACGTTTGGTATAGTTTCTTTAATCTTATTAAATAATTTAATATATTCTTCCCTAGTATATCTGCGACCCATTTTCTTAAGTATTTCATTACTACCAGACTGAATAGGTAAATGAATATAAGGCATTATATTATCATATTTTGCTATTACATTAATCATTTCATCAGTAAAATCCCAAGGATGTGAAGTAACAAATCTAATTCTAGGAATATTAGTTTTACTAACATCAGCAAGTAATTCTGCCATTCCATATTCTCCTTCTAGATCCTTTCCATAAGCATTAACATTTTGTCCTAGTAAAGTTACTTCTTTATATCCGTTATTAACTAATTCTTTTACTTCATTAATAATATCTTCGTGTTTACGACTTCTTTGTTTGCCACGAGTATACGGAACTATACAATAAGTACAAAACTTATCACAACCATACATTATATTAACCCATGCTTTATATTTAGAATCTCTTTTAACAGGAATGTTTTCAATAACATCTCCTTCGCAAGAAAAAACTTCTAATTCTTGTTTATTGTTTTTTAGAGTATTTTCTAAATATACTGGTAATTTATGAATATTATGAGTACCAAAAACAATATCTACCCATTTATATTTATCTTTTAACATATTAGCAATTTCTTCTTCTTGTGCCATACAACCACATAAAATAGTAATAATATCTTTCTTACTCTCTTTTAAATGCTTAATCCTTCCTAGCATACCCTTAACTTTATTATGAGCGTTTTCTCTAATCGCACAAGTATTTAATATAATAACATCACTACTATTCATATCTTCATTTTTAATGTATCCCAATTCTTCCATAATCGCAGAAATATTTTCACTATCGTGAACGTTCATTTGACACCCATAGGTAATAATATGGTAAGTTTTATTCTTACCAATATTACTAACAGACTCTGGAATTATATAATCATTTCTTTTTATTTCTACTTTATTACTTGTTCTTTTTTTTGCTTCTTTTAAATCAGGTAAATTCATACTACCACTACTTTCTAATTAATTTTTTACTTGTTAAATAATTATATTCTTCAGTAAATTTATTATTTTCTCTCTTTTTATAATTCAAATAATCTACTATACCATTTAATTCTTCTTCATATTCATATATATCTTTATCACTAACTTCACCATTAAAAATAAATTTATATAACATATATTCGTTAATAGTATCTGAAAATCTTCTTCCTGGTGAAGATATATGAGCGTAATAATCATAACCAAGTCCATAATGACCTTGATTTTCAGTTCCATAACTAGCATTTAAATATCTTTCACTAACTAAATTAAATAATTTCTTATGTTCGAAATAGTTATTTTCAAAATTAGAACTATTAAATATTCGATCAATTTCATTATTTATAATAATATCATCACATTTAGTATGATTTCTAAAAACACAAGGAATACCTAAATTTGCCATATACTTAGGAACATAATGATTAGGAAGTAACATAGATTCCTGAACGATATTCGCAGATATCGAAGAATCAGCATATATACTATGATGATAACTAGCATATGGTTTAACAATATTTTCAATTGCCCTATACTTTTCTTTTTTCTTATTATTTTGTCTTAATTTAAGTGAAAGCAATGCCATATGGTCTAATAGTTCTTCTAGTTCAGAATCAACATTACCATTATTAACTTGTTTATAATTTAATCTATCAGAAACCATAATTTGAGCGTTAATTATTTCTAAACTTTCAGGATCTAAATTATATGATGGATCTACTAAAAATCTATAAATAATTACATTTCTATATTGATTAGGAAGTAAAGAACAATAATTATTTGCTATCTCTTCAGGAAACATACTAATATATTGGTCTATTAAATAAAGCGTTTCTGTTCTTTGCATTGCTTCATAATACATTTTAGATTTATAAGGAACAACCGCAGGAACATCAGTAATTGCTACATCATAAGTAAAACTACCATCTTTATTTTTTTTAATTCCTAAAGCATCATCTAAACAAAGTGCCCCTTCATCATCAATAGTAACAAATCTTTTATCATCTACTAATATCTTACTGGAAGGAACAATAATTCTCTTATCTAATTCCTTCATTATTTCATCGTGAAACTTCGTACTAATACCATATGTTTTAGTAAGTTTATTAAAATCAACTAGATAAAAATCATTTAATCTATCATATATTTGTCTTACATGAGACTTACTCTTACAAAAACTACGATTTAATAAAGTTTGATACATTAATCTATCTTTTCTTAAAATATCATTACCTTCATTTTTTAAGAATAAAACAATTACATCATAAAAATACTTAATTTCATCAATATCATTTTCTTTAAGTGTAGAATAATGGTCTAATATATTATAAAATAAATTATTACCAAACTCATCTTTCTTGGATAAAATATCATCTTCAAGAGATAAAAACTCTGCAATTATTTCAATATTTTTTTCTTCAAAAATCAAATATCTATAAAAATCATATAAATTACTATTATCTTCTTTTTCCTTTTCTAAAAGTAATTTCTCATTAATTTCTGATAACCTAGTTCTAATACTTTTAATTTCAACATTTTCCCTATGTCCCTTTAATGTTTCTAACTTAAATTTAGTTTCTTTTAAAGCATTATTAATAACTTGTTGATGATCTGAATCTTGACTTAACACTATTTCTTCGATATTATCTAAAATAGTATTAATTTCCATTAAAGTTTTTTCTTTAATTGCATTAAGTAAGACAACAAACAACTCCCTAGTATTTTTTTTATAATCTCTTTCTAAATAATCATTAATTTGTTCTTGGTTGATATTATCTGAAAGTAACATACTCTCTAATTTTTTACTACTCATCTTTTAACTCCACCTGACTTAAAATAGATAAAAATGCTTCACTTGGTATTTCAACTTTACCAATTTGTTTCATTTTTTTCTTACCTTCTTTTTGTTTGTCTAATAGTTTTCTTTTTCTAGTTATATCCCCACCATAACATTTAGCAAGAACATTCTTTCTCATTGCTTTTATATCACTTCTAGCAATAACTTTACTTCCAATTACTGCTTGAATAGGAACTTCAAACATTTGTCTTGGAATTATTTTCTTTAAATTATCTACTATTACTCTTGCTCTATTATATGCAAAATCTTTATGAACTATTAAAGACAAAGCATCAACAATATCACCATTTAATAAAATATCCATTTTTACTAAATTACTTTCCCTATATCCAATTAACTCATAATCAAATGAAGCATATCCCTTAGTATAAGATTTTAACTTATCAAAAAAATCATAAACAATTTCTGAAAGTGGTAAATCATAATGAATATTTACTCTCTTTTCATCTAAATATTCCATATTAATATATGTACCTCTTTTATCTTGACATAATTCCATAATTGCTCCGATATATTCAGTAGGTACAAAAATATTAGTTTTAATATAAGGTTCACTAATAGATTTTATTTTTACCTTATCAGGCATTTTACTAGGATTATCAATAAATATTATACTATTATCAGTAAGTTCAATTTCATAATTAACTGATGGACTAGTAACAATAATTTCTACATTAAATTCTCTTTCTATTCTTTCTTTAATAATTTCCATATGTAAAAGTCCTAGAAAACCAGTTCTAAAACCAAAACCTAAAGTTAATGATGTTTCTGGTTCATAAGACAAAGATGAATCATTTAACTTTAACTTTTCTAACGCCTCTTTTAATAAAGGATATTTAGTAGATTCAATTGGATAAATACCACAATATACCATAGGTTTCATAGGTTTATATCCTGGAAGTGGTTCGTGTAAATAGTCACCCTCTAAATAAATCGTATCTCCTACCTTAACATCTTCAATACTTTTAATTGAAGCAGTAATAAAACCAACTTCCCCAGTAGTTAAAGCCTCTGTTTTAACTTCCTTAATAGCATTGTAAAAAGTATCAACTACTTCATAACTAGCATCAGTTGCATACATTTTAATTCTAGATTTATTATTAAGAGTTCCTGACATAATTCTTGCTAATATTACTACTCCACGATATGGATCAAAATAACTATCAAAAATAAGTGCTCTTAATTTACCATCGTTATATAAATCAGTTGGACTTGGTACTCTATCAATAATAGCATTAACTAATTCTGGTATACCTTCCCCAGTTTTAGCAGAAACCTTTAATATTTCTTCTTCCTTAAATCCAAAAGTGCTAACAAGTTCTTTAATTCTAGCATCAATATCAGCATTAGGTAAATCTATTTTATTAATAACAGGTATTATTTCTAAATCGTGTTCCATAGCAAGATAGACATTTGCCAAAGTTTGTGCTTCAATACCTTGGGCAGCATCTACTACTAAAATTGCTCCCTCACACGCCGCTAAACTTCTTGATACTTCATAAGTAAAATCTACGTGACCTGGAGTATCTATTAAATTTAAAATATAACCATTATAATTAATTCTAACAGTATTTAATTTTATGGTTATACCTCTTTCTCTTTCTATATCCATATTATCTAACATTTGATCTTTAATATTTCTTTTATCTACTGTATGCGTATATTCTAAAATTCTATCAGCAAGTGTACTTTTACCATGATCAATATGTGCTATAATACTAAAATTTCTAATTTTATCTAATGTCATTCTATCACTGCTTTCTACTAAAAATTATATCATATTTAAGAGTAATTTTACAATAACAAATGATAATTATTAAGAAAAAAATACCTAAAATAAATTTAAGTATTCTTACTCTTAAAATATTTAATTAACATTTTATTTATATCTTTCTTGTTTAATGGTTTAACAATATAATCATCATATCCATTTTCTAAATAAATATTAATCATTTTATCCTTATCAGAAGAAAGTATAATTATAAATTTTAAATCATATCCTGCAAATTTTTTTATTAATTCTATATCCTTTAAAGACTGATAATTTTCTATAATTTTATCATCTATTAAAACCAAATCATATACTTTATTACTAGACAATTTTCTTTTCATACCTTCGAAATCCTTAGATATTTCCATATTAATATTATATGGCTTAAATAATAAAGTTAATTCCTTTAATAAAGCACTGCTACTTCCTAATACTAATATTTTTTTTGATGAAGCATCAAAATATCTAACTCTAGAACTAGTATTTTCTTCTTTTTGTTCTAATTTCGTATATGGATCTGTTATTTTTTGATTAAACGATATTAATAAATTACTATTATCAACAACTTTCAATTTTGCATTAATTAATTTCTCTTGTCTTTTCATTTTTATATATTTAACATTATCTTTATTAACATTAACACTTGTTAAATTTAAATTACTATTATTAAATATATATTCCTCTATTTTCTTAGAATTAGTAGAAATATTAAATTTTAATTTACACAAATTACCCGAAGAAATATAATTAACTTTAATATGTAATTTATTAATTTTAATTACATCTATTAAATAATCACAAACATATAAAATCATTTGTTTGATTCCATTTTTATTTCCATATAAAATATTAGGAATATTTAAATCAAAATCAGTAGTAATTTTAACTTTATTATTTAAGTTTTCATATAAAATTATTTGTTTAATGTCATCAAACAAACCAGAAGTTTCATATTCACATTCTGTTAATTTTAAACTACCACTTTCTATCTTACCAATATCAATTAATCCAGATAAATCTTCAGCA
>OLHG01001557.1_pt1 | contig 13808 bp, 29 predicted proteins | sample 1605971 | NCBI WGS metagenome assembly OLHG01 (sample SAMN03283289) | human gut metagenome | biome: human-associated habitat; material: feces | host: Homo sapiens | place: Peru | collected 2012 | reverse complement strand
CCGCCAGCCCCGCCCCCGCACCCCAAGCAGCAGCACACACAACACACACAACCCCGCCGGACTTCTCCACTCCGGCGGGTATTTTTTTACCCTTTTCACGCTGATTTTCACCCTTCCCGGCTAAATTGGTTTACTTGCCTATTTTCTCGCGCGCGTATGCGCGTGCACGCGCGTGTAGATTGACGCCTGCGCTCCACTATAGTCCATAACCGTAACATAACATACCCCAACAGGGGCCAAAAAGGAGAGTTACCCGGTTCAGACTGTTCTAGGACAAATTCCTAAAATCTTCAGCGAAGCAAAGTAAACGGGGCCGGAAGTCCAAGGGCGCACCAGCGAGGACGGGCGCGGAGGCTCGCAGCGGCTCCAATCCGGCCGAAATGGTGCCTTGCCTTTGCATTATAGGCAATAATCACAAGGCGGGGGCGGCGCGAGCGTGGCCGGGCTTGCAGGATGGCCCCCACTTTCCAAATCTGGAGGCCGTTTTTGCCGGGATTAGTCGGCCTACTCTTCTCCCCATACAAATGTTCCCCACCCATGTTCCCCCCAGGGTAACAAAGAAGGGAGTTCCCGCAGGAACTCCCCCGGTCGCAGGCCGCTCGAGCTGTTGTTTTGGTTTGTCAGCGCCCCCCCTGGTTTAGGAATCCAGTTAAAAATTGAAAACGCAAAAAGGGCAAAGCCAAAAAAATATAAAAAATCGCGGTCGCTTACGCGACATAGGTGAATGGTTGGCGTGGCGCATGCGGAGGGGTAATGAAAGTGTGCAGGGGCATATGTGAAGGGCCTCTGGCGGCACTCTCAAAAATGTACTTCAGAGCTGTGTTATGGTGAAAGTGAAGGGACAAACCGGCGAAACGGAGGGGGGATAGATAGGAAATGACGGTTTCGGAGCTTATTCAGGAGCTGGAAGCAGTTTACGACAAGGAGCTGCCGGTCGCATACGGAGACGGCATAGAGCCGGTGTTTGGGATACACGTTCTCATGCGAGAGGACGGAGAGATTGTTCTTATCGAGTAAGGGTAACAGGAGGTGTTTGTAGAACATATGGAAGAAAGCAGTACCTATCAGAAGTTAAAGGCTGCATACGGGGACTGGATGGGCCGCACGGAGGTGCAGGAGGCTACGGGGCTTGTGTGTATTTCGCGCAATCACTGGCTTGTTGCGGGGCTTTCCTACGAGAAGCGGGGAGCGGTTCAGAAGCGGCATGTATGGAGAACGAAGGACATTGCAAAGCGGATGGACGAGCGAGGGCAGATAAAGGCGCGCTGTACAAAAGCGAAGCGTTGCCGCAAATGTCAGTGGCGGAGCAAAGCCCCAACTATCGAGGGAGACTGTTCTTATGCAGGCTATCCGGGCCATTATTCCAAAAGTTTTCACGCCCAAAACGGTGTTCCGCACGCCTTAGACACAGAACACTGTGCGTTCTTTGTCGAGGGGGACAGGGTAAAGCTTCCATCGGAGAATCTTTTCCCGATCGGGAACGGGAGGCCGTTTCGGAGATGAGAAAGACTTTATTGCTTGTGCTTGCCGCCCTGCCGATGCTTCTTCTGGGGTCCGGGTGGAGAGAGCCGGAGCCGGTCGAGATCATTTATCCAGGCGAACCGGCGATAGAAGCGGAGGAAGCAAGCGTTTATGTCGGCGTTCCGGGAATCAAGGCCGTCGAGTACGAAGCGCCGCAGTATGAGCGCTTGCAGGCTCGACGCTATCCGGGCGTGAATCTCGACGCCCTGTCAGCCAATGCCGCGCAGATCGTCATGTATCTGCTGGACGCCGGAATGTCGCCCGAGGCCATATGCGGCGTGCTCGCCAACATGGAGCGCGAGAGCGGATGCGACAGCGCCGCGACGAACGGCATCGGAGCCGTCGGCCTGTGTCAGTGGCTTGGGGTTCGGGCGCGTAACCTGTACCAGCGCGAGGACTGGGACACCATCCCCGGCCAGCTTGATTTCCTTCTGGACGAACTGGCGACGACCGAGAGCGCCGTGGACTTGTCCGGCAGCGCCTACGACTGCGGCTATCGCATCGCCCGTGACTATGAGCGCACAGGCATACCCGGCACATACGCCGACCGGGGGAGACTGGCGCAGGAAATCTACGAGGAAGTGTTTGAGCCGTGAGAAGCGAAGTATACAACATGGACTGCATGGAGTACATGCGGTCGCTGCCGAACAAGGCGTTCGATCTGGCGGTCGTAGACCCTCCGTATTTCTCGGGGCCGGAAAGGCGCGGCTATTACGGATGCAGGGAAAGCTCGATAGGCGTACACAGGGATTACCCTATTTCCCCCAAATGGGATGTGCCGGGCGTAGATTACTTCGCAGAGCTTGTCCGCGTGTCAAAGCGGTACATTGTTTGGGGATGCAACTACTTCGACGTTTCCTTCCCTCCGGGGCGCATTGTATGGGACAAATGTAATTCCAGCAGCTCCTTTTCCGACTGCGAGCTGGCCGCGACGAATTGCCACGACAGCGTTCGGCTGTTCCGCTATATGTGGAACGGCATGATCCAAGGGAAAAGCGCCGCAGAGGGTCATATTATGCAGGGTAACAAGCGTTTGAACGAAGCGCGCATCCATCCCACGCAAAAGCCGGTCGCGCTGTACGAATGGATTTTCAGTCGGTACGCCAAGCCGGGCTATAAAATACTCGACACGCATCTTGGCAGCGGAAGCAGCCGAATCGCCGCCTACGACGCCGGACTGGATTTTGTAGGCTGTGAGATAGACAAATACTATTTCGACAAGCAGGAGGAACGCTTTGCGGCACATACGGCGCAGATAAGCCTGTTTGAATCGGAACAGGAGATAATTTCAGAATTTAAGGAGGACGCGATATGAAGATTTTTAGCTACGAGAAATTCAAGAGAGCCGAAAAGTATGACAGAACTTGGGCGCGCGAGAGCGACGGACACATCGTCCGGGGCAGGGAAATCCTTGGAACGGATTATATCTGCTACGGCCTTGATGTTGACAGTTGGTGCATCGACTACACGCTCAAGCCAGGCGATAAGGTGCGTATTGCAAACAAACGGGGCAAACTATGGAACTTCGATGGTCTGATGGACAAGTACATGGGCAAGGTTATGACGGTTGACCGCATTGTTGCTGGTCTTATCTATCTCAAGGAGGCCAAAGGAGATAAGCCGTTTGATGGCGAATGGATTTTCTGTGAAGAAGATTTTGTCGAAGTCCTCACGGCGTTTGACCCTGCGGAGCCGGAGGAAGCGGACGTCACCGTCGAGCTGCATTTCTGCGGCCGGGAAACGACGGCTATGCTTGTCAAGGGCGCGGATATCGTCAAAACCGCCGTGGTGCGCTGCCATCCCGCGGACGAATACGACCGGGGCGAGGGCGCGAAAATCGCGGTCAACCGCCTGTTTGCGCCGGAGCCTCCGCAGTATTACAACGGCAAGGTCGTGTGCATCGCAACGGGCTACAGCTGGTGGAAGGTCGGAAAGGTCTACAACGTTGTGGACGGCGTTATTGCTAATGACAATGGCATCAAGTACCCCAAGTTTGGAGCGCCGTACAAAGATACGGAGGATGTAAAGCACGCCGGGACGGATGACTATGATGACCGTCACGATAGCGAGAACACCTTCGTCCCGCTGATCGAGGGGTGAGAATGCAGCCGAGGATTATCCTTGACTTGTGCGGAGGAACTGGCTCATGGTCTCGGCCTTGGCAGCTAAACGGATATGACGTCCGCGTCATCACTCTGCCAGAGTACGATGTCCGTACATACGTTCCGCCTGACGATGTATGGGGAGTGCTGGCCGCCCCCCCATGCACCGAATTCAGCGTTTTGAACTGCAAAGCAGAAAATCGGGAACGTGATTTTGTGTCCGGGATGGAAATTGTCAATGCGTGCCTTTCCATCATCGCAAGGTGCAGTCCGAAATGGTGGGCGCTGGAGAATCCGAGAGGACATCTGCGCAGTTTCTTGGGCGCGCCGAAACTGACGTTCCAGCCGTGGGAATATGGAGACCCATGGACAAAAGCGACAGACATCTGGGGTGAGTTTAACGTCCCGCAGAAGATTTACAGCGCATGGGAGGACGTTCCCGGAAAGCTGCCTCTGTATCAGCGCAAGGGGCGCGGGAAGCCCAATTTCGCATTTCTGCACAAGTCAGCGTGGAAGGACATCCCGCAGCTGGCATGGCATGGGCAACCGGGCACGGACGCAGAATTCCGGGCAATGACCCCTCCGGGCTTTGCGTGGGCATTCTATGAGGCGAACAAGGAGTATTGATATGTCAACAGAAATCTACGATGAACTGATATACCGCTCGCTGGACAGCATCCACGCGGTTTTGGTCGAAATCCTTAGACAACTGGAAAGGATGGAGAGACATGGAGGAAATTAAACAGCGCTTCCAGCGTCTGCGACAGCTAGTCATGCTGGCAATCAAAGCGAGACTGTCCGAAGACCCCTGTTGCAAGAGCTACGAGGGAACGTTTGAGTGGCTCGTTTCCTTCCCGTCCTATTTTGAGGACGGGGAGGGGACGAAAGACCCGGACAGCTATTGCCTACTGCTGCATTGCTATGTTCTGGGGCCGGCGCGTCATTACAAGTGGTGCGGGGCAACGCCGGAGGAAGCGCTTGCTGAAGCGGAAAAGGAGATTAAAATATGGCTGACATAAAGTCGTGCCCGTTCTGCGGGGGAAAGGCACATTACCGCTATGTGATGCCGTACAACGTTGTGCAGTGCTCAAAGTGTAAGGTGTGCGGCCTGACGGTGGCCGACGCTTACGAGCAGCAGGACGGAAAAGAGACCGCAATAAAAGCTTGGAATAGGAGGGCTGGCAATGGCAACAAAGAGAGTGTGTGACCGTTGCGGAGCGGAGATAAACCCGTTCAACTCCGCCACCTATGCCGGTATGCGGCGAAATAAAAACGACATAAACGACAATGACTACGAGCTGTGTGTTTCGTGCGCGCACGAATTGCGGAAGTGGTTCAATGAGGAGGAGAACGACAATGGCTAAATACATCAACCGTGAAGAACTGGTCGCGTGGCTGAAACGCATCCCGCTGAAAGATTTGTCAGATGGTCTCGGACTGTGCCGCATCATCATGGAGGAGGACTTTAAGCGCGCAATCCAGACAATCCCGGCCGGGACGATCATCGACGTTGCCCCGGTGGTGCATGGGACGTGGGTGATGATTGGAGCCGATAAGAGAGGCCGGGGTGGAATTTGGCGTTGTTCCGCGTGTGATAGGTGTCAGCCGTACAAAAGTGATTATTGCCCAGTATGCGGAGCAAAGAACAAGTCCGAACGGGCGGGGGGCGAGAATGGACGGAGCGCTGACAATGGCTGACATAACGGGCAAGAAAATTCTTGATGTAACTTGCGGGTGTCGGTCGATTTGGTTTGACAAAAAACATCCATCCGCCATTTATGCCGACAAACGCGCCGAAGAATGCAATGCTGTTTGGAAATCCGGGAGCGGCAAATCGGAAAGATCTTGCATAATTAAGCCTGATATTCAATGCGATTTTACGGATATTCCGTTTGATGACAATTCGTTTGCTCTTGTTGTCTGGGATCCGCCCCATCTTCGGCAGGTTGGGGAAAACGCATGGTTGGCCAAAAAGTATGGGCATCTTGACGCGGAATGGCCAAAAATGCTACACGACGGATTCAAGGAGTGTATGCGGGTGCTCAAGCCGGACGGTGTATTGATTTTCAAGTGGTCAGAAACACAGATTCCGGCCGCCGACGTTTGGAAAGCAATAGGGCAGCGGCCTTTATTTGGACATCACAGTGGGAAAAAATCGCAGACCTTCTGGGGTTGCTTTATGAAATTGGAGGGAGAAGACAATGGCTGAATACATAGACCGGGGCGCCTTTTTGGCGCACATGAAACGGACGGGCCGATATTTTGACGTGAAGTACGACATTGAAAACTTTCCCGCCGCTGATGTTGCCCCGGTGGTGCATGGGCGGTGGATTCCGTGTAAATATGCCACCAGTGAAAACGAAGATTGCTCCAACTGTGGATATAGCACATACTACGGAAATGAATATGACTACTGCCCAAACTGTGGAGCAAAGATGGACGGATGAAGAGTGGAGGGTAAAGAAAATGATTGATATCCACCAGACAATCAAGGCAGGGGTAGAAAGCATCTGCCCCAGCTGCAATCATTATCTCGTTTGTCGAGCGACTGGTAATCAACCTTGTGCAGAGTGCAACCAATATGCGCCAGTTGCACAGCACGGGAAATGGGTAACGCACTATCGAAGCGGAACGACTGTTGCCGAGGGGTATGTATCAACGTGCTGCGATATGTGGAACAACCGTAAGTGTGATTTCTGCCCCAACTGCGGCGCGAGAATGGACGGGAGGGAGACCGATGTATGAAGAAAAAATAATCTGGCACGAGATAACAACGCGCCGCATCACAGCGGAAGAAGAACAAGAATACATAGACTTGGGCTTCGAAAACTACGGAATACCGGAATATAAATTTGCCTGCGAAATGCCGGAGGACGAACAGGAAATCCTTATTGCCACAAGATGGGGCGTGGACAAAGATACTTGCGACGTGGACTTTGATGGGTGCAATCAACTTATAGGGCTGAAAGAGAACGGCGATTGGGACAACGTACTTGCTTGGGCAGCCATGCCGAAGTATAAGGGTGGTGAAACCGATGGATAAGCTGTTAAAATGTCCGTTCTGTCAGCAAGACAAAATATTTATCGGTGTGCATGATGACGAAGGAAATTATAAGGGGCGAATTGGCTGCGAGTATGAAAAAGAACCGTGGAGCGGCCTTTGCTACGCACTGCACCACGAAGGATGGGGTGATTGCATTTTGTGTACGGATGACGCGAACGGAATAATGGGAGGCGTCCTCTATGACACGCCGGAAGAAGCCAAAGCAGACCTTGAAATTGATTGGAGAGATAAAGATGCGGCTGATTAATGCAGATAATGTAAGAGATTTGTTTGACGCAGAATTTAAGGAGACACAGAAGTTAATTTTGGCAGGGGAAACGCATTTAGATAATTTGGCAGAAGGTTTCGCAGAAGCTGACCGAGTGATATGGCAAATGTCCACCGTAGACGCAGAGGCCGTGGTGCGGTGCCGGGACTGCGCGTTTGCGAAAAACGCGAAGTGGAACAAGAAGGGCTATCGCATATGCCCGGCGTCTCACATGGAAATTACGGATGATGATTTTTGCAGTTACGGCGTGAGGGAGGAGAAAGAATGACTTTGTTGGAGTTACAAGATATCTTGGGTAAGGAGATAATTGCTCTCGAAAATGGGAGAGACACAGGAGGTTTTGAACATGAAGATAAAACTTGATCCTGGGGCATTTTGCCCCAGGAGGGCGCACGAGGATGACGCCGGACTTGACCTGTACGCCATGGAGGACAAAATCATCAGGGCGTGCGGTAGCGCCACGTTCTTTACTGGCGTCCACGTTCAGCTCCCGCCCAATACTGCGGGCATGATAAAGAGCAAATCCGGCTTAAACGTCAAATACGGCATTACGAGCGAAGGAGTTCTGGACGTAGGCTACACGGGCGGAATCGTTGTCAAACTGTACAACAACAGCGGCACGGATTACCGCGTTAAGCGGGGTGACAAAATCTCGCAGCTTGTGATTGTGCCGATCCTGCGCCCGACACTGGAAATCGTCGAGGAACTGGACGATAGCGAGCGCGGAGACAAGGGATTCGGAAGTACGGGGGTGTGAATATGTCCAAGATAACAAATACAGAGGTCTTTGGACTGGAAAGAGCCATTCGAACAGCAAAATACCCAAAGGCGACCGACATAAGCAAACTGAATTCCGAATTAACGCCCGGCATAAAGTCCTGCCTGACTTGCCAGACTGGTCAAGGGCATGACAACGCTCTGAAGGGGATCGTCGTTATGTTCGATCTGACGCTTCCCATTAAAGCGTGGGTAGAGGCGCAGAGGTATCATTTTTTGGACTTTGTTTCCTCTCAATCCACCATGCACAAGGCATCCAGCTTCGATTTGGACGCGCAGTTTAATCAATACGTCGATCCCGTCATCGCAAATCGGGTGAAGGAATTGCAAGCCCAATATCTGGACAGCCGAACGACGGAGAATTACTTGGCTCTTTTGTACAATATCCCGACCGGGTTTGAGTATACGGCCGGAATGGTCACGAACTACCAGCAGCTTAAAACGATCTACCAACAGCGCCGCTTTCACAGGCTACCGGACTGGCACATGTTCTGCGACTGGATTGAGCGGCTTCCTATGAACGAACTGATTACAGGAAACACGGGAAAGAAGGAGAAGGAATAATGGGAATGGAACAAAATACGTCAAAGCATATGAGTGTCAGCAGGGAGTACGTCCTCGAAACCGCGAAGATGTGCGTTTGCGGAGACAGAGAACAGGACTACGGCTCCCCGGAGAACAATTTTCGGACGATAGCCAATCTCTGGAACAGCTATCTCTGCACAAAAGCGGACGGACATGGCGTCGAGCCATACGACGTTGCCGCCATGCTTGCTCTTCTCAAAATCGCCCGTATCGCCTCCGGGCACAGCAAAGCGGACAACTGGATCGATCTGGCCGGTTATGCCGCCTGCGGGGGAGAAATTCAAGATATCAACTTTTCCATTTAAGGAGGGATGCTTATGCCTATCACAAAAAGAGACAGAACCGTTCTCGAATCGCTTGAGCAGAACATCAAGACGTGTATGGTGTTCGGAGCGCCTACGGACGTGTTTAACGCCCTTCTCACGGAGTTCCAGCGTGTCATTGCGGAACGCGATACAGCGATAGCCGATTTGAGGCGCTTGGCGGCTCAGTGTGGCGCTTCGTGCGAGCTGTGCGATAACTATACGCCCTGCCCCGGCAAAAGCTGCACAAGCTACGAGGACGGCGACAGGGGATATCTCAACGGCAGGGAGATCGAATTCCATTGGACATGCATGGACATAAACTACGGCGACTGTCCTGCTTTGGAGAAAACGCCCTGCCACGAGTGTGCGCAGAAGGACGGTGCTAAGAACTGGAAGTACAAAAAGGTGTACCACGATGCCGAATGAAGTGGACGCTGCGAAGGAATCCCGCTTCCAGATCATGAAAAACGGGAAGTGCCATATGAGCGGCCCGGTTTCAATTCTCTACGACCGGGAAACACGAAAGCAAATGCGCTCGGCCGGGTACACGATCAAGATCGACGGCAAAGTTTTTAGACAGTGAAAAATAAAATGGGTAGGATGCTGCGAACATACGCTTCCTATCCATTTTGCTATATCAAGAGCAACGTGCCATTTTTTATGTGGGCAAAAGCCCCCTGATAGGTGGGGATATTGGTGAGCGGACGTTAGAGTTGATTGCATCCCTATTGCAGTTTCCTTGCAATGGGGAATGTTTTTGTATAACGACGCAAAGCACTGAAAACACTAGCTTTTTCCTCTGCCATTGTCTTTTTAGCGTTTATATCCATCAGTGACGCGCTGTTGAATATGCGCACAACTGATGGATATGGAAGGTACAAATAATTAAACCCTTAGTTTAACATCAAGCGTGATTTCAGGGCTTGTCCAGTTGCCGCCAGTGTTTAGCGGTGACTTGTGGCGGGTTCTTTTTTGTTCTTTGTCGTAATATCTCACCTGTTGGCTTTTGATCCGCTGCGGCGCGTCCCGGTGATATTCGATGCGTTCAAAGCAGTCTTTCAATAGCCTGTTCTTTGTTGCCGCGTCCATTTTGGCATCTTGCATAGCGTTTAGCGCCGTTGTAAACTGTTCAATCTTTTCTTCATAGTCAACAGGTTCCGGCATGGATTCGTAAGCCTTGCAAAGCGCCTGTCTGACTTCCTCTTTTTCCCTCAACAGCTTTTCATTGAGCTGCTGGAAGATATGCGGCGGCATCCTCTTTGCTGGATCAGGGTCAGCTTGCGCTTCCCATTGGGCAAGCTCTTTTTCGTCAAGCTCTTTCTGCTTGGCTTCCAGATTCTTAATCAACCGTGCGTGTAGCTTAATGGAATCGCCTTCGTTGTTTTTCAGTCTGATTTCAAAATCATGTATGCAGTCCCGTAAAATATTACATACACGTTCTTCCATTTCAGCATATGTGCATGATCCTGTTTTGCAATATGTTTGCCCGTCACACAACAGGCGCGGTTCCGTGTTGTGTGCCTTGTATGTACGCAACGACATTGCGCGGCCACACTTGCAATACAACAGACCGGCCAACGGATTTCTTATTTTCGTGGTTGGCTTCTGCCGCGTGTTTCTTCCTTTTTTCGCTTGCGCGGCATTGAAAAGCGCTTCATCTATAATAGCTTCATGCTTCCCGTCATAGATCATGTATTCACCGACTTTCGCAACAGGCCGGGTTTTCTTAAATTCGCCTTCCTCAACAACAGTCAGCGTTTTCCGATGATTCCACTTTACTTTTCCTATATAGTGGATGTTTTGCAGCATCTTTGTCATTGCGTTTGCTGACCAATGGTCACCTTTTGGCGGCTTGATCCCCATTTCATCAAACTTCTTGCAGATGTTCCAGCATCCCATATCTTTATTGACGTACAAATCAAACATTATGCGAACAACGTCCGCTTCGGCTTTGTTTGGTACAAGGATAGGGCACTTTCTTTTTCCTTCGGTTACAAAGGTTTTGTCATAGCCATAAGGCGGCGTATTGCCGACATAGTTTCCTTGGCTGACGGACAGCAAGCGGCCACGGCTTAATATCTTCTTGGTGTATTCCAAGTAATCATTTCCGCGCTTCAGCTCTCTTTCAAAAGCGTCCCAATCATATTCGTCCCGCAAGTCATATATCCGCTGCGGTGTAGCAACAAGCGTGTTTGTGTGCTTCAGCAGCTTCATCAAGCGGCCTATATCTTCAAGATCACCACGGGTCAAACGCTGTGGTTCTACCACGGCAACGGCCTTGTATCTTGGCGATTCTATCAATCTCAAAACACGGTTGATTTCCGGCCTTTCTGCTATAGTTTCGCCTGACACAACTTCACGGTATTTGTTTTCTTCCGGCACAACGCCGCCAAGGTTCTTTTCTGCCCATTCGTCAAGCATGGCTTCATGCTTTGACAGCACTTCTTCCACGGTCAACAGCGGATCATCTGACCGGGACTTTCTCAAATAGTCAATTACTTCTTCCGGCTTGAAATCTATCTTTGGTTGATAATACAATACAATCAGCTTCTTTCGTGGGTTATTGTTTGATTATATTAAGTTGTCGGTCTCTTTATCCTTCTTTCTTTTCGTTCTGGCTTTTTCAATAAAATGCGTTGCTGTGAGGACAACAGCAACCGCCGCGACGGTCAGCAACCAAATATTTCCTATGCGATTGTCGGCGGTGAAAAAGCCGTTGTTGCTGTCGCTAACATCCATCACGATGTAACCGCACAAAGCAACGGCAAGGAAGATACACAGGCCAGCAAGACCATATATAACCGGCTTGCGCTCTTTTATCCCCGCTTCAAGCATCCTGCACTTTTCTTTCAGATGTGCTATTTGCTGTTCGGCGCTATCAAGCTTTGTTTGTAGTTCGGTGGCCGTTCCCGTGTCCGGCTCTTTCGGCGGCTCCATGTCAAATAGGCTGTCCATTGAAATGTTAAGATACTTGCAAAGAGCGGCGATATAAAACACACACGGGTTCGACAGCGCACCGGACAGAAACTTTGCAATAGTAGACCGTGGTACGCCTGTATTTTCAACAATATCACGGTGTGTTTTGTGCTGTTCATTCACGGCTTTCTTTATGTTCTTATAAAGGTTGTCGCATTGTGGCTGAATTTGCTGAATAATAGTTCTTGTTTCCATAAAATAGCCCCTTATTCTTACCATACATTGGTATATTCTCCCGTGGTATGAATCATTCCGGTTTGAATCTTTACTTTATGCAAAATCGCGCTATTATGAGGTTGTAGCAGATGTGGGGCTGCAACCAAGGTATCTGCTATATGCCCGGTCACTCGGTGGCACGATGGCCGGGCAGCTTTTAACAATTAACCGAAAATTCCTTGCAATGCTAAAATTTTGGTTTACCGGACGAAAGGAGCTTCATCGTGGCAAATCAGAAAGAAATATACATAAAGGAAATAATTCAGTTAATGGAGAAATGCGGCGATCTTGCTTTGCTTGAACTCATTTTCCAGATTCTCTGCAAAAGCACTTAATCAAGCAAACGCAGAAAGCTTTCCAGCTTTTCCGGCGCAAAATCATATATCTTTTTAACCGCTGACAGAAACTTATCATCTGTTCGCAGCTTTACAACGATGTCAGAAATGGCATCGTTGTTTTTTTGTGATTTTGGGCGTTCCATCGGAATATCATATCCGGCAAGCCACATTTCAGCCACATCAAGCACTCTTCCCATTTTGTATAACGCTTCTTGTTTTGGCTCATATCGCCCTGATAGATAACAGCTTATAGACGGCTTGTTAATTCCAGATCGCTCCGACAATTCAGCAGCTTTCATTTCTCTTATATCAAGGGCTTCTTTCAGCCGCTCTGACGGACTGGAAATTCTTTCGTATTGACTTTTCACATCATCACCCCTTTCTCGAAATGATAATAACACCGAAATTAAGAAAAGGCAACCAAAATCCATAAGCGGAGAAAAATAATTAAGTTTTCCTAAAACTTTGGCTTGACTTTTGAAATTATAGCAGTATAATAATCACAGAAGTTAAGAAAACTTAATTACAGCCGACAGGCAGGAGGAAATTGAAATGACAATTCACAAATTTCATAAGACAAACGGAGGCGTTTATCTTTCTCCGGTATATGTCAGAGATGATGGCAAATGGGCTTCAATAAAAGAACAAGCGAATAATAAAAGAAACTCAAAAAGAAAGGATTGATTTAATGAGTGCAAACTATGCAAAGCTGCGTGGTAAAATCCGCGAGGTGTACGGGACGCAGGAAGCCTTCGCTGAAGCAATCGGAATGAACACTGTTTCTCTTAGCCAACGCTTGAACGGGAAACTTGAATGGAAAATTTCTGAGATTGCAAAGGCGTGTGAAGTCCTTGGAATCCCTCTTTCGGAAAATGCAGAATAATTTTTTACGAAAAAAGTTAAGATTTCTTAATTGGAGGGCAAGCCGATGCCAAGAAGAATCACACCGGAAGAACTGGTTGACGCAGAGATCGAGCGTCTGAAGAAAACGGACGCTGTGAAGCTGGCGCAGAAGGAGCAGCGGCTTTTGTACCGCAAGCGGAAGTACCTTGCACAACTCAAATGGTTGGAAAAGCGCGGCAAGGCGCTGATGGCCGAGGGCTGGACGCTGGACACGCTGGATCTGCTGTTCAGGGACATCCCGGAGGAATAACCGGCATTCGGACAAACGCTGACTGAATAAGCTGAAATACAGAAGAAAGGGGATGTTTTTTGTGAAAAGTCAGGATGTATATGGTGAGCCGACAATACTGAAATATCCGGGCATGACGGTTAGGGTATACAGACCGATCCTGACTGATGAAGAACGGGCAAGAAGAATGAAGCGCATAGAACAATCAGCGGCGGCACTACTCATTGAATATTACAAAAGGAAGGACAAAGATGCGGCAGTTAACAATGCTTACAACTATGGGCAGCGGGAAGAAAAACGCCTCCCCAATCTGCTGTGACAAGGAAGGTGAACCTTGATGTTTTATACAACACTTGAAGGAAAACTGACGCTCGAACAGGCGCAGGCCCTGATAGGCGGGGACGGAAACCTCTATCTCAGCAACACGCAGATAACGGCGCTGCCGGACAACCTGACGGTCGGCGGCTCGCTCTATCTCAGCAACACGCAGATAACGGCGCTGCCGGACAACCTGACGGTCGGCG
>OLHG01001554.1_pt1 | contig 13822 bp, 7 predicted proteins | sample 1605971 | NCBI WGS metagenome assembly OLHG01 (sample SAMN03283289) | human gut metagenome | biome: human-associated habitat; material: feces | host: Homo sapiens | place: Peru | collected 2012 | reverse complement strand
TAACAATGAGAACATTCCATACTGGTGGTGTTGCTGGTGGAGAAGATATTACTCAAGGTTTACCACGTATTCAAGAATTATTTGAAGCAAGAATTCCAAAAGGAAAATCTACAATTGCTGAAATTAATGGTCAAGTATCAAAAATTGAAGAGGACCATGGTAAATTTAGAATTAGCGTTACAAACAAACTTGAAACTAAGGAGCATGTATCAAATTATGGAGCTAAACTTCGTGTAGCATTAAATGATACAGTTGTTGCTGGGGATAAATTAACAGAAGGTGCTATTAGTCCAAAAGAATTATTAGCAGTAACTGACCCACTTACAACTCAAGAATATATCTTGAAAGAAGTTCAAGGTGTATATCGTAGCCAAGGTGTTGATATATCTGATAAACACGTAGAAATTATTGCTAAACGTATGATTTCTAAGATAAGAATCGTAGAGTCAGGTGACACTAAATTCTTACCAGGAGCTCTTGTAAATTATAGACAATTTACGGATGGTAACAAAGAAGTAATCATTAATGGTAAACGTCCTGCTACAGGTAAACCAATCTTACTTGGTATTACTAAAGCATCACTAGAAACTGATTCATTCTTATCTGCTGCATCATTCCAAGAAACAACAAGAATTCTTACAGATGCTGCAATAAGAGGAAAAGTTGATACATTACAAGGATTAAAAGAAAACGTTATCATTGGTAAATTAATTCCTGCTGGTACAGGTGCTAGACAATATAAAAACGTTGAATATGAATTAGCATCTCAATTTATTGATGAAGAACCAATAGATAAACTAGAAGATGAATTAATGGAATAATAAAAGGACCTTGCCGGTCCTTTTTTCGTTGTAAAAAAGTAATAAATGTAATAAAATATTATTGGTGAATATAATATGTTTAAATTAAATAATAAAGGCTGGGGATTAGGAGAAATGATTGGATTTTTAATAATATTATTTCTTGCATTACTAGTTGTATCATTTCTAGCTCATAAATATGGCAACATTTTAACGATTATTATATAAATAAAAGAGTTCTACTTTGAACTCTTTTTTTGGTCTTTCTTTAATAAATCTCTTATTTCTTCCAGCAATATAACTTCGTCACTTTTTTTAGGAGGTTCACTCTTTTTTTCTTCATGTTTTTTAACAAATAGTTTATTTATAAATTTGATGAAGACAAATATACAAAAAGCAATAATTAGAAAGTCAATTACATTTTGAATGAAGGCACCATATGCTACATTAGCATCACCTATTTTAATAGATAAATTTGATAAATCTTTACCACCTATTATAATTCCAATAAGTGGTGTAATTATATCGTTTACTAGTGATGAAACTATTTTACTAAACGCACCACCAACTACAACACCAACAGCTAGGTCTAAAACATTACCTCTTGCAATAAATGTTTTGAATTCATTGAAAAACTTATTAACCTCTTTTTTCTTGTCATTGATTTTAACTTTTTCCATCATATAAACACCTCATAATCATTATAACATCATTAATAATTTATAGAAATTTATTTTTTTGCATTTGTATATATTGTTTTAGTAACAACACTACTATTTTTACGTTTGAATTCTTTGTTTAAATAATTGTAATAAGCACCAGGAGTAATGATACCATTAATCTTTAATAAATCACTACCAGTAGCACCTAATACATTATCTACTAGCTTAACGCAGTTAGTTGAAAACAAGAAATATGTTTTCCATTTGCCTTTGCTAAATTTATAAAATTTTGCATTAGTATGTCTATATAGCACACTAGCGTAATCTATAAATTTCTGTGAACTATCCAATTCTTGCTGACATTTCCATCGATAAGCATATTCTTGAACTTTTTCCAGTTCTTTTTTTATTCGTTCCTTTTGATAAGGAGTTAGTGATATACCAAAAGAAAAAATAGTTTTTTTGGAATGGACAGTACAAAATTTTAAATATTTACTTTTTCCTTTGATTGTAAAAAACGTACCATCGCCTAAAGCATCAAATAATCTTTTAGAAGATTCATCGTAGCAGCCATAAGAATAAACTGTATTATCAAAGCATAAATCAGCATGACCTATTTTACCAACAGCAGTGTTTTTCACATGTATAAATATTTCTAAGTCTACTTTGCCACTTGTATTTTTATTATTGATGTGAACTGGGGTAACATATTTTTCTAATAAATTATTAATTCTAGTATATACTCCATAAGGAATAAGTGCAGAAACAAAGATAGGTAACGTAATTCTGAATCTTCTTTTCTTTTTAGAAAAGAAATTAGGAAATAAATCTTTAATCAAATCATAAAGATAGGTAAAACCAAATAATATTAAATATATACCTAAGATAATAGTTAATGTTTTTATATTACTACTAGGATTTAATATCATTATAAGACTAAATATAAAATCCACTATGCCTGCTAATAATGTTGGATGGTATCCTTTTACTTTTTCTTCTTTATAAATAATATAAGATAGTAGTTTAATAATTCCATTTATTAACATATAAAATCCAAAGATAACTGGGAACATTCCTAGAAATGTATTAGGTTTAACGAAAAAGAATATTCCTATTAACAATGTGGTTAACGATATAAATATGTTATTTTTTTTCTTTGTTTTAATTATGTTAAAAACAAGTGATACTAATCCTAAGATACTTATTAAAAGTGATACAACAAGATGAAAAATATCTGCCGATTCAGTTGGTAAAGCAATTATTGTTATTCCAACGCCTATAAATAAAAATGTATTGATTAACAGGGAAATCCTAGACATGTATTTCTCTTTCATCTTTATGCACCTCTATGTTATTTTAACATAATATTATGAAATTTCATAAAAATGATAGAAAAAATGTATATAATGTTCTTTGCCAAAAATATTTGTTATATGATATAATCAAATTAGAATAATCAGGGGAAGAATTTAATAATAAAAGTAGGGAATAGATATGAATAAATATAAATTATTTTTAGAAAATTGCAATGTCATAGAAAGATATTACAATTATTTGATTTCACTTACAAACAATCATAATTTTGTAGGTTCAACTAATGAATGGATTATTGATAATTACTATATGGTTGCTGAAATAAAGGTTAATCTTAAAAAAAATCTAAAAGAAAATAAAAGATTAAAAGAAGTAATAAATCGTTCTGAGAACCAAGTTTATGATTTATTAAACAAAGCATGTTACAGTAAAAACTTTAATATTAGTTATGAAGATGTACTTAATGAAATTAAAGAATATCAAAACGTTGAGGAAAACTATCTTACTTACAATGAATTAGAAAGTATTCCGGTTGCTTTATCTTTTATAATCATTGATAGGCTAGCAACACTTTGTAAGACAAAAAAGGAAAGTCAAACTGAAAAACAAAAGATAAGAGAATTGGTTAAATCATTGGGTGATAAAATTCATAATGGTGAAGTAATTAACTTAAGTGATTACATAACCTTTGATAAAGAAATAGGTGAGCATCCAGAAATTATAGAACAACTGAATGATAGTTTAACTGAACTAGGAACCTCTTCAAATGAACTTTTTATTCAATTGGATAAGATGCTAGAAGAATATGATTTAAATTTGAAGGATTTAATAAATAAAGAACATATCGACAGTATTAATAATAATATATTGATTGCAAACCTTTTTAATACACTTAGAACAATTTTAAAAATAGATGTTATTGATATATTTGATAAATTAAGTAAAACTGAAAAAGTCCTTAAACAAGATTCATACTATAAAAGCATGACTAGCGAAACTAAAGGATTATATCGTAATTTAATTACTAAGAATTCTAAACATACAACTGAATACAAATATGCATGTTCTTTATTAGAAAAAAGCAGTATTAATGATACACATATTGGTTTTTACTTAATGAAGCGATGTAATTATTCACTAAGAAGTAAACTATATATCATTTCCATTATAATATTTACATTGCTAATCAGTGGATTACTATCACTAATCACACTAGATTACTGGTGGTTGTCGTTTATTTTATTATTAGTTCCAATAAGTGAAGTGGTAATACAATTATTAAACAAAATATTATTAAAAGTGTATCCCTGTCAACCATTACCAAAGATTGATTTTTCAAAAGGTATAGATAAGAATAATGCGACGATGGTTGTTATTCCTACAATCGTAAAAGATAAAGCCAAAATAGATAATATGTTTCAATTATTAGAAAAATATTATCTAGCTAATAAATCAAATAATTTATATTTTACTCTATTAGGAGATTGTTCTGAATCTACAACTGAGAAAACAGCCTTTGATGAAGAAATATCAAATTATGGAATTAAAAGATCAGAAGAATTAAATGACAAGTATAACGCTAAACTTTTCTCTTTTGTTTACAGACGTCGAGTATTTAATCCTGGTGAAAATAAATTTTTAGGATATGAACGAAAAAGAGGAGCATTAATCCATTTCAACAAACTATTATTAGGTGAACTATCACTTAATGAATATGAGAAATACATATATAAAGAAAATGTATGTGATATTAAAAGTGATATAAAATATGTTATAACAATAGATACCGATACCGAATTAGTCTTAAATACAGCTTTATCACTAGTTGGTACTATGGCACATCCTTTAAACAAACCAGTTTTAAATAAAAAAGGTACTAAGGTTATTGCTGGTTACGGAATAATTCAACCAAGAGTAAACGTTGATATTGAGTCAACAAATAAATCAATATATTCACAATTAATGGCAGGAATAGGAGGATTTGATGTATATTCAACTATTGTTCCTAACTTTTATCAAGATGTATTTGGTGAAGGAAGTTTTGTTGGTAAAGGAATATATGATTTAAAAATATTTGATACAATACTATCTAATGCCTTTCCAGAAAATTTAATTTTAAGTCATGACTTGTTAGAAGGAAATTATTTAAGATGTGGTTATGCATCAGATATTGAAGTAATAGATGATTTCCCATCCGAATTCTTAGTTGAAGCATCACGTCAACATCGTTGGACCAGGGGAGATGTGCAAATATCTGGTTGGTTAAAAAGAAAAGTAAAAGATAAAAAGGGTAGCAAAGTAAGCAATCCACTAAATTTAATAGAAAAATTCAAAATATTTGATAATATTCGTAGAATTATGATAAATCCATGTATGCTTTTATTATTAATATTATCATTTATATGTGGAAGCTCATTTTGGACATTTATCACAGTAATGATGATTATATCTTGGCCTATGCTTTTCTATCTTAAAGAATTGTTACATCGCCAAAATAGAAAACTATTTACTTTCAAATACTACAACAAATTAATGTTTGGTTTCTTTAGTATTTTGTATCGTATTTTAATAACATTTATTACTATTCCGTATTATAGTTATTTATACTTAGATGCATTTATAAGAGCCAATTATCGTATGCATATAAGTCATAAGAGACTATTGAATTGGTTAACAGCAGAAGATGCTGCTAAGACATTAAAGAAAGATTTGATAAGTTATATTAAACAATTTTGGATGAACTATATTACATCAGCCATTTTAATCATAACTTCCCTTATAGTTAGTCCTAAAACATCGTTTATAGCTCTAATAATATCAATTGGATTTGTATCTGCACCTTTTATATTGTGGAGCTTTAGCAAGAGAAAAGATATAGTTTTAATAGGTTTAAATGAACGTCAAAATAAAAGAATAAAGGATATGGCATATCGTACATGGCTTTACTTTGAAGCATTTTTAAAAGAAGAAAACAATTATTTAATACCAGATAATTATCAATTAAATAGAGAAAATAAAGAAGATACTAAAACATCACCTACTGACATAGGTATGTCTATTACTTCTGTAATATCAGCAAGTGAACTAAACTTCATTGATGTTAAACAGGCCCTATTTCTATTAAACAAAATTATCACTACTTTAGAAAAGTTAGAAAAATGGAATGGTCATTTATACAATTGGTACAATATTAAAACTTTGAATAAAATCGTTCCATATGTTGTATCTTCAGTTGATAGTGGTAATTTAGCCGCTTCATTAGTGGTAGCAAAAGAATATGCTTTAAAACATAACGATATTGATTTACATAATCGTATAAGTAATATGTTTGATGCTATGAACTTTAGCAAATTATATACTAAACAAGGTGTATTTAGTATTGCTTATAATACTACCGATGAAGAGTTATCAGTTTACAACTATAATAAATTCGCAAGTGAAAGTAGAATACTAAGCTTTGTAGCCATTATGAAGGGTGATGCACCAAGTAAGCATTGGCTTTGTTTAGATAAAACTCTTACAAAATATAAAAAACATAAAGGTGTAGTATCATGGTCAGGAACATCATTTGAATACTTTATGCCATTAATATTTATGAAAACTTATCCTAATACATTGTTAGATGAAAGTTACTTCTTTGCCAAATTCTGCCAAAAAGAATATATGTCAGAAATAGATATGAGGATGCCATGGGGAATTTCAGAGTCAGCTTATGATGAATTAGATGATGGATTAAATTATAAATATAAGGCTTTTGCAACTCCATACTTAAAAGTAATAGACGAAAAAGAAAATCGTCTAGTAATATCACCTTATGCATCTATTCTAGCAATTACTACCGACCCAATTGATGTGTATTTCAACTTGAAAAAGTTTAAAAAACTAAATATGTATGGCGAATATGGTTTTTACGAATCATACGACTACACAACAAGTAATCGCGTACTAGCATACTATGCACATCATCAAGGAATGATTTTAGCATCAATGACTAATTATTTAAAAAATAATGTAATTCAAGAGTATTTTCATTCCGATTTACGTACTCAAGCATTTGAAATCCTTTTAAAAGAAAAGGTTCAACTAAATCCAGTTATCGACATGAAAGTTGTTGGATACAAAAAATATGATTACGAAAGAGAAAAAATTGCTAATGATATAAGAGAGTATAATTACATATCTGATATACCTCAATTATCTGTTTTATCTAATTCAAATTATACTTTATTACTTAATGATCGAGGTAATGGATTCAGTAGATATAATACAACTCAATTAAATAGATATAGAAAAATAACAAAACAAAGTTATGGCACATATTTATATATAAAAGATTTAAATAACAATAAAATATGGTCAAATACTTTTGCACCAACTAATGTAAAACCGGATAAATACAATGTTGTATTTGCAACTGATAGAATCAAATTTTTAAGAGTAGATGGTGGTATAGTAACTCAAAGTGAAATAATAGTTACTAAGGAACAACCAGCCGAAATAAGAAAAATAACGTTTAAAAATAATTCATCAGAAACTAAGAAGTTAGAATTGACCACTTATACTGAAGTAATACTAGAAGAAAATATTGATGATATTACTCATCGTACCTTCAGAAATTTGTTTGTAAGTAGTAAATATGATTCTGAAAATGACGCGCTTATTTTATGTAGAAGAAACAATACTAAAAACCGTTCAAACTATATAGTTGGTAAATTATTGATTCCAGGCATGAAAACTTCAATATCGTACGAAACCGAAAGAGATAAATTTATAGGTAGAGGACATAATGTATATGACCCGATTGCACTTAACAGCAAATTGAGTAATGAAACAGGAACTAATCTAGATTCTATATTATCTCTTAGAACAACAATAGAGTTATCACCTAAAGAAGAAAAAATCGTTTATTACGTGCAAGGATTTAGTAAGTCACTCGAAGGAATCAATGAAATACTAAAAGAATACTCTACGCCATCAAAAATAGAAAATAGTTTTGAATATACTACTTTGGCTAATAACATGAAGATAAAACTTTTAGGATTAGATGGAAATAATATAAGAATTTACAATATTATGCTAAATTATCTATATCAAACTAGTAGGCACTTTGTTAATGATGAAAGAAAAAAACTACTTGCTCAAAACTCTTTAAATCAAAGTGGTTTATGGAAATTTGGTATTAGTGGTGATAGACCAATAATTTTAGTAGATATTCATAGTGGTAAAGCATTCAGATTAGCTAAAGATGCTATCAGAGCGTTCGAATATTTTAAAAGTATGGGGATATACATTGATTTAGTAATTATTAATAGTGAAACAGAAGAATATAAACGAATCATAAAAAAAGAAGTTGAGCAAGAAATCTACCGAATGAATAAATTATTCGACTTTGGATATACTCCTGGTTCTGTTCATTTACTTGATGCATCTGATTTAGAAAATAGCGAATTAGTTTTATTAAACATGGTAGCAAGATTAGTTTTTAACTCTTCAAATAATTCTTCATTAGAGGAAATGGTAAACAAAATGCATCTCGAAAACAAAATGGTAGCGTTTTCAGATATTATTCGTGAAGATGTTACTGATTTTGAAGTAGATACAACTAAAATAGCAAGTTTTAATGGATATGGAGGTTTCATAAAAGGTGGTAAGGAGTACATAATAACTAATCAAGATACTCCTACTCCGTGGTCTAATGTTATTGCAAACAAAAACTTTGGAACGATTTTAACCAATAATAGTTGTGGATTTACTTATTCATACAACAGTCAGATGTTTAAATTAACGTCATGGACTAATGATATAGTAGTTAATGATAAGTCAGAAGGTATTTTAGTCAATGAAAAAGAGGTTCAAGTATCAATATGTAGACACGGTTTTGGATACTCAACATTTGAACAAGATGGTAAAGATTATAATTTAACAACAACTCAGTTTGTAGCAAAGGAGGATTCAGCTAAGTTTTATCAAAACAAAATAACTAATATAAGTAATACTAAACAAAAATACAAATTAACTTTCTGGATTAATCCAACTCTAGGACCAAACGAAGAAAAGTCTAGTCGTTATTTACTATCTGAATATCATAAAGAATTAAATGCAATTGTAATTAGAAATGTTTATAATATGAACTTTTCTGGTGTTTCCGTATTTATGAGTTCAACATTACCAATAGTAGATTATTCAATAGACAGAATTATAACTAAGTCTATAACCGTAGAAGTAGAGTTGGACCCTATGGAATCAAAAGAATTCTCATTTATACTAGGTACTGGTATAGGAATGAATTCAGTAAAAGAATTAATAGACAAATATAACAATAAAAATATTCTTACGGAATACAAAGAAGTCGTTGATTATTGGGATAACACTTTAAACATTATAAAAGTAAAGACTCCTGATAACAGTTTCAATTATATGATAAATGGTTGGTATTTATATCAAACTATAGCATCACGTATGTTTGCTAAAGCAGGGTTCTATCAAGTAGGAGGAGCATATGGTTTTAGAGATCAATTACAAGATGCGATGAATATTTGTGAAGTTAATAAAGATTTTGCAAAAGAACAGATTCTAAATAATGCTAGTCACCAATTTAGTGAAGGAGACGTACTACATTGGTGGCACGAAATAAATAAATTTGGATTACGAAGTCGTTATATGGATGATTTCTTATGGCTAGTATATGCAACTAACAGATATATAAAAATCACTGGGGATATAAAAATACTAGATGAAGAAGTACCTTTTGTAGAAGGTGAATTACTATTACCTAATGAAGAAGAAAAGGGAATAACATTTAATTATAGTAGTGAAAAGTATCCTTTAATTAACCATCTTGCTTTATCAATTAACCGTACTATTAAAAATACTGGTTCTAATGGATTGCCACTTATGGGTGGTGGTGATTGGAACGACGGAATGAATAAAGTGGGTATTAATGGTAAAGGTACAAGCGTATGGTTAGGTTTCTTTGCATATATGGTAATACGTGATTATATAGAAATCTGTGATGAATATAAGATTAAAATCAATAAGAGTCTATATATCAATTATTTAGTAAAATTAAAAGAATCATTGAACAAATACGCATGGGATGGAGAATATTATTTAAGAGCTTTTTTCGATAACGGTAATAAACTTGGTTCTAAAGAGAACGAAGAATGTAGCATCGACTTAATATCTCAAAGTTTTGCAATCTTATCGGATGTTGTTCCTTTTGATAAAGTAGGTACAGTTATAAAATCTGTAGAAGATAATTTAGTTGACCATAGTCTTAAAATAATTAAATTATTAACTCCGCCATTTAAGAAGAGTAAAGATATCCCTGGATATATTATGGATTATCCAAAAGGAATAAGAGAAAACGGTGGACAGTATACGCATTCAACAGCATGGTATATTATGGCGTTGATAAAAACTGGTCACATAGATAGAGCATACCAATACTATCAAATGATTAATCCAGTTAATAGAACTCTAAATAGTGACGCAGTTAACCAATATAAAATTGAACCATATGTAATAGCGGCTGATATATATAGTAATTATAGATATCCTGCGAGAGGCGGTTGGAGTTGGTATACAGGAAGTGCTGGTTGGTATTATCATGTCGGTCTAAAAGATATAGTAGGTTTTATCAAAGAAGATAATTATCTAAGAATAGAACCTAATGTCCCAAGTAGTTGGAAATCATATGAAATAGAATATAAACATATTGATACGCTTTATAAAATAAAAGTTAACTTAAAAGAAAATAAAAATAGCATCATGGTAGATGGTGAGAAGATTAATTCAAATTCTATAAAATTGAAAAACGATAAACGTATACATGCGGTAATAATTAATTTGAAAGGTGGTAATGGAAATGATTAAGCAAGATTTTAATAAGTATACTGCTAAGTTTGTAAATGGTTCTGATATTAGTAAGTTTAATAAACAATCAAAAAAAATATTGAATACTTTTACAAATGGAGAATTATCTTATTGGAATGACATTAATAGCTATGTTAATAGAGATGAATTAAATAGTATTTTAAATACAGCTAATTATATAAGAGAGAATTGTGATGTATTTGTTGTCATAGGAATCGGTGGTTCGTATATGGGTAGTAAGGCACTAATCGAAGCTTTACTACCTACCTTCAACCGAAAAAAACCAGAAATAATATATCTTGGGACTGATTTATCGTCAGATTATTACAAAGAGGTTATTGAGTATATTAAGGACAAAGAGGTAATAGTAAACGTTATTTCTAAATCAGGTAATACTCTAGAACCAAATATTGCTTTTGAAATAATATCTTATATATTAGAGGGAAAATATAATGATGATGAACTAAGTAACAGAATTATCATTACTACTGACAAAAAGAAGGGCTCTTTAAGGAAACTAGCAAATGAAAAGGGATATGTAACTTTTGAAGTTCCAGAAAAAATTGGGGGAAGATTCTCAGTATTCACCCCAGTAGGGCTATTACCTTTAGCTGTTGCAGGCATTGATATATTACGTTTATTAGAAGGTTTTATAGATGGAGAAAAATATATAGATACAGCAATAGAATATGCCATTATGCGTGAAGCACTTTTTAAAAAGAATAAATACGTAGAGGCTTTTACTGTTTATAATCCTAAATTATATTATTTTACTGAGTGGTTAAAACAATTATTTGCAGAAACCCAAGGAAAAAATGGTAAGGGTATATTACCAATATCGATTGTTAATACAAGAGATTTGCACTCTATGGGACAATTTTTACAAGAAGGCCATGATATAGTTTTTGAAACAGTAATAGGAATTAAAAATGCTACTACTATTCAAATCATGAAATATGGCAAGTCATTAAATGAAATAAACAAAATAGCAGAAGAAAAAGTATGTGTTGCTCATTATAAAGACAAAACACCAAGCAATGTATTAGAAATCGAAGAATTAGATGAATACAATATGGGTGAATTAGTAAGATTCTTTATAACTGCAGCAATTTCAGGAGCTTTATTAATTGAAGTTAATCCATTTGACCAACCAGGTGTAGAAAAATACAAAGTTTTAGTTAATGAAGCACTAAAAAATGTATATATATTTTAATTAGGACAGATTGATAATTATCTGTCTTTTTTTCTTGAAAAATGCTATAATTTTAATAGGAGGTATAATATGTGGATAGTTATAATAATAATTGCTATTTTGATTTCAATATCATCAGTTAAACAAATCAATGAATATGAAAGAGGAATAAAGTTTTCACGAGGAAAATTTAAAGAAATAATGCAACCGGGATGGAGAATGGTATTACCAATATTTGAATCATATAAAAAAGTTGATATAAGAACTAAGGCTGTTGATGTTCCAGAACAAGATGCAATAACTAAGGATAATGTATCAATCAAGATTAATGCCGTAATTTATTACAAAATATTTGATGCATCAAAAGCAATACTAGCGGTTGAAAACTATTATTATGCTGTAGGACAATTAGCTCAAACAACTATGCGTAATATTGTTGGTTCAGTATCATTAGATGAACTTTTAAGTGAAAGAGAAAAGATATCAACTGAAATATGTAAGGTTATTGATGAAGCTACAGACCCATGGGGTGTTAAAGTTGAAAATGTGGAATTAAAGGATGTATCATTACCTGAGGAAATGAAACGTGTAATAGCAAAAGTAGCAGAAGCAGAACGTGAAAAAATGGCTGTAATTACTAAAGCAGCAGGTGAAGTTGAAGCATCAGAAAACTTAGCAAAAGCAGCAAGAACAATGAGTGAGTCTGCTGGAGCTCTACACTTAAGAACATTAGCGACAATAAATGATATAAGTTCAGACCAATCAAATACAGTTATCTTTGCTGTACCAATCGAAGTATTAAGAGCATTCGAAGGTAATCCAGGATTAGCAAAAACAGTAGTAGACAAAGTAACTAAAAAGTAGATTAACAATCCACAAGAGCTGTGGATTGTTTTTATTTGCAAAATAATGTATAATATATCCAGAAAGAGGAATTTGTATGAAAAATAATAGAATAGGAGAAAGATACATAATCCACAGCTATAAGCATGATGGTAGTATTCACCGTGCGTGGGATGAAGCTGTATTGCTGGATGAATGTGATGATTACCTTGTGTTTGGTAATGACCGAACTAAAGTAATTGAATCTGATGGCCGTAGTTGGAAAACTAAAGAGCCAGCGATAATGTATTTTTTTAAAAATAACTGGTATAATGTAATAGGCCAATATAAGAAAGATGGAATATATTATTATTGTAATATTGCTTCACCATTTGTAATTGATCAAAATACTATAAAGTACATTGATTATGATTTGGATTTGCGCGTATTTCCGGACGGAGCCTTTAAAGTACTTGATAGAGGTGAATATAACTATCATAAGAATAAAATGAATTATCCTGAAAAGATTGATGTTATTTTAAAAGAGGAATTATCAAATTTAATTGAATTAGCAAGAGCTAAGAAAGGACCATTTGCAAAAGGGATGGTTGAATCATATTACAATATATATATAAAATGTAAAAGTGAGATTAAATAATAGGAAACTATTATTTTTTTTTACATATATTATAGTTAGAGAGCCAATAAAATAGTAGAAAAAGTACGAATTATAAAAAAAGTTAAAAAAAAATTAAAATAATTGTTGACTTCTATAACTAACTCTGTTATTCTAATACATGTCACTTGAGAAAACGTTGAAAGTGTCAAATATAACAAATAAAAAAAGTTAAAAAAGTTTAAAAAAGCTATTGACTTTACTGAGTATATTTGATAATCTTATATACGTTGACACAAAAAGTCGACAAAAGAAATGTGTCAAACAAAAAAGTAAAAAAAATGTAAAAAAACTATTGACTTTACGAAGTATGTTTGATATATTAGTAACGCAACTCAGAAATTGCAGTTATGATCTTTGAAAACTGAGCAAAACGTCAATTTGAGTAGCTAGGAATTAATTAAATTAATCAAACTTAAAAAATAAATTTTTTTGGAGAGTTTGATCCTGGCTCAGGATGAACGCTGGCGGCATGCCTAAG
>OLHG01001552.1_pt1 | contig 13831 bp, 14 predicted proteins | sample 1605971 | NCBI WGS metagenome assembly OLHG01 (sample SAMN03283289) | human gut metagenome | biome: human-associated habitat; material: feces | host: Homo sapiens | place: Peru | collected 2012 | reverse complement strand
AGGTGGCATTATGAAAAATATTAATTCATTACTATATAAATTTTCAGATATGGATAAAAGTAGTCAAATACTATTGTTTTTAATTATACTTGTTTTATTAATGCTTATAAGTATAACCGTTATAAATCATATAACTAAAAAGAAAAATAATAAAATTAAAAGAAAAAACTTATTCTTCTAAATCATATTTTTCTCTAAGTATCGCTTATTTATTATCAGGTTATTCTAAATTAAAAGAATCATCTCTTGAATATCTAAGTAAAGTAATACCATATTTTTACTATTTAAGTTTTACTCCTATAATTTCACTTGTTATAACTTTAGTAATAAAAACAAGTATGGATGCGAAAATTGGTATTATTATATTCATAATAATTTTAATATATCAAAATATCTTATCTAATCTAAATACTAAAGCTATAGACTTAGTAAAAGATGATAACAAATACATAACTAAATACTTAAATAATATAATATTTATATCAAAAGTTTTTATTCTATCAACTATTATCCAACTAATTAGAATGATAATTTTACTTTAATATTCATATCTACGTAAAATGTCCAATAAAAAATATTGAAGAAACCAAAAAAAATTAGTATAATCAATACAGATAAAAATACTAAAGATGGTGATAAGATGTTGACATTAAGAAAAATAAAGTCTATCCTTAGACAGACAGACAGACAGACAGACAGACAGACAGACAGACAGACAGACAGACAGACGAGTATAATGCCCTGATTAAACTTTGTCAATATGTTTTTGGTTATGTTTTTGTAAAACTTTCTGATTTGTTTAATACGAGGAACGGATATACACCTTCAAAGTCGAACCCTGAATTTTGGAATGGTGAAACTACCGTGCCATGGTTTAGAATGGAGGACATTCGTGCTAATGGCAGAGTTTTAAATTCAGCATTACAAAATATAACTCCCAAAGCAGTAAAGGGAAAACTATTCCCTGAAAATTCGATAATTATTTCTACTTCCGCAACTATTGGTGAATATGCTTTAATCACAGTACCATCAGTAGCAAATCAAAGATTTACTTATCTTATGCTGAAGAAAGAATTTGCAGATGTAGTAAACATTAAGTATCTTCTACATTACTGTATTAAACTATCTGAATTTTGTAAAGCAAACCTAAATAAAGGCAATTTTGCCTCTGTTGATATGAAAAAATTTGATAATTTCATATTTGCATTGCCTGCTCTTGCAGAACAAGAACGGATAGTATCAATTCTTGACCGTTTTGATACTTTGTGTAATGACATTACGAGCGGCTTGCCCGCCGAAATTGAAGCACGGCAAAAGCAATATGAATATTACAGGGACAAGCTATTATCTTTTAAGGAGAAAACGAGCTAATGGGAAAAGGCAAAAGCAAGAAAAAAGCAAAACAGAATACCGCTTTAAATCCTTTGCAATCTACCAATATCAATCTGCCCGAAAATATGAATACGGAAGAAATGCAACATATTATTGCAAAAGCCATTGTTGAAGCGGAGGAAACAAAAGCTCAAAATGAGGAAAACCGCCAAAAAAAGGCTCTTGCAGAGTGGCATAAGACAATTGGATACAAAGAACATAAAAGCAAGTTTAAACATTTTTGCAATGAGGTAAAGGTATTTATAAAAATATTGTTTTTACCTAAAAAGGATATCAAAGGAAACATAGCCTCTTCAGTCCTACTAAAATCATTTATAATGTTATTCTTTTGGCTTATGAAATTGTGTTCACTGTTATTTGCAATTTTTCTGATCGGATATTTTCCAATACAATACTTTATGGGAAATATAAGTCAATTTCCATGGCAACTGTATTTGTGTTGTGTACCTCTCGCACTTCTTACCTTTACATTTTCTCGTTTGTTTCGAATGGCAGGTATCGAAATAGATAATCTTGATGACCGCAATTATCTTTTTGGTCTGTTTGCTTCTATTACTTCTCTTGTTTCAATTATCATTGCAGTTATCGCTATTGTAGAGGGGGCTTAATCAATGCCGTATTTCAATATTGTTGCACAGAGCAACGAAAGCACTGTTGTGACCGAATACAAGCCGCAGGAAAAGCGGGCGGATGCTTATCAAAGCGAAGCGGAGCTTGAAAAAGAATTTATCCGCCTGCTTTGTGAGTTGGGTTATGAATATCTTACCATCCATAAAGAAAAAGACCTTATTGATAATCTCCGCGCACAGCTTGAAAAGCTGAACGATTATCAGTTTTCTGATGATGAGTGGAATCGCTTTTTTCATGAGGTTCTTGCAAACTCCAAAGACGGTATTGTAGAAAAGACTCGTCTTATTCAGGAAGATTATGTGCAGGTGCTGAGGCATGATAACGGCGAAAGCAAAAACATCACGCTGATTGACAAAAAGAACATTCATAACAATACGCTTCAGGTTATCAATCAATATGCAATTTCCGCCGACGAGGGTGCGGCACACGATAATCGTTATGATGTGACGATTCTTGTGAATGGTCTGCCGCTTATACATATCGAATTAAAGCGTCGGGGTGTGCCGATCCGTGAGGCGTTTAATCAGATAGACCGTTATCAGCGTGATAGCTTTTGGGCGGCAAGCGGTTTGTACGAATTTGTGCAGATATTTGTAATATCCAACGGCACGAATACCAAGTATTATTCAAATACCACCCGTTTCAATCATATAAAAGATGCCAATTCCCATAAGGCGAAAAAAGAGAAAACCAGTAATAGCTTTGAGTTTACCTCTTTTTGGGCGGATGCAAACAACCGTATTATTCCTGACCTTGTGGATTTTACAAAGACATTTTTCTGCAAGCACACAATTCTGAACATATTGACGCGTTACTGCGTTTTTACGGCGGAAAATATGCTACTTGTTATGCGCCCTTATCAAATTGTTGCCACAGAGCGTATTTTGAACCGTATTGAGGTTGCAAATAATTATAAGAAGTACGGCAGCGTTGCCGGGGGCGGTTATATTTGGCATACAACAGGTAGCGGAAAAACGCTGACCTCTTTCAAGACGGCACAGCTTGCGTCTAAATTAGATTATATTGACAAGGTTTTGTTTGTAGTTGACCGAAAAGACCTTGACTATCAGACGATGAAAGAATATGACCGCTTTGAAAAAGGTGCGGCAAACAGCAATTCCTCTACTGCGATACTGAAAAAACAGCTTGAAGACGATAACGCAAAAATTATTATTACTACCATTCAAAAGCTTGCCACCTTTATCAAAAAGAACGCAGGTCACAGTGTTTTTGACAAGCGTGTGGTCATTATCTTTGACGAGTGCCACCGCAGCCAGTTCGGTGATATGCACCTGGCAATTACGAAGTATTTCAAAAAATATCACTTATTCGGATTTACGGGAACACCTATCTTTGCAGTTAATGCAGGGGTAAGCAAAAATCCTACGCTCCGCACAACAGAGCAGGCTTTCGGCGATCAATTACATACTTATACTATCGTAGATGCTATCAATGATAAAAATGTGCTGCCGTTCCGTGTGGACTATATTCAAACGATGGATAAAGAGCCGAATATTGACGATAAAGAAGTTTGGGATATCGACCGTGAAAAGGCGTTTCAGTCTCCCGAACGCATCCGCTTGGTGACTGATTACATACTAACTCATTTTGATCAGAAAACCTACCGAGGAGATAAAACTTATACCTTTAATGTTTTGCAGAATGTAGCAGATGTTGCATCTGCAAGCGGAAAAGCAACTATTGAGGAAATCAAGCAAAAGCAGCGTATCAGCGGTTTTAACTCCATTTTTGCTGTTTCGTCGGTAGATGCTGCTAAGCTGTATTATGCTGAATTCAAGCGTCAGATGGCTGAAAATCCACAGCGACGGCTAAAGGTTGCACTTATTTACAGCTACGGAGCAAACGAAGCGGAAACAGACGGTATTCTTGACGAGGAAAATCCCGAAGATACTTCCGCACTTGACGCAACCTCTCGTGATTTTCTTGATGCGGCGATTGTCGATTACAACGAAATGTTCCATACCAACTATTCCACAGACGGCGACAAATTTCAGAATTACTATAAAGATGTGTCACTGCGAATGAAGAACAAGGAGCTTGATTTGCTCGTTGTGGTCAACATGTTCCTGACAGGCTTTGACGCAACTACGCTTAACACGCTGTGGGTGGATAAAAACCTGAAAATGCACGGACTGATTCAGGCGTATTCCCGTACCAACCGCATTCTCAATTCTATTAAAATATTCGGTAATATTGTTTGTTTCCGCAATCTGCAAAAGCGCACCGATGACGCTATCTCGCTTTTCGGTGACAAAAAAGCGGGCGGCATTGTGCTTATGCGCGGATACAGGGACTATTATTTCGGCTACGAGGATACTGATGGGAAATATCATCCCGGCTATGCCGATATGATAGAAGAACTGACAACAAAGTTTCCTCTTTCAGATGAGCGAATCTTCGGAGAACAAAAACAGAAAGAATTTATCGTCCTGTTCGGCGCTGTCCTTCGTATGCGTAATCTGCTGACATCATTTGATGAGTTTGCAGGAAACGAAATCCTTTCCGAGCGTGATTTACAGGATTATCTCGGCAGATATCAGGATCTCCGTGATGAATGGAAGAATCGCAAGCAGGGTGGAGAAAAAGAGGATATTACAGACGATATTGTTTTTGAAATAGAGCTTATTAAGCAAATTGAAATCAATATTGACTATATCCTGATGCTTGTCAAGAAGTATCACGATTCCCACTTCGACGATAAAGAGGTATTGATCACAATCCGTAAGGCGGTCGATGCCAGTCCTGAGCTTCGCAGCAAAAAGGCGCTTATCGAGAACTTCATTGCCGGTATTAACGAGGTTTCCGATGTAATGATCGAGTGGCGCAGCTATGTAGCCGAGGAAAAAGAAAGGCAGCTTTTTACTATCATCAAAGAAGAAAATCTAAAAGAAGAGGAAACTCGAAAATTTATTGATGTAGCTTTTCGTGACGGTTCGGTAAAGACAAGCGGTACGGCTATTGATAAGCTTATGCCGCCGATGTCACGCTTTGGCGGCGAAAATCGTGCCGAAAAGAAACAGGGCGTGATCCAAAAGCTGCAAGTATTTTTTGAGAGGTTTTTTGGAATAGGATAATAGAACTTTTTTGAAAGATGAATGTTAGTAAGATAAATCTGTCTTATGGGTGATACACTTTGTTTTCAGTAATGTTTTTTACTTATGTAAAACATTGATCAACATCTAAGCTAAACAGATAGGGTGACCGTTTTCAAATATACGATTGCTATCTCATTTGTATTTAAGAAAACATACATCGATTAATCGAAAACGAGCAATAACTTTCTTAAAAGATAAGTCTATGAGATTTGTTGCACTATGTATTGAAAGGGAGTCGATTCACATAATCACACAATTCAGCAGACACTGTATTCATACCTAGGGGTACTTTTTCTCAAGTAAATTTTGATAAAAATTTTTATACTGGGTTTTATCATCGTTTTTTTGCTTTTAGATGTTTAAAACGCAGCGGAAAGGGATAGTGATAACTATGGATTTAGAAAGAGCAATAAAATATGCGTTAGTGGGAGATGCTATATTGTTTTTAGGTTCTGGAGCTTCTGTTGGAGCTGTTAATCAAAACAATGAATCATTTCCGATAGGCAAGGAATTATCAGAAAGATTATACCCTGGATGTGTAAATTTAGATCAAGCCGCGGAGTTCTTTTGTGAAGATAAGGAAGCAGAAAATAAAGACGGTAAACAGGAACTTATTACATTTTTAAAGAAACAGTTCAGAGCTAGTAAAATTACCGACCATCAAAAACTTCTTCCTTCGGTTCCTTGGAAACGTATTTATACAACTAATTATGATAATGTTGTTGAAAAAGCATATACAGAAAGCGGTCAATACATAAGAAATTTAACTATTGACGATAAGGCTAATAAATATCTTAGCAGTGATGAAACTATATATTTGCATATTAATGGTTCCGTTGAAAAGTTAAATAAAGATACATTGAATAATCAATTTAAACTGACCGATTCTAGTTATAATACAAGTGCTTTTAATTCAAATGAGTGGGGAAAGTTGTTTGCGAGTGATTTAAGTACATATTCCGTAGTTATATTTATTGGATTTACAATGAACTATGATTTAGATATAAAACGGATAATAAGTACAATTAATAAAGATAAATGTATTTTTATTACATCTGAAAATGAAGATCATAATACCGTACGAATGCTACAAAAATACGGCAATGTAGAGTGCATTGGTTTTAACGGTTTTTTTGATAAAATTTCTAATGTAAAATTAGATTTTGACTATGAAGATTCTTGCGGATTAATATCTCTAAGTAATTTTGAAAGAATATCCAGTTCACCTGCTTTAAATGAACCCAATGACAGCGATGTTTTGAAATACTACAAAGTAGGCAAAAAAACTAATGAATTATATTTTAAGGATGGTGACGGTTATAAGGCCATCGTAAAAAGAAATGATGTTGACAAAATAATCAATGAAATTGAATCTGGGATTGAAGCAATATTTATTCATTCAGATATAGGTAATGGAAAAACTGAAATGATAGATCAAATATGTTACAATTTATCTTCGCAATATATTATATATAAATTGAAAAATAATAATGAAAAAATTGCCAAGGAAATTGAACGTATTTGCGAAACCTCTGATAAAAAAATTGTTATTATTGAAAACTTTTTTAATTATTATGATGTTTTCGAACAGTTTAAGTTGTTTAATAGTAATAAGAATATTACTTTTATTTTAACTGCGAGAACATCAATTTATAAATCAAGATATGAACAATTTAGTTTTAATAAAGTCGCTGTATATGATTTGAATAGGTTGAATAGCAATGAAATTAATAAACTGGTAAAAATTTTTAATGAATATGGCTACTATCCCAAAGAGAGTGTAGGTGATAATTATAATACTTATATAAAAAAAAGATACGATTCTAAGGTGCAATCTGTAATTTTAGGAATATTTGAAAACGAAATAATTATAAATTCACTGCAATCGATCTTAAAAGATATTATGTCTTTGGATAAAAATTCTCAAAATGTATTGCTATTTATGATAATTTCAAAAGTAATGAATTTAGAATTAAATTTTTCTGAAATGCTGGACTTATTAACAATAAAAAGTGTTGACTATAGTTTTGAAAAGAACAACAGTATCAATGAATTAGTCAACTTTAACGGCATCGATACATCCATAAAATCTGTTACTGTTTGTACTTGGATACTCAAAAACTTAAAAAACAGTTTAAAAATAATTGACATTTTAGTAGAATGTGCAACTCAAGCAGATATTGGTTATAAAGTAAATAAAAAATATGAAGAGTTTTTAAGAAATATAATTTCATATAGACATTTGAAATTTATTTTAAATTTATTAAATTCAGATAGTACTGATAAGTTAAAATTAATTAACTTGTTTTACCAAAGAATTAAAAATCTTAGCTATTACAAGGATAAATACTTCTTTTGGTTGCAGTATGGTATTTCAGCGTTAGAGTTGAATGATTTGGAAGGAGCAGAACATCATTTTAATGCAGCATTGACGAAAATCAAAAGTGATAATATACCGTTTGAAATCAACAACCAATATGCACGATTAAAAATGGAGATTATGTTAACTCCAACCTATAAGTATAATTCCTCGACATATGCTGAATTTGTAGAAATAAATAGACTCTTAACGCCTACTGCTGCAAAAGAAGATGATGAGTACTATTGCTACAAAATGTCCAGTTCCTATTATCCCAAAGTATTTGCAAAATTTTACTCTCATATGATTGAAACGGAGCAAAATGGGTTGAAAGAAATTGCTAATAGTAATTATAATCTTTGCATAAAATATATGGTAAAAAATCGAAACGAAAGTTTCGTAAAAAAAGTATCAGAGTTTGCTTCTATTTTTGAAGGCTTGAGTAAATACGAAGAAGATAGGATTAATTTTTATGTAAAATTAATAACTCCAAATTTTGCTATTGGAGAAATAAAAATTAATGATAATTTAGAACATGCTCAAATACATATTTCTCAGTTATCTAAAGATTATGTTTCAAAAATTGAAGACTGTTTATCTGTAGGAGAGACAGTAAAGGTGAAAATTCTAAAATATAATGATCGGAAAAATATTTGGGAACTAACTCGCAAATAAGATTTTGAGTAAATTAGATAACAAAAGCAAAAGTAAAAGAAATTTATCTCGCCGAATTCGTTAGATATTCGATATTGCTGAAATTTACAGTGGTGAAAAAGTAGCAGGTTATGAGTGCGGCAATTGCAGATTATATGACAAACGGTCGACTGTCTGAGTACGATGAGCGAACTTGGGTTGATATGCTGCTTGTAAAGCATGCGTTAATTGCGGCAGAAAAAATGAGACAAGAAGGCGACACAATATCGGAGATGACCGATGATATGTCGTCCTCTTCTTATGTGAGGTGGGATGATGACAACACTTGGAGATTTATATTACGGTAACATCATAACTATCAAGCGCATACACAAGCAAGGGAGCACATATAGTGATGTGTTAGGTTATATTGACCGTCATAAAAATGATTTGCTGACAATGCTTACTGAACAGCAGAAAGGAATATTCGAAAAGCTCACAGACTGCAAATCCGAAGCATGTGGTATGAATGAACGGCAGTATTTCCCCGAAGGATTTAAACTTGCAACAAAACTTCTCATCGAAGTGATACAAGACACGAACGAATAAGCAAATTAAATATCAAAAAAGCAGCGAACAAAGTCAACTGTAAATTGATTTTGTTCGCTGTTGCTTTATTCTACTGTAATAATTTCAATTGCTTCTTCTGCCGAGATTTTGTCTGCAAGATATGCTTTCCTTGCCTGTTCAGCTCTGCTCAGCCAATCGTAATATTGCGTAAGAGAAAGGCTGTTTGCGGTTGCTTTGGAAGAGTCATTTGTTCGCTCAAAACGTTTATACATCTTTCTCTTTGTTCTGTCAAAGGTTTGTATAACCGAATCTCGAGCGGCATCACGCTTATGCTTTAATGCAGGAGCAATTTGTTTACAGGTCTTATTATTACGGATAATTCTGTCACAGTACAGGGTTATCCGTTTTGTTTTCGGAATAAAGTATTTGCCGCAGCATTGGCAAAGGTTAACGCTTGGCTGATTTGCAATAAACCGCATCATTAAGAAAATATAGTAATCTATCAGTGAACGAAAACGATATTGCACAGTAACTTTTTCACCCAGCGTTTGTATTTGCGTAAACGCTGCACTTTTAAAAATGCTGTATTTATTTTCCATATCAAGCGGTGTTCCGCTTCGCAAATCATACAGTATGTCGTTGATAAGAAATTGCAGTCGCATTACCGATGATAAGCAGTCGGTAATCTTTGCCTCGCTGTTTATCAAATACATTGCCGAGCCGTCATCAGGCGGAAGCTGGTCTTCTAAAAGTGTCCGCAGTAATGTTCCGTGCAGAGGATTTGACTCTTCCAAAGCCTCAATCAGTTTATGAACCGTTTTCAGTATTTTTGTATACGCATCAATATCTATGCCGGCTTCTCCGAAGTCGCCGTCTGTTATTTCAACGAAAGACTTTTCGCACATATTTTCAATATGCTCCAACAACTCTGCGTAGTATTTAAAATTCAATTCGGAAAACGCTATGATTTCATCATTGACCGTAGTGCGTTCCAATTTTATTGTCTCACCGTTCTTTACGGTGAGATTTCTTTTTAAAGTTCCGTCTTTATTTATCTCTACATACAAACCGCATATATTTTGCAATGTATTTTCACCGCCTTGTCTCAAAGTGTTTTTGTGTGATTTTCAGCATTAACACTTTGATATTTAGAAGATTTAAAAATTACAGTATTATTGTAACAGAACAGGCGAAAAAAGAAAAGCCTTTAAAAATTGAATAGTCTGCTGTGAGGATACACGGTATGCACTTTGCGATGACAGCATCATATTTTTGATGTGTTCAGGAGGAAAGGGCTGATTGCTCCCGAAAGGACGGACGAGCGAAGAAGGCGGCTGTGAAATACGCGGTCAGGAAAAGAGCGCAGGAACAAAACAGATGTACAGACAAATCGGCAATCAGGGGAAATGCAAACTTCCTCTTGCACGGAAACTGACACTGCTGAATTTTGATATTTGAAAAGTAGGAGTGGTATATGATTGTTCTGAAATCATCAATCAAAAAGAATAAAGGAGTAAAATTATATGAACGAAACAAAAAATATGCTCACCGTGGTAGACGGTGAAACACTTATGGATATGAAACTTCCGCCAACGAAGTTTTGTGTTGAAACTCTTTTGCCGCAAGGCATTTCCATACTCGGCGGTGCGCCGAAAATCGGCAAATCGTGGATGGTGCTTGATTTATGTGTCCGCATTGCAAAGGGTGAAGCGATATGGAATTTATCAACACAAAAAGGCACAACGCTGTACCTCTGTTTGGAAGATCCACTAAACAGAATACAGCAAAGGCTTTGTATGCTCACGGATGAGGTTCCTGAGAACGCATATTTTGCAACTGCCGCAGGCACGCTGGCAGACGGGCTATGCGAACAAATACGGAATTTTGTTTCGGAGCATCCTGACACGGTGCTCGTTGCAGTTGATACTTTTCAAATTGTCCGTGCAAATACCACCGACACATCCTACGCAAACGATTACGATGATGTAAGAAAAATAAAACAGCTTGCAGATGAATTGGAAATTTCTATTCTGCTTGTGCATCATTTACGAAAGCAGGGTGACAGCGATCCATTAAACAAGATATCAGGTACGACAGGAATCAGCGGAGCGATGGACGCAATTTTTGTGCTTGACAAAAGCAAACGGAATGCAGATACGGCAACGCTTGTTTGTACAGGCAGAGATATTGAATACCGTGAAATGGAAATGCGGTTATCAAAGGAAGATTGTGTTTGGAATCTTGTTTCGGACAGTCTTGAAAATCCGCAGATGCGACTGCCCAATGAAATGGTAGCACTGATTGAATTTATGAAAACGCAAAAATCCTTTATAGGAACAAACAGTGAATTCACAGAGCTTTTTAACTCGTATCATGGCAAAAAGCTGTCCGCAAAAAGTCTTAAACAGATGATGAACCGATGGCGGTATTCATTGGAAGAACAAGGCGTTCAGTTTACAAACCGCAGAAGCAACGGGCAACGGCTTGTGGATATCTCCTATTCTTCCAACCGTGACGAAAGTGCCGTAAGTGCCGTAAAGATATTGGACGGTAAATCCTGCGTTCCTTCCGTCCCTTGCGCCCCTGTGAGCGAACGTGTGGCTCTTTCGGCAAAAACTGCGGAAAGTACCCGACAACAGAATAGAACGGCGAAATTTGGCGACAGGAGGCAAATGTGAAACACAAAAGAAACCGAACAGAAAGTCTTACCATCAGGCTGACACCAACAGAAAAGGAAATGCTACAAAGTCGTGCTAAATCAAAACACATGAGTGTGACAGATTATATTTTGCTTTCGTGCATATTGACGAACAGGCAAAAACTTCCGCCTAAAATACAGGGTCGAAAATAAAGCAGGAGAAAGGGACGGTGCTGTCACACCGCCCCAGGTCACATCGGACGGCAGAGCCGACCGAGGAAAAACGCTATGTTAAGCCATTTCCTGACACCGCCTGTGTAAATTGCACAAGGGTGTCGCAACCCGAATATCACACACAGAATGTGTGCGAATAAAGCGAGATCGCCGACTGTTCCGCCGTATTTGAGGTGTGAGAATCGGCATGCTACAACAATAATAAGGAGAAATCAAAAATGAATGAAACAAATAACGCAGTAAGAAAAACCGTATATCTTGATGAAGAATTGACAAAAAGGTGCGAAATTCTGTTCGGCGAAGCAGATGTCTCTTCCTTTTCTCAGTTCGTTACAAAGGCGCTTGAAACGTATATTGACCGCTTGATTTGTGAAAATCACAGCCCGTTTATTACGGAAGAATTAGTAAAAGCAATTCAAGACGAGGTTCGTCCTATCGCATCACGTATGTCAAAAGGACTGTACCGTTATGCTGTAATTCTTGATATGCTCTGTCAAATTATTGCTTATCAGGATACCGAATGGTCACCGCACGAATTAGAATTTGTAAGGAAGCAAGCAAATGTGAGAATGGCAAAAACGCGCGGTAACATTAATTTGAAAGAATTGCTTGATGATAATTGGCAGTTTATAAACAATATGGAGGACGCTGAATGACGAAAAAAGAATATGAAAAATCACTTTGTAAATATCCTACGGCGCTGACTGTCGCAGAGGTTTCTGAAATACTGAGAGTCAGCACGAAAACCGTATACAAGCTTATCAAAGAAAAAACTCTGCCCGCTGTCAAAGTCGGCAGAGAAAACCGTATTGCAAAATCACATTTGATAAATTATCTTCGGCAAATTGATAAGCGAGATTCGAATCTCAAGTTTTATTTAATCGAAAAAACTCAAAATAATGTCTGGACTTGCAAACAGTCTTGTGATATTGTCTGTGTCGGCGCAGAGCCGAAAATCAAAAAAGGAGTGATAATAAATGGGAACACAAAATACACTTGCGGCAAGCGTGCAACCTAAAAAAGGCAGACTGTATGCCGTGATACAGGTAAAAGAAAACGGCAAAGCAAAAGCAGTTTGGCGCTCTCTCGGTTTGCCCGAAGGCACAGGAAAATCCAAGGTCAACAAAGCATTCAGGGAGGTGGTGAAAAAGTTTGAAAATGAATATGCCGAGCGGCTTGCACGAAATGGCAGACCGTCTTCAGACATTCCCGTGTTCGAATATATGTGTGCATATCTTAAAAAGGTTGAACCAAGCCTTCAAAAAAGCACCTTTCAAAGCTACCATATGATGGTTTACGGAAAAATCAGGCGGTATTTTGAATCGAAACAGCATCTGACCGTCGGCACAATAACTGCGAAAGATATTGAAAAATTCTATGAGCATCTGTTCGCACAAAATGTAGTTGCCAACACGGTCATACACTATCATGCGATTTTGCACAAAGCCTTTCAGCAGGCGTTCAAGGATGAACTGATTGACGCAAATCCCTTCGACCGAATTGACCGCCCGAAGAAAAATAAATTTCACGGCGAGAATTATTCCGAAGAAGAGCTTGTCACTCTGCTGGAGCTGACACGCTCGGACAGCATCTATCCTGCCATTATGCTCGGCGGAGGGTTGGGGCTTCGGAGAAGTGAAGCGCTGGGCGTGCGGTGGTCGAGAATTGATTGGGACAAGAAAACGGTTCTGCTGGATACAAAAATCATTGAATATAAAGCAAACGGCAAAACGGTTATAGATCCTGTGGAAGAAATGAAAAACAAATCGAGCCGACGAACGCTCCCGTTGCCCGAGCCTGTGCTCGAAATGCTTTCAGAAGAAAAAGAAAAGCAATCGTTATACCGTAAGATGTTCAAGGGGAGCTACAACCGAAAATATGATGATTTCGTATGCGTCAATGAGCTCGGCGAGCTGATAAGACCGTCCTATGTAACACAGCATTTCAGCGACCTGTTAAAGAAATACGGACTTAGGCATATCCGCTTTCACGACCTTCGACATACGTTCGCAAGTATTCTTATCGGGCAGGATGTACCGCTTATCAATGTGTCAAACTTTCTCGGTCACAGCGATTTGTCAACCACAGCAAATATCTATGCTCACCTTGACAAAGCGAGCAAGCAGGCAAGCGCAAATATTATTACAGGAATACTGAATAAAGCAAAAGATTGATGCACCTCGGACTGAGGCGCATTTTTGCTAACGGAAAGGATGATTTTATATATGACCCAAAAAGAATTTATGAGCGGGAGCGAGC
>OLHG01001546.1_pt1 | contig 13863 bp, 6 predicted proteins | sample 1605971 | NCBI WGS metagenome assembly OLHG01 (sample SAMN03283289) | human gut metagenome | biome: human-associated habitat; material: feces | host: Homo sapiens | place: Peru | collected 2012 | reverse complement strand
GGCGGCATCGCAGAAGAAGACCTCCCGAATATATTTAAACGTTTTTATAAAGGCCGCAATTCCACATCCCAGAGTTTCGGGATAGGACTTGCGCTTGCAAGAATGATCGTTATGGGGCATGGAGGAACTGTACGGGCTTATAATAACAGGGACGGCGGAGCTTCTTTTGAAATCAAATTCTACAAATCGACAATATAACATGAAAGTGACATTTTTGTAATAATTAAGTCACGGGGCAGTCATCCTGTGGTGATACAATGCCTATTGTAAACAAGTTACAGAACTATTTTTTTAAATATGGGCAAAAGGAGATAGCAGGATGGAAATATTAAAAGTTGAGAATTTATCCAAGGTATACGGTAAGGGCGACAATCAGGTAAAAGCTTTGGATAATGTATCGTTTGGAGTGGAAAAGGGGCAGTTTGTGGCAATAATCGGACCGTCTGGTTCGGGAAAATCCACACTTCTTCATATTCTCGGCGGTGTAGATGTACCGACAAGCGGTAAAGTCTATATGGACGGGCAGGACGTGTATGCACAGAATGAAGAACAGCTGGCAGTATTCAGAAGAAGGCAGGTAGGACTGATATATCAGTTCTATAATCTTATACCGGTTCTCGATGTTACGGAGAACATTACTCTTCCGGTGCTGCTTGACGGACGTAAAGTTAATAAAGAACGTCTGGAGGAACTTCTTGATATTCTTAAACTGAAAGGACGGGAGAAACACCTGCCAAACCAGCTTTCGGGTGGACAGCAGCAGAGAGTTTCAATCGGAAGGGCACTTATGAATTCGCCTGCGGTTGTACTTGCGGATGAACCTACCGGAAATCTGGATTCAAAGAACAGCCAGGAAATAGTTGATCTTTTGAAATTATCCAATAAAAAATATGATCAGACGCTTATAGTAATCACACATGACGAGAACATCGCACTGCAGGCGGACAGAATCATAGCCATCGAAGATGGCCGTATCACCAGGGATGAGGTGATCAGACGATGAACATTCTTAATAAAGTCACGCGAAAGGCACTCGGTCGCAACCGTATGAGAACATTTGTGACGATTATAGGAATTGTGCTTTCGGCAGCAATGTTCACGGCTGTGACGACGAGTATCACAAGTATGCAGGAATATATGAAGAAATGCTGCGAACAGACGGATGGGTCATGGTATGCCAGATACATGACGGCCGATAGTGATAAGTACAAAGAAATCCGTTCCGATGAGGACGTAAGTGTAACGGCATATCTTGAGGACATGGGTTATGCTGTTATTGGAAGCAGCAATGAATACAAGCCGTATCTGTATATAGGCGGAATGAGCGGTAATTTTACCGATATCGTGGCTGTTAATCTGATAGAAGGAAGAATGCCGCAGAATTCAGATGAAATAATTCTTCCGAAACACCTTATCACTAACGGAGGAATCAAAGATTACAACAAAGGGGATAAAATCACTCTTGACATAGGACAGAGAAGTTACGATGGAAGGATTTTATCACAGAGGGACGGCTATTATGCAACTGAAGAAGGAGATGTGAAAGATAATGAAGAGAAGCTTATTAATACCAGGACAAGAGAATATACAATCGTCGGATTCTATGAAAGACCGTCATTCGAACCATACTCCGCTCCCGGTTACACTGCTCTCACTGTTAGTGACGGCGGCGATGCTTCCGTTTATGATGTCTTTTATAAGACGAAAAAAGCGGGAAAAATATATACAGTTGCACAAAGACTGAATCCGGACAAAGAAAGCACGGAATATAATTCGGATTATTTAAGATTTTCCGGGATATCATCAAATGTAGTATTTAACAAAGTGCTGTATTCTTTTGCAGGCATTCTTATACTGCTTATAATGTTTGGGTCGGTATCGCTTATATATAATGCATTTTCGATATCGGTAAGCGAAAGGACCAGACAGTTCGGAATCCTTAAATCGGTCGGAGCAACCAAAAGACAGATGCGCCACAGCGTAATATATGAGGGAATGCTTCTTGGCATCATCGGAATTCCTGTGGGAATCGGAGCCGGAATACTCGGTATGTTCATAACATTTAAGTTTACCGGGAAATTCTTCGGAATGATGGTTGTAAATAATGTTGATGTTGTATTCGGACTTCACGTTACATGGCAGGCACTTGTCACAGCGGCAGTCATATGTTTTGTGACAGTTATGATATCTGCTAACATACCGGCCGCAAGGGCGGCACGCAAGCCTGCGATTGAGGCGATAAGACAGACCGGCGATGTCAGCATCAGGAAAAATAAGATAAAAACATCAAAGCTCACATACAGGTTATTCGGTTTTGAAGGTATGCTTGCATCCAAAAATTTCAAAAGGAACCGCAGAAAATACAGGGCAACCGTTCTTTCTCTTTTTATGAGCATAGTCCTTTTTATATCGGCATCAGGATTCTGCAATTATCTTATGAAGGGCATCGATGTGACGAGCGCAACAAATAACTATGATATATCATATTCTGTCACGCAGGACACTCTTAATAAGGATGGCAATGACAAAGACAGTATTGAAAAGCTGCTTGAGAACGTGCAGGATGTGACGGATGTAACATATATATACAATGTAAACGATTATTTATTTGATGTGGATGAATCGATGATATCACAGAAGGTGCTTGATATTATGGACGGCAATGTTACAAGATGGAATGTCGGGATTCGCTTTGTCAAGGATTCGGATTATAGAAACTACCTTAAACAGATGAACCTGGATGAAAAAATATATATGAATGCAGATAATCCGGTCGGTGTCATGTACAATGACATCACGATATATTCCAAAAAATATTACAAGCTTGAACTGTTCAATACGGACAAATTAAACCTTAAAGCCGGTAACGGGCTGAATACCGTAACCTTGAACATAGGAACATCAGCCGATGAGACACCTATGGGAATTGCTACGGACGGTATACCATATCCTATCGTGATGTATCCTTTCAGCGTGCGAGATAAGGTGATTCCCGATGAGATGCAGAAGTTAAACTATTATATTAAATCTGATAACCATAAGGCTTCATATGATAAAATGTGCGACATGCTCGATGCACAGGGACTTTCAAGCTACATGGCATATGATTATGCTGAGTCGGTGGCAGCAACAAAGGCTATGACAATTGTCGTTAAAGTTTTTTCAATGGGATTTATCGTGTTGATATCACTTATAGCACTTGCTAATGTGTTTAATACGATATCAACAAACGTGATGCTGAGAAGACGCGAGTTTGCAATGCTGAAATCGGTCGGTATGACGAAAAAAGGTTTTTACCGCATGATGAATTACGAATGTATCCTTTACGGTATTAAAGGCGTGGCGCTGGGGCTTCCGGTATCACTTGCGATAAACCTGCTGATGGCACGCTCAATAGGGTTCGGAATGAATATCGGAGTATTGATACCGTGGAAAAGCGTTATCATAGCGGTAGGAAGTGTATTCCTGGTCGTTTTTGCCACAATGATTTATTCGATGGGTAAGATCCGTAACGATAATCCTATAGAAACATTGAAGAACGAAAACTTATAATTTTGTAAAAAATGAGGATGATCATCGCACTTATCACCAAAGAAAACCGGCGTCTTAATGATGCCGGTTTTTTGTGTAAAATAACTAATATATGACATGGTATCGTCCGATATACTATATATCAGGCGAAACGGACTTCGCCATGAATTTCAAGGAGGAATTATTATGAGCAATATATCAAATGTTGCAGAGAATGTGTCGGCATACCAGAACACAGCCGATACGAAGAAAACGGATTCCGGTAAGAAAGTAAGCGGACGCACTATCGGAGACGTAAAGCTGAGCGATAAGGCAGCCAAGTACTATGATTCACTTAAATCCAGGTTCAGTAATATGGACTTCATACTGGTAAGTGAGGATATGAAAGAGCAGGCAAAAGCACAGGCAGGCAGTTATGCGCAGGCCGGAAGAATGGTCGTACTTATCGATGAAGACAAGATTGAGCGTATGGCTGAAGATGAGAGTTACCGCAAGAAGTATGAGAGCCTGATTGCCAATGCATCGGTTCAGATGTCGCAGATGGGTAACAGTATAGCATCGGCCGGAATGTCCGTAAAGACTTACGGAATGCAGGTTAATGATAACGGAACGGCTACATATTTTGCTGTACTGGAGAAATCGACCGCAGCACAGAAAGAACGCATAGAGAAGAAGGCACAGGAGAAAAAGGCCGAGAAAAAAGCCGAGGCACGCAAAGAAGCCAGGAAAGCGGAAAAAGAGAGACTGGAGAAGTCGGACGACACAGAAACGGTTACCATAACCGCATCATCCATGGAGGAGCTGCTGCAGAAGATAAAAGACCAGAGCCAGCTCTACATGAGCGATAACGTGCAGACCGAAGCCGAGAAAAAAGTAGGTCAGAAATTCGATTTTTCAGTATAGAACGGAGATAGATATGTCAATATCCATAAATGTAAACCGGAGCACAGGCGATGAAGTTTATAAGCGATGCGAGTATTGACAAAACAGGACGTTATGTGGTAAAAATAGATTAGTAAATAATATATAAATCCCGCACCAAAACTGCGGCTAAAGAGAAATAAGAGGTGACAAAATGAAACAAAAACATGGCAGGAAATTCAAGCTTGTGGCATTGCTTGCAGCTGGCGCCCTTACTGTTTCGGCAATGATAGCAGGCAGAACTTTGTTTGTCGGCGCAGACACTGAAGATGTAGGTGGCAAATTTCTTATAAGCGGAGGAACCGCTGCGAACGGAGATTACAGCTATAACGAGGAAACTCTAACGCTGACCGTCCTGAAAAGCACTCCTATAACAATACAGAGCGTAAACAAGCAGTTTGTCAACGCAAAAATCTTTATTGCAAACGGTGTTGACGCGAACATTACGCTTGACTCTCTGCGCATCGAAACAACCGACGGCGCTGCTATATCCATGGGCGACAGCTCTGCGAACGTAACCATAACCCTTAAGGGTGGGACTTCCAACTATCTGAACGGCGCGAACGCGGCAGGCATTGAAAAGCTGTCCAAAAACGGAAAGCTTACAATCACCTGCGAACACGCAGACGAAGAAAACCATCAGTGCGACATGAACTGCGGCATGCTTGACGCAAGGTGCAGCAAGGGACACGGCGCGGGCATAGGCACTTCGGGAATTAACGGAGCCCAAACCGGCGGCATATACATAAAAGGCGGCATGATCTTAGCCAAAGGCACTGACGGTGCAGGCATCGGCGGCAGCAATTTAGCCTATGTATCCGACATCAATATTTCGGGCGGCATAATTGAGGCACATGGAGATAATGGCGCCGCAGGCATCGGCAGCGCCATTAACGGCAGCGTTGACTCTATCAACATAAGCGGCGGCACTATTTCGGCATACGGCAGCGAATTCAGAAATTCCAGCGGCAACCGCTTTTACGGCGCGGCAATAGGCGCCGCTTACTGCAGCAGATTTGACAGCATAAACATAAGCGGAGGCACTATCTATGCAAATACCGCTTATGACAGCAACGGCACAGGCGCAGTCGCTGTCGGCGCAGGAGTCAACTGCAACTCGGACGGAACAGGCATAATCAGAATTTCCGACGGCGTTGTTTACGCAGTCGGCAGCGGCAGCGCTGACGCAATCGGCGTTTCCGACAGCATGGCAAATCCTGTCGACATCGTAATAGACGGCGGCTCGGTATATCCGAAGTGCGGCGATAAATGTACCGTACATTCCGGCAAAATAGGTATGTCCTCCCTGCCGAAGGACTCAAGCGGCAGAGAACTGATTTTACTGGAAATAGACAATCCGGGCAATGAAAGCATTACCGTAAACGGAAAAGCATATCCGTCAAACAGCACATACAAAACCGGCCTCATCAATTCCTCCACCAAGGTTGACAAATCCTACGTTTTCATGCCGAAAAACGGCAGAAACAGCGTAACGGTAGGCGATACAACCACTGACTATATTTACACCGAAAACGGTTTGGTAAGCGTTGAAAATCTGAAGCTTGACTTCTACGCAACAGACAGCAATAAACCACTTGTCTATGGAACAGACTATAAAATTGACGGCTCCACGCTGACAATTTTATCGGACAAGGGCATTACTATAAAAAATGTTGACCCAACGCAGCCGTGCAGCAACTACATTTACATTGAGAGCGGCGTTTCCGCAAACATTACTTTTGCGGGGATAAATATCGAAAGAGGTCTGAATGAATACAGCGCTGTTGAAATTGCCGAAAACAGCAGCGGAAACGTAAACATAATCCTTGCCGACAACACGGACAATATTATTTCCACAACCTATAATTACGCCGCGCTGTCCAAGAACTCAGATAGTACCGAATGCGGAACGCTCACCATATCCTGCCAGCACAGCGGAGAAGCAGGCCATATCTGCGGCAGCAGCTGCGGCGGACTTAATGCGGCAAGCTCTATATCCCCTGCGGCTATCGGCGGCGATTATAACAAATCCGCAAGCAACATTGTCATAAACGGCGGCAGAATCGATGCAAATAGCAGCGAGGGCGCAGCCATCGGCGGCGGTCATGCCGCTAATGCAAACAATATTACTGTCAACGGCGGTATAATCAACGCAGAAAGCGTCTTTGGCGCAGCCATCGGCAGCGGTCAGGGAGGCAGTGCTGACGGCATTTACATTAACGGCGGTATTGTCAACGCTGTTATAACCTACTTTAACAATAATAACGCTTACGGCTGCGCAATCGGTTCAGGCGCAGCCGGTCAGGCAGACAACATTATTATAAACGACGGTATCGTAACCGCCCAGGGCGGCTACAACAGCTATGCGCTCGGCGGCTGGTCTAATTCCGAAAACACCCGTAACTACCAAATAAACGGCGGTATGGTTTATCTGGTAAATGACAAGGCTAATAACCTGAAGCCGTTCAGCAGCAACGCTAAACTCAAAAACGATAACGGCGAGTACGTCTATCTTGCCGCAATCAGCAACCCGAACGGCGAGGAAATCACTATAAATGGCAACCCTCAGCAGTACAGATTCCTTAGCAGCTCCGATATGACCTTTTATGCTTACATTCCCAAGGATATAGCAGGCACTGCAAGCGTAAAGGTAGGCGACAAGCAGTATTCCTACGGCCTTAACGAAGGAATATTCGAGGAAATGGGATCCGACCTTGTTATTAAAGGCGACAACGAAATCCTTGAGTACGGATTAGAGTACACTTACCCTGCCAAAACGGGCATACTTACAGTAAACAACTGCGCTGGCAGCGTTACAATTAAAAACGCAGACGAAAGCGTTCCTACAACCAACCGTATCTATATCGGCAGCGATGAAGCGCCGTCAACCGTCAACGTTACCCTTAACGGCGTAAACATTTACGCCCCTTGCGACAGCGACAGCGGTACGTACCACCCTGCAATCGAGTGCAATGAATATGTAGACTGCAATCTTATAATCGACGGCGGCAGCACAAACAAGCTGGTAGCAATAGACAGCGAAACAACAATCTCAGTAGGACGCAGCCTGACTGTAAGCTGCTATGCAGGCTCTGCCGAATACGGTCACATCTGCGATGAAACCTGCGGCACTCTTTATGTCGAGCAGGAAAACATAGCTCCCGCTATCGGAATACTTGATTCCGAGCCGGATAAGTTCATCGAATTCAAAAGCGGCAGGATAACCGTCATTTCCGGCGATGAAAACGCAATAGACGGCTATCAGGAGGGAAAAATAATCCTCTCAGGCGGATTTATCTACGCTAAGAGCGAGCGTGCCTCCGCGCTCGGAAACGCAAAATATTTCTCCCTTTCAAAGGGCGTTTACACCCTTGAAAGCAATCAGAGATATTACGCTTTAGCTACAACAAACAACACTGACGGCGAGGTTCATATAGACAGCTCCGCTTCCGTATATATCCGCGGCAAAAACGGACCATACGGCGAACAGACCTACGGCATAAACGCAATCAGCAAAGCTCCCGTTTCCTGCGTAAAAAATGCGGATGGCAGCTATCCTGAGGTTGCGCTTATTACAATATCCAACCCACAGAATGAGGACGTTTACTTTAACGGAAAGCTTCTGCCATTCAAAACCCACAGCGATTCCGACACCAACCTCTACATTTACGCCGACCGCTCGGCAAAGCATACCGTTAATGTCGGCGGCAGCAAAAAAACATACGAATACGTTGCTGCCATGCGCGCCTTTGCAGCCATAGGAAGCGACCTTGTAATCGCTGCGGCTGACGGCTCGGCTCTTACCCTGGGCGTTGATTACGACTACTATATCTCGTCTGTAACGAACCCGGTTACGCAGGTATCCGCCGATATAGGAACGCTGAACGTTTACACAAACACTCCTGTTGTAATCAAGAACGCAGACGGCGTTTCCTCAACACAGGACATAATCGTAATCAATGCGTCCTATGCGGACGTTACCCTTGCGGGAGTAAATATCAGCTACCCGTCAATGTGGACCGACAGCTCAGCGCTCTGCATAGCCAATGACAACACCGCGTCAATCACCCTTGCAGACAGAACTACCAACACTCTTATCTCCGACAGTATGTACGGCTGCGGCATTGCAAAAGACGGAACAGGCACATTGACAATAACCTGCGAAAAGGCTAAAAACGATTTTTCTCACAAGTGTGACGAAAACTGCGGCACGCTCAGCGCAAAGGCGAATATGTACGGCTCCGCAATCGGCTCAACCAGCGGTCAGCGCAACGGAAAAACTGCTCAAAAGATTACGATATTGGGCGGCAATATCACCGCGGCTTCTAAGCACGGCGCAGCAATCGGCGGCGGTATTTACACAGGCGCAGAGAATATCACTGTTTCAGGCGGCAATATCAACGCCACCGGCGGCGGATTTTCAGCGGCGATCGGAAGCGGCGAAAAAAATTCAAGCTCCTCCGGAGCTGTAACCGCTGAAAATATAAAGATTTTAGGCGGCAATATCAACGCAGTCGGCGGCTTCGGCGCGGCGGCAATCGGCGGCGGTAAGGAAAGCAGCGCCTCGAACATTACAATTGCGAACGCCAATGTAAAAGCCGTAACAAAAGATTACAGCGCAGCAATCGGCGGCGGTCAGAACGCAAACGGCAAAAACATCAGAATAGAAAACTCGACCATTTACGCAGCAAGCAAATCCGGCGCAGCAATTATCGGTGGCGGCGTCAACGGAACAGGCGACAAAATCTATATCGAAAACAGCGTTGTTTCGCTGGTTCGGAAAGGCTCCTGCGGACCTGATATGATAGGAAACGGCGTTGACGGCGTTGCAAGCGAAATTTATATCGACAACAGCTCGGTAGCTATGTACTCGACAAGCACACTAAACCCCGATATTTCTCAGAACAGCCAGATAAAGAACAGCGCAGGCGAACCTGTTTACCTGCTGACAGTTGACAATCCTAACGGCGATGAAGTCATCGTTGACGGCGTTATGGCAATTGCCGCCAACAATATTGCCGCCGACCCGAGCGACACAGGACTTCACTTATGGCTTGCAGACCGCGACCATTCGTTAGTATTCACAGACGCAAACGGCGCGACAACCCAGATCGATTACCACTTCAACGACTTATTTAAAGTGTTCAAGCTTTGCGAGGCGGATATTGACGACGGCTATCGCTACAACGAAACCGCGCACTGGTATGTCTGCAAAAACAGCGACCTCTGCACCGTAAAGTTTAACTATCAAAACCACCTTGGCGGTAATGCGACCTGCACGGATAAGGGTATTTGCGAAGCCTGCGGCTACGAATACGGAGAACCTCTCGGTCACAATATGCAGTATTTCGATTATGTCCCTGAAACCTGCACAACCGACGGACATCTGCCGTACTATTACTGCGATAGATGCGACAAATATTTTGGAAGAGAAACCGATTCTCTCGACACCGAGTTAAACGTATTTATCATACCTGCAACGGGGCACCGCTATCTTACGTCATGGACATTCGACAGCGACTCGCATTGGCATAAATGCGCAGTCTGCGGCTCTGCGGATACGATAGTGCCGCACGTTTCAAGCGGTGAAGCGACTGAAACCGCCGCTGAAACCTGCACAATCTGCGGATACGAAATCGCTCCGATGCTGGGACACATTCATGCCAACCACCTTATGTCGGTTTATGCTGTCAAGCCCACCTGCACAAAGGACGGCAATATTGACTACTATGTATGCTCCTGCGGCAAACTGTTTGCCGACAGCAATGCGGCAGCGGCGCTGACAGAAGCAGACATTGTTATTCCTGCGGCAGGACACGGAGCAACCGAAATCAGAAACAGAGTTGAGCCAACCGAAACAGCCAACGGCTACACAGGCGATGAATACTGCACGGTATGCAATGAACTTGTAAAGCGTGGCACGGTTATTCCCGCAACAGCTTCGTCGGGAACTAATTTTCCTCAAACCGGTGACAACTCCATCCTTGCATTGTGTGTTTTCCTGCTGTTTGTCAGTGGTGGTGCAGGAATCCTCACAACCGTTTGTGACAGAAAGAAAAAAGCAGTGTAAAATAAAAGCAGCTATGAACCGGAAATTCATAGCTGCTTTATTGTATTTTCTTATATTTTCTACTGACCGTTTTTCTTAGCTCTGTAACGTGCTGTCGAATCAAGAATCTTCTTACGTATTCTTAAATTCTTAGGTGTAACTTCAAGAAGTTCATCCGAATCGATAAATTCAAGTGACTGCTCAAGACTCATTATTTTAGGCGGTACAAGTCTGAGTGCGTCATCGGCACTTGAAGAACGTGTGTTGGTAAGATGCTTGGTCTTGCATACGTTTACCTCAATGTCCTCAGAACGTCCTGTCTGTCCGACAATCATGCCGGCATATACCTTGGCACCCGGTCCGATAAAAAGTGTACCACGTTCCTGCGCATTGAACAGACCGTAGGTTATGGCCTCGCCATTCTCAAAGGCGATAAGTGAACCCTGCTTGCGGTACTGGATATCTCCCTTATATGGTCCGTATCCGTCAAAAATAGTATTTATTACACCACTACCCTTGGTATCAGTAAGGAATTCATTGGTATATCCGATAAGGCCTCTTGAAGGAATTGAGAACTCAAGACGGGTGGTTCCGCCGTTAAGAGGTGCCATGCCGTTAAGCTCACCCTTACGCATGCTTAACTTCTGTATAACCGTACCGGAGCAGTCATCAGGAACATCGATGTAAGCAACTTCCATAGGCTCAAGCTTTTTGCCACGCTCATCCGTCTTATAGATAACCTCGGCCTTGCTGACAGCGAATTCATATCCTTCACGGCGCATATTTTCGATAAGTACCGAAAGGTGAAGCTCACCACGGCCGGATACTTTGAAACAGTCCATATTGTCTGTCTCTTCTACACGAAGGCTGACATCTGTATTAAGTTCACGCATAAGTCTGTCACGGAGATGTCTTGATGTTACGAATTTACCTTCCTGTCCGGCAAGAGGAGAGTCATTGACCATAAAATTCATGGTAATGGTCGGCTCGGAAATCTTCTGGAAAGGAATTGCCTGTGGGTTATCAACGGAACAGATTGTATCACCGATCTTAATGTCCGTAATACCGGAAATCGCAACTATCGAACCTATTGTCGCTTCGTTTACTTCCACCTTGTTAAGGCCGTCAAACTCGTATAATTTGGTTACCTTGACACGCTGGTGTTTGTCAGGGTCATGGTGGTTGACGATCATAACTTCCTGATTAACCTTGATGGATCCGTTGTCAACCTTGCCGACACCGATACGGCCAACATAATCGTTGTAATCGATTGTGCTGATAAGAACCTGCAGAGGAGCCTCAGGGTCTCCTTCCGGAGCCGGGATATTTTTTATTATAGTTTCAAAAAGAGGAACCATGTTATCCGATTCATCTTCTATTTTATATTTGGCATATCCGCCTCTTGCAGAAGCAAATATAAACGGGCAGTCAAGCTGCTTGTCGTTGGCATCAAGTTCAAGTAAAAGCTCAAGAATTTCATCCACAACTTCATCCGGTCTTGCCTCAGGACGGTCTATTTTGTTCACACATACAATAAGGTCAAGGTCTAAGTCGAGAGCTTTCTGGAGAACGAACTTGGTCTGCGGCATAACACCTTCGTAAGCATCTACCACGAGGATAACGCCGTTGACCATCTTGAGTACACGCTCAACCTCTCCGCCAAAATCAGCATGGCCCGGCGTGTCGATAATATTTATTTTGGTATTTTTATAATGAACGGCAGTGTTCTTTGAAAGAATGGTGATGCCTCGTTCACGCTCAATATCATTTGAGTCCATGACACGCTCGGCAACTTCCTGGTTCTCTCTGAAAGTACCGCTTTGTTTCAGCAATTCATCTACGAGTGTCGTTTTACCGTGATCAACATGTGCAATAATAGCAATATTTCTCACATCTTCACGTTTAGTAATCATATAAAACCTCCGATAATATAAATAGACATATGCAACCATAATATTTTATCACAAATTTTTGATTTTACAATATTTTTGTGCTAAAATCGAAATATGGCGCATATTATATATTGATAAAGTTATCAAGCAACGAACGCAGGCATATAAAATGCCGCGGAATAAACAGAAGGGAGAAACAGAAGAATGGTTGATAAGGTTATTGAAAACAACAAAGTTACGATTATAGGTGAGGTGGTTTCTGAATTTAAATTCAGCCACGAGGTATACGGAGAGGGTTTTTATACCGTCGATATTTCCGTAAACCGCTTAAGTAACAGTGTGGATGTGATTCCGCTTATGGTTTCGGAAAGACTGGTTGATGTAACGGTGGATTTAAGGGGCACGATGATAGAGGCCCAGGGACAGTTCCGTTCTTACAACAGACACGAAGAGACCAAGAACAGGCTTGTGCTGTCTATTTTTGTCAGGGAGCTTCAGTTTATTGAGGATTATGATGAGGAGACGAGTTCAAACCAGATTTTTCTTGACGGGTACATATGCAAGCCGCCGATTTACCGCAAGACACCGCTTGGAAGGGAGATTGCCGATATTCTTATAGCAGTCAACAGACCATATGGTAAATCAGATTATATTCCATGTATAGCCTGGGGGAGAAACGCACGTTTTGCGGCGGGCTTCGAAGTAGGTGCACACATACAGATAAACGGACGTATCCAGAGCCGTGAGTATACCAAGCGCATCAATGATGAGGAGAGTGAAAAAAGAGTTGCTTATGAGGTTTCGGTAAGCAAAATTGAATTTATTGACGATTGAATAAAACATATTGACTATTATCGTCAGGAATGTTAAACTGTCAGTAATAACAAGAACAGAAACGTTAAGTAGAGGTCGCACTGTATATTAGTAATTTATGTGATATGTCAGGCATAGATGATCATGAATGAAAGGCAGCAGTGCCGAAGCGTCACAGATCCTGAGGCTGTGGCCGCTGGGAATATGATGAAGAGTCATATTACTGTCATCACAGGATGGAGAGCTACTAAAGTATCTTTTTAATAAGAGTATGACTTTATGAGCCGGCGTCCTGCTGGCTCTGTTTTTGCGTAAAATACATAATGTATATGATATTTCAGGAGGATAATTATGTCAGTATTTACAGGAGCGGGTGTTGCACTTATTACACCTATGCATGAAGATGGAAGTGTTAATTATGATAAGCTTGCCGAGGTAATAGAGTACCAGATAGCTAATCATACGGATAGTATTATTATCTGCGGAACTACAGGAGAATCTTCTACCTTATCAGAAGAGGAGCATATGGATGTTGTAAAGTTTGCGATTGACCGTGTGAAAGGAAGAATTCCGGTAATTGCAGGTACGGGTTCAAACAGTACTTATACCACGATTCAGATGTCGAAAGAGGCAGTGGAAGATGGAGCAGACGGACTG
>OLHG01001545.1_pt1 | contig 13880 bp, 7 predicted proteins | sample 1605971 | NCBI WGS metagenome assembly OLHG01 (sample SAMN03283289) | human gut metagenome | biome: human-associated habitat; material: feces | host: Homo sapiens | place: Peru | collected 2012 | reverse complement strand
AGATGTAGAGGTGGTTGTAACCATCCTTGCGGCTCTGCATGATGAAGCTGTTGCTGTCCCAAGGCAGGAACTGGATTGGGTGGCAAGGTTCTACATATTTCTCATCGGTCTCGCGATAGAGTTCGCCTGTCTTCTCGCCGGTTTCTGCATTGTAGGCAGTCAGGCGGCAGTCGTTCTGGTCGCGGTTCAGTTCGAACATATAGATGGTCTTGCTGTCCGGACTCCATGCGATGTTGGTGAAGTAGCGGTCGGTTGGATCGCCAGCCTTCAGATAGATGGTCTTGCCGGTCATGCAGTCGAACACGCCTACGGTTACCTTGTGTGATGTCTCGCCAGTCATCGGATACTTGTCTGGTGCAGGAGTAGCAATGCAACTCTGTGTTTCAGGATGATTGAAACCGATTTCCGGGATGTCGACCTGCGGATAGTCGGTTACCATACTCTGGTCCATGCGGTAGAAGGCGAGCAGTTCGCCGTTCGGGCTCCAGAAGGTTCCCTTGCTGATGCCGAACTCATCGCGGTGAACACTCTGTCCATAAACAATTTCGCGGCTTCCATCTTTTGAGAGCTGGAAATCGTGAGATTTCTTCTCTTTTGTCAGGGCGTTGCTGGTTACATCGAAGGTACGCACATAGAGGTTGCTGCCCTTCAGATAGGCGAAGGCGTTCTGCTGGGCGTTAGCCTCCAAGAGGTTCTCGCCGTCAGCAAACTCCATCTCGCTCAGCAGCTTATGCTTCTTGAAGTCTACGGTATAAGTCTTGCTGCCATTGCTTACCATCACGATGCTCTTGCCTGCAAAAGGGAAGAGAGCATTGTAGAGGGCTCTTACCTTGATGTCCTTGGTAGGAGCAATCCACTGGTTGATGTCATTGATGCCGAAGAGTCTGGTCTCCTTGCCTGTCGTCTTGTTGACGAGATAGCAGGCATCCACATCCTGGCGAACGAGTTCATTGCCCCACCAGGTGCACCAGCGGTTCTTAGCTACCATGTTACGATAGTTGTTGCCGCCGAAGTTCAGGTCTTCCAATGTAAAGGTTTTCTCGCCTTTCTGTGCAGGAACCACGCCCTGAGCCTGTAAGTCGGTTGCATTCATAGCCATCATAATCATAGCAGCAAAAGATAATTTATAAATTGAATTCTTCAGATTCATTCTATTCTTTCTTTATCGGGTTTTACCACCCATGCGTCGTGAAACACGACGTATGGGTCGATATGTCTTTAATCCTCGTCGTCGAAGTCAACGCTGAAGTTTCTCTTCCCTCCGCGCTTGCCTCCGAAATCACGGCCTCCGCGCTTGTCGCCCTTGAAGCCACCACGCTTGTCGCCTTTCTCGAAACGCTTTCCGTCGCGCTTGCCACCGAAGTCACGGCCACCCTTGCGGTCGCCCTTGAAACTGCGGCTGCCACGCTTGTCATCGTCATCATCGTTGCGTCTGCCACCGCCACCGATACGTGAACGGCCGCCCTTGTGGAACTCAGCACGCTTCTTCTCGAAGTCTTCCAGACGGTGAGTATGGAACTTGAAAGAACGGATATCGTCCTCCTCGTTTTCAGTCTCCTCGCTAACACGCTTCTTGAATTCACGCTCCTTCTTGAAACGGTGCTTCTGAGCCATCTCGCTCTTCTCGCGCTCTGTCTTCACAATACCGCCTTCAGAACGGAAGTCCTTCATCTTGCCGTCGAACATCACATACTTGCGGAATTCGCACTCCAAGCTTCCGTTGAATACAGGAATCTTGATAGATGGTTTCAGACCAATCTGCTCGAAGCACTCCTCGCGGTAGCTCAATACCCAAGCCTCGTTGCCGGCAAAAGCCTTCTTGAAACGCTCGCCTATCATCTTGTAGGTGTTCAGGAGGTTAGGGGTAGAGATGCGCTCGCCGTATGGAGGGTTCATCACGATGATGCTCTTCTCTGCTGGCTGGGTGAAGTCCTTGAAATCAGCCTGTGAGATGGTGATGTCCTTGGTAAGACCGGCAGCACGTACGTTGAGATTAGCTGTGTTTACAGCCTTCATGTCAACATCGTAACCATAGATATGGTGCTCGAACTCACGCTCCTGAGAGTCGTCGTTATAGATCATGTCGAAGAGATCCTGGTCGAAATCGTTCCACTTCTCGAAGGCAAACTCCTTGCGGAATACACCTGGAGAGATGTTGCGGGCGATGAGGGCAGCTTCGATGGCGATGGTACCTGAACCACACATCGGGTCGATGAAATCGCATTCGCCCTTCCAGCCAGTCATCAGAATCATACCTGCAGCGAGAACCTCGTTCAGAGGAGCCTCTACCTGCTCCTGGCGGTAGCCACGGCGGTGCAGACTCTCACCACTCGAATCGAGACTCAAGGTGGCATTGTCTTCTGCAATGTGGATGTTGAGGCGGATATCCGGGTTAGATACGCTGATATTTGGACGTGTACCCTGCTTCTCGCGGAACCAGTCAACAATCGCATCCTTTACCTTGTAGGTTACGAAGCGTGAGTTGCGGAACTCCTCTGAGTAGACTACTGAGTCAACAGAGAAAGTCTTCTTCACGTCTAAGATGTCATCCCACTTGATCTTCTGAATCTGATCATACACCTCTTCAGCGCTTCTAGCCTTGAAGTGCTTGATAGGCTTTAAGATACGGATGGCTGTGTGCAACTGGAAGTTAGCACGATACATCATTTCCTTGTCGCCTGTGAAAGACACCATGCGGCGACCGATCTGTACATTATTGGCACCCAACTGGGTGAGCTCTTCAGCCAAGACAGGCTCGAGGCCCATGAAGGTCTTGGCAATGAGTTCAAATTCCTGTTCCATTATTGAATTCTATATCTAATAAACTTTGTTTTTCTTTTTTATATTTCTTTGTTTTGGGTTTCATATCCTTGGTAACCCATACGTTGGCTCCCACTACGCAGCCTTCTCCGATGGTGATGCGACCGAGGATGGTGGCATTGGCATAGACGATGACATCATTTTCGAGGATAGGGTGGCGAGGGATTCCCTTGATAGGGTTGCCGTCCTTATCGAGAGGGAAACTCTTGGCTCCGAGGGTTACACCCTGGTAGAGTTTCACATTGTCTCCGATGATGCAGGTAGCTCCAATCACCACACCCGTACCGTGGTCGATGGTGAAGTGCTTGCCGATGGTAGCCTCCGGGTTAATATCAATACCGGTTTCCGAATGCGCCAGCTCAGTCATCATTCTCGGAATGAGCGGCACTCCCAGTTCGTGCAGCACGTGAGCGATGCGGTAGTTGGTAATCGCCTTGATGACCGGGTAGCAGGAGATGATTTCTCCGTGGCTCATGGCAGCCGGGTCGCCCTCGTAGGCTGCCTCTACATCGGTAGCCAGAATCTTGCGAAGTCTCGGGAATTCCATGATTGCCTTGGCTGCAATCACGCCTGCCTTGGCACGCTGGTGCTGCAGTTCAGCCTGGGTTTCCGTTTCGCAGTCGTTGGCGAAGCAGAGACCGGCGAGAATCTGCTCCGACAGCATCTCATAGAGTTTCTCTACTCTTACTCCAATATGATATTTGATGGTTGAGATATTTACCGAAGAATTACCGAAATATCCCGGAAAGAGGATAGAACGGGACAAACTGATGATTTCTTCGAGCGCCTTGCCCGAAGGAAGTGGATTCCCGTCTCGATGCTGATGGAAGAGACCCTTCAAAGATTCGGCGCTCGAAAGCTCCTCGATGGTCTCTGTCAGCTGATGAGTTAATGTATCTTTACTCATTTTCTTAATGTCTCAATAAAATTTGAGTGCAAAGATACGATTATTTTCTTGAATGACAAAGAAATAGCTACGGTTTTTTGTATTTTTTAGAGTGATTTTTTGAGGGATGAAAGACGGAAAGACCCATATACGGTGTTTTGCCGTACATGGGTCTGGCTTGTCTTATTTTGCGATGCTGTCCAGGAAGAGGAGCAGTCGGTTGGTGACGTTTACCTCTGAAACACCGGAATCGAAGTCGAGCGATACGAGGTTGAGTGTAGGGAAACGGTCGTGGAGACGTTTCTCGATGCCCTTGGAAATCACGTGGTTAGCGATGCAACCGAAAGGCTGGAGCGAGATGATGTTGTTCACGCCATCACGGATGTAACCTACGATGTCGGCAGGCAGAAGCCAGCCTTCGCCAAACTGGGCTGCGAGCGAAACCAGTCCCTGTACGTCCTTCGCATCATCATAGATATTGGTGAACGGACGGAAGTAGCGGAACTTGCCGGCTGCCTTGTTTACCTGGCGCAATCTTCTGCCTATCAGCGTCTGATAAGCGCCCTTGATGATGAAATCGGGCACTTTGGTGCAACTCAGCCGCATGTGTTTCTGTATCTCTACATTCACAAACTCCTGCAGGAAGAAGGGGGCAAGCAGAGGCGGAACCACCTCAATGCCGCGCGAAATGATGTTCTGCTCCAGGAACTGGTGGGCGAAAGGATTGAACTTCAGGAAGATTTCGCCTACGATTCCTGCCTTCGGCAGTTCTCTGTCGAGGGTCATCTGGTTGAATTCTTCGGCTGCCTGTTCCAGGAGTCGGATGAGTTCTTTGGCTGAATTCTGGGCGATAGGTCCGTCTATCAGCTGCATGTATTTATCGCGCAACTCTCTGGCAATGCCCGGTTTACGCTCTCTTACGATGCAGGCGTTGTACATTTCGTTGATTGCATCGCCATAGAAAATGGCGGTAACGATAATCTGACTGTATTTCAGCCAAGGCACATTGAAGCCGTCCTGCTCGTTGTAGTCTTGCTTGTCGTCTGTTGAGCCTGATGCTTCGCCTGTTGAGGCTGTTACACCGAGCGTGAGCAGCGGAATGTCCTGGAATCCATTGGAAATCATCGCACGCTTGATGAGACCGGCGTAGTTGGTTGCGCGACACTGGCCGCCCGTCTGACTCATCACTACTGCCGTATTCTTCAGGTCGTATCTGCCTGATTTCAAGGCTTTGATGATGTCGCCGACGATAAGGGTTGCCGGATAGCAGACTTCGTTGTTGGCAAACTTCAGACCGAGTTCGGCACTTACCTCATCACTCATCGGAAGCACCTCTACATCATAGCCTATCAGTTTCAGAATAGGCGGAATGATAGGGGTGAGGTATTCGGTCATGAAAGGAGCGAGAATCTTGCGATGAACGTCCTGCTTGGTGAACACCTTGGTCTGGTGTAAATGTTGAATGTTGAGTGTTGAATGTTGAATTTCTTCTGCTGTTGAATTTTTCACTCTTCGTTCTTCACTCTTCACTTCCTTTACTCCCTTCAGGCTTTCTATCAGCGAGCGGACACGGAGCTTCAGGGAGCCGATATTGCTCACATCATCTATCTTCAGCAGCGTGAACGGCTTGTTGTGGCGCTTCATGATGTCGCGAATCTCGTCCTGGATAAAACTGTCTGGACCGCAGCCGAAGCTGGTCATCTGGACGAAATGAACCTCATCGCCCTGTTCGGCTGCCCATTGCGCAGCCTTCAAAATGCGGTTCATATACGCCCATTGCTTGACGAGATAAGTCTCTGGCTGACAGTTGTATGCTTCGTCGTTGTCTTGGCTGGCTAATGCTGCCTCATTTCTTTCTGCCGCCAGGTTCTCCAAATTGAATTCTTTGAAATCTGCAAAGAGATTACCACGGGCGATGTCTTCGCTGATGACGTTGACTCCCAGATTGGCAATCATCTCGCTCAGCTTGTGCTGGATCAGCGGGTCAGTATGATAAGGACGGCCAGCAAGGAGAATCGTAAGTCCCTTCTTCGGCTTCAGAATCTCCCAGCCCTGTTTCTTGATTTCAGCAGCATATACTGCCTGAGCATAGAGGGCTTCTCTCAGCGCTTTACGGGCAGTTTTCTTGCTTACTCCCAGTTGCTTGAGATAATCGGTAATCTGCTTTTCCAGCGCCTTAGGCTGGGCAAAGTTGATGACGGGCGTATCGATCGGTTTCTTCAGATTGATGACTGACTTGATGACATCGCTGTAGCCCGAAACGACCGGACAGTTGAAGCTGTTCAGCGTATTCTTCGGGTCGTCATTATGTTCATAAACCACGTATGGCATGAGGATGCGGTCTACCTTCGGGTTCTCGTTGAGGTCCTTCAGATGACTGTGAGCCAGTTTAGCCGGGAAGCAGATATTGTCGCTCATCACCGTATTCAAGGCTCCTTCATACTGGCTGAAAGTGGAATCGGAAGAGAGAATCACGTCCAATCCGGCTGCCCGGAGCAACGCATTCCAGAACGGATATTCCTCGTACATGTTGAGGATGCGAGGAATGCCTACTTTGACGCTGTGTTTTACAGCGTCAAGTGGGTTAACTGTCTCTCTGCCAAAGAGTAAACTGTATTTATATTCGTAAATATTCTTTCCTTTTTCCCCGTTTGCTCCCTTGTTGTTGAACACACGCTCACACTTGTTTCCGGAGTAGAATCGGTTGCCGCCGGCAAAGGTGTAGCGGGAAACATAACAATGGTTTTCGCAGCCTTTGCATTGCAGCTGTTTGGTTTCATAATGAGCCAGATTCTGGAGATCATCGATGGATCTTGATGAGGCAGGGTGCTCGTCTTCTGCAGATGTGCGATGCTTGTAATCTGCCGCCGCATGAAGGGCACAGCCGTAGGCGCCCATCAGTTCCGGCATGTTGCTTCGTGCCACTTCGGTATGGGTGAGTAACTCAAATGCTCTTACCACCGCATCGTTTCTCATCGTACCTCCCTGCACAACGATTTTGTCTCCAAGGTTCTCATTACCATGGAGTTTCAATACCTTATAAAGACAGTTCTTGATGACCGAATAAGAGATTCCGGCAGAAATATCAGCTACAGATGCGCCCTCTCTGAGCACCTGTTTCACCTTCGAGTTCATGAAGACGGTGCAGCGGGTTCCCAGGTCGCAGGGAGCCTTCGACTGGCAGGCGAGTTGGGCAAAATCGCCTACAGAATAACCCATATTGTTGGCAAAGGTCTGGATGAATGTTCCGCAGCCCGAACTGCACGCCTCGTTGAGTTCCATGCGCACCACAGCCCCTTTCTCCACGAAGATAGCCTTCATGTCCTGTCCGCCGATGTCCAGGATAAAACTCACGTCGGGCATGAGTGAGGCAGCCGCTCTTTCGTGCGCCATTGTTTCGATAATGCCGCTGTCGAGGCCGAAAGCCGCCTTGATGAGTTCTTCGCCGTAGCCTGTAGAGCAGGAGCCTACGATTTCCAGTTCAGCGCCTCGCAATGCAGCTTCCTGCTTCAGGGCGTTCAGTCCATCCGCTACTGCCTTGATCGGATTTCCCAGATTCAGGCGGTAATTGGTAAAGACAATATCTCCCGTAGGCGTCTCCGCATTCACCCTTACCGCAACAATCTTCGTCGTAGTAGAGCCCGAGTCAATACCAATCACAACCTGCTGTTTTCCTTTATTCAGCGGTTGGGTTTCGGTAGCGAATTTCGCCTTTGATTTGAGCCATTCCTGGTGCTCTTTCTCATTCTTGAACAGAGGCAGCAGACTGCTGGTCCATTCCGTTTGTATTTCTTTTTTCATCCGGCTTCTGAGAACAGAAACTGAGACTGCAGAATCTGCCGATTTAGCCCGGTAAGCACAGCCCAGAGCCGGAATGAGATTGCTGTTTCCGGATACGATGAAATCGTTTGGAGAGAGATGGAGATAATCGCAGAAAGCCTTGCGGAGAGCCGGAAGAAAGGTCAGCGGACCGCCGCAGAGCAGGATAGGAGCCTCGAAACTGATGCCGTGAGAAAGCGTTACCACCGTCTGTACGGCGATGGAATGGAAGATGCTGGCAGCAATATCTGCTTCGGGCAGATTGCGCGCCATCAGGTTCTGGATGTCGGTCTTGGCGAATACGCCGCAGCGGGCAGCCATCGGATAAACGTGCTCTGCCTTCATCGCCAACTCGCTCATCTTCTGGTTTTCTACGCCCATCAGCACACTCATCTGGTCGATGAAAGCGCCCGTTCCGCCGGCACAGTTGCCGTTCATGCGCAGTTCCATATTTCCGTTTTCCTTGAAGAAGATCACCTTCGCGTCCTCGCCACCAATATCGATGAGTGCCTTAGCCTCAGGATGAGCCGTACGGGCATAGACCGATGCAGCCACCACCTCCTGTACAAACTCCGCCTGGAGCTGTTCGGCAGTAGCCATTCCTACGCTTCCCGTTACGCAGATTCTTGCCTCTGCATCGCCCGTGAGGGCTAAAATCTCATCGAAATATTGCGACACAAGTTCGTTGACACGAGCGTTGTGGCGTTCGTATTTTGAGTAAATTACCCGGTTATCGGTGTCGATAACGGCAATCTTGGCAGTTGTTGAGCCAACGTCCAATCCTATGTAATAAGTCTTCTCCATTTCTCTTATCTCAAGTATTTTCTCTTATCTCAAGTATTTTCTCTTATCTCAAGTATTTCCCTTGTCTTCTAGTGGCTTTTCCCAAGTTTCATCTGCTCTCTTCTCATATCCCTGAAAGCGCTCCAGGCTATCGGAACCGCTACGGCAAACGAGCAGCAATCTGCCCACATCTGACACATCTCCACGCCCAGCAATCCGAAGAAATAGGGGAGGATGAAGATGAGCGGAATGAAGAACAGTCCGCTGCGTGCTGCCGCTACGATGTTGGCTCTCACCGGTTTGCGGATGGTCTGCATCAGCATGTTGGTGAGCACGATGCTGGCTACGAGCGGAAAACTGAGCACCTGCCATCGCAAAGCCACCGAACCAACGGCTACAACCGCCGCATCATCGCGGAAGATGCTGATGATGGAAGTTGAGAAGATGAAGCCGAGAATGGCACAGACGCTGAGGAAAACCGTGCCGCATTTGATGCAGAAAAAGAAGGCTTCCTTTACGCGGTCGTAGAGTTTGGCACCGTAGCAGAATCCGCAGAGCGGCTGGAATCCCTGTCCCAGACCGATGACCATCGCATAGGTGAAGAAGGAGATGCGGGTTACGATGCTCATGCCCGCAATGGCTGCATCGCCAAACGCACCTGCTGCCACATTGAGCATCAGCGTAGCGATACTTCCCAGTCCCTGTCTTGACAGCGAAGGGGTTCCGCCGAAGATAATCTCCTTGGCAAAGGCGCGGGTAGGGGTGAAATTGCTGAGACGGATGCGGATGTTCTCGCCTTTATGCGTCATCCAGAAGAGCATGGCGCAGCCGAAACACTGGCTGATGAGCGTGGCTACGGCGGCTCCGGTAATGCCCAGCTGGAAGTAGAGAATGAGCAGTGGAGCCAGAACGAGATTGAGCAGCACACCCGACATGATGCCCTTCATCGCATACATCGTATTGCCCTGAAATCGCATCAGATTATTCAGCGTAAGCGAGGTGGTCATAAAGGGAGCACCCAGCAGGATAATGCCCAGATAGCGCTCTGTATAAGGAAGAATGGTGGGCGTAGAACCCATCAGAATACAGAGCGGTGTGAGGAAAAGATGACCCAGGATGGCGATGAGGAGACCGGTAAGAAAACTCAGCACAAAGCCCGTGGCTGCCATCTTCTGTGCCTGTTCCGTATGCTTGGCGCCCAACTGTCGCGAAACATAATTGCCCGATCCGTGGCCAAAGAAGAAACCAATTGCCTGGATAACAGCCATTGCTGCAAAGGAAACGCCTACCGCTGCCACACTCTGCGTGTTGATGCTGCCCACGAAATAGGTGTCGGCGAGATTGTACATGCTCGTCGACAGCATACTGATAATCGTTGGTATGGCCATCGTAAAAATCACATGATGCACAGGGGCATGAGTGAGGAACGTATAGTTGTCTCTTTTCTCTTTCTTCATAACTTTATGATGCTCTTTGGGGCATTTCAACCTGCAAAGGTACATAAATATCCACAAAGTTGGACATTTATGAACCAACTTTTATAAATTTATAAGAAAAGAGTTGCATTATTCATAAATTTATTGTATATTTGCATCGCAATTGAATATATATACATAAAACAATATACTAATGAATGATGAGATAAGAATCATACCGATAACGACTAAAAAAGGGCTGAAAACCTTCATTCAGTTTCATTATGATCTCTATAGAGACCATAAGTATGCCATTCCTTTTTTGCGTTTCGACGAGATGAATACGCTGGACCCAAAGAAGAATCCTGCCTTCGAATTCTGCGAGGCACAATACTTCCTGGCGATTGACAGCGAGGCTCGTATCGTAGGTAGAATTGCTGCCATTATCAACCATCGTGCCAACGAACAGTGGAACAAGAAGCAGGTTCGCTTCGGCTGGTTCGATTTCGTGGATAATGTTGCGGTTTCCTGTGCCCTGTTGCGCGCGGTAGAAACCTGGGGCAAGAGCAGGGGAATGAACGAATGCGTAGGTCCGCTCGGATTTACGGATATGGACCGTGAAGGCTTGCTCATCGAGGGCTTCGACCGGAAGTCTACGATGTATATAAATTACAATTATCCTTATTATAAGACGCATCTGGAGAGTTATCCGCTCTATGAGAAGGATAACGACTGGCTGGAGTACCGCATCAGGATTCCGGAAGTGACGCCGGCTAAGTTTGCAAAGACTGCCCAGATGATAGAGAGCCGATATAATCTGCATGTTCATAAGTTCACCCGCCGGGAACTGACCTCGGGAGGAATGGGTAGGAAGGTGTTCGAAATCGTGAACGAGACTTACAAGAATCTCTATGATTTCCAGCAGCTTACGGAGAAGCAGATAGATGAATATGTAAATACTTATATCAAGAAGGCTGACTTGAACCTGGTAACGGGTGTGGTAGATGGCAACGCTGGCAACAAGCTGGTTGCCTTTGGTGTTTCCTTCCCTTCGTTTACCGATGCGCTGCGCGAGATAGGCGATGGCAAGCTTTTCCCTACGGGTTGGCTGAAGGTGCTGAAGGTTCTGAAGTGGCACAAGACGGATACGGTAGATTTGCTTTTGATAGGTGTTCTTCCGGAATATCGCAAGAAGGGAGCCAATGCGCTCATTTTTGCCGATCTGATTGAGCAGTATCGCCGTTATGGCTTTAAATGGGCTGAGGCAATGCCGCAGATGGAGACCAATACCGGTGTTCAGAGCCAGTGGCAGTATCTGGATAGCGAGCAGCATCGCCGTCATCGCTGCTATAAGAAGAAGATTTAAAAGTCTCTGTTTTGAGCCGTTTAGGCGTAAAAAAGATAGAAAATGGGCTGAAAAGTTAACAAATATAACTCGCTCTAAATTGGGCTTTGATTGAAAATCAAGAAGTTGGGCGTTTGCCTATATTATATAGGTAACAATATGGAAACGAGCGGACTTCTGCTCGTTTCTGTATTTTGCAATATGCAAAGAACGCCTCAATTCGGGGACAAAGATACGATATTTTTCTAAATATCCAATGATTTACAAGAGGAATTTTATGGAAATTAGAACTTTTTATAGTAAAACCTTGCTTCGCAAGTAATTTGAGATTAGAAACATCAGTGAATCCAAATTTAATGTATATTGTCTGTTTCCACAATTTTCACCGTGGTACGCCTCCCAACAATATGTACCACAGTGAAACTTCGTTTTTTATATAGTTGCGCGAAAAAACATCAAGTCAATTCGTGTCATCATCTGTCGAGCCAATTCTTCAATTGCATGATTTTGTCTTTGCTGACCACAATTCGCAACTCAGGAAATCCATGAAGGCTAATGGTCATTTTGTATTTGAAGAAATTGGTGAGTTTGTCAATGCGCTCGATATTTACCATATATTGGCGGCTGACACGGAAGAACAAATTGGGATTCAGTTGCTGTTCCAAGTCACTCAAAGATTGATTGATGGTTACAGAATTACCATCACTAAGGTATGCTCTAACGACACCATTCTCTGACAAGAAATAACTGATGTCAGTTGTCTTGACAAGTTTGAAGCCATCATAGATATGCACAAGGAAATGATCTCTCCATTTCTTGCCTGTTGCCATCCCCATTTTCTCCATCAGATCTGAGTAATCTATGACTTTGCTGCACAGGGCTTTAGCCTTTATTAGAGCTTTCTCCAATTCTTCTGGCAATATCGGTTTCTGAAGATAGGCGATGCCATTGCTCTTGAATGCTTCCAAGGCATATTCATTATAAGCCGTGGTGAATATCACAGGCGAAGTTGGGGCTATCTCCAAGAAAGCCTCGAACACATCACCATCGCCCAGTCTAATGTCCGCAAAGATTACATCCTCGTCATGCGGATTTTGCAGATAGTCGATGACCGCTCTTACTGTTGTTAACGGTCCTTGTATTTCCATAGAGTTGTCTATGTTTTGCAAGAGGCGTTTCAGTCTTGAAAAGCCACGTTCTTCGTCTTCTATGATTAAAACTTTCATGATTTTGATAAGATTGGAAGTTTAACTTCAAAATATTTATTGTCGTTACTAACGACTAGTTCCTTTCCTAATTGACTATAGCGCAGACGCAAGTTTGACAATCCCTTTTGTGTTGTAGGTAAAGTGCTCTTTATCGGATTCACTACATTTCTAACGATAATATATTCGCCATGACAATACACTGAGATAAAAAGCGGTCTTTCCTTGGTATGACAGTTATGCTTTATCGCATTCTCTACCATCATTTGTATCGCCAATGGCAAGGTCTTATTCTTGCATATTTCCAGTTCTTCGGCAATTTCCACATGTATGGTATGAGGAGAACTTATCTCTTGAAGCTCACAATAGTTCTTCACGAAATGAATCTCTTCATGTACTGGCACCGTCTCATCATCCAGATGTGTGACTACATATCTATAGATTTCAGAGAATTTCAGAGTGAAACTTTCTGCCTGTACAGGATTCTCCTCAATCAAGTCTGCCAACGTGTTGATGCTGTTGAATATGAAATGCGGATTCATCTGCTGACGCAAGAGATTATTGGTAAGCACTACGGTTTCCTTCTCTTTTCTGATGAGGATGGAACAATAATATAGGCACGCATTCACCATGGTCAGCAATGTGGCGATTAATCCAAAAATATATAATCTGTCCCAATACACATCGTTCCCAGCATGCCAAAGATTATCAAATATGTTTTCAAATGCAACAGCCCAAACAGAATTGGCTAGCAACAACAATAGAATATGGGTGGCAAAGCGAGGATAGCTTATCTTGTTTTTTATAAAAATGTTACCCAAGGAAATAGAAACCCACAAAGAGAATAATGTGTAAAAGAAACAATATACTATGTCGAAGCACAAGTCCTCGAAAGTGACACCTGTACCCACAAACGTATCAAAGTCCATCAGTGCCCATAGCAAGTAGGAAAAGATGCATGTAGCGATGGATATGATGAACCAATTCTTTATAAGACTATGATATTTCTTCATATAACTCATTTTTTTGCTTGCAAATTTAGTGTTTTTTTTCGAGATAGACAATAGTAAGAACCATGAATGACGAAAAAACGCTCATGAATCCTCTATTTTCGCTTATAAACCATTCATAGCATAGTAAGATAAGGTTCATCTGTGGTTTTGAGTGATTCACACCTCAATTTCTCCGAATCACGATGATTGTACTTGCATAGTCTGAAATAACTTAATATTTTTGCATTCGAAAAGTTTAGGTTAAATCAAAAATAAGGTAAATGAAAAAGTTAATTTTAGCAATGTGTACAGCTTCACTTCTGTTCTCATGTACAGATGATGATAGCCTAAGTACAAACTCAGCCCCAGTAGCAGCCAATAATGGAATTGAGGTTGTAGAAGTATCCAATGGAAATGTTGTACAAGGTACACGAACATCGGGTGATGGAGAACTTGCTCTGAAATTTGATTCAGAGGCTAGTTTCCAGAAGTTCAAGAACGAGTTACTTAACGAGTCTAGTTTCGCAAGAACCGAGACTATTAGCAAATATGGCATCAAGAATCTTTATGATTTAGCAGATGATGCAGACGCAGAGCTTGAAAAGATTGGTAATG
>OLHG01001544.1_pt1 | contig 13891 bp, 13 predicted proteins | sample 1605971 | NCBI WGS metagenome assembly OLHG01 (sample SAMN03283289) | human gut metagenome | biome: human-associated habitat; material: feces | host: Homo sapiens | place: Peru | collected 2012 | reverse complement strand
GGGTGTTACAGGCTGGCGCGTGCGGCGACATCAGGAGAGAGTGAACCGTTCACGGTGTTAAAGAGCACGCTCCGGTCGTTGACACGTCCTGTGGTGGCAGGTCTCTTCCGCTAAGGCAGCAGGTGTTAGCCGTGCACACTTCTGGGTCAGGGGTTATCCGGTGACGGAAACGGCGGTGGCTGATATCATTAAAAACAGGGACCCGGGATTGTGAAGTGGATGACGGTGAGCAGAAAAGAGAAAAATACGCCCACGCCGCATGATGCCGCCTTCAGGGCATTTATGGCCTCAGCGGAGGTGGCCCGCGATTTTGTTGAGTTACATCTTCCGGCAGAATACCGGCAGTTGTGTGATCTGTCGACGCTGCGGCTGGAGCCCTGTACCTTTGTGGATCAGGATCTGAAACAGTATGCGTGTGATGCGCTGTTCAGTATGAAGACCGTCAGTGGTGAAGAGGGGTATATTTATTGCCTCGCGGAACACCAGAGCACAGAAAACGCATTTATGGCATTCAGAATGCTCAGATATGCGGTGGCGGCGATGCAGCGCCATTTTGAACAGCACCATGAGCTGCCGCTGGTGATCCCGCTGTTGTTCTATCACGGAGAGCGGAGTCCGTACCCGTACAGCATGAACTGGCTGGACTGTTTCAGGAATCCGGAACTTGCTGCTAAAATCTACACCAGATCGTTTCATCTGGTGGACGTGACGGTGCTGGATGATGACAAGATAATGCAGCACCGGCGTATGGGAGCCCTGACGCTGTTGATGAAACACAGCCGCAGTCGCGATATCCTGCTGCAGATGGACAGACTGGTTCAGTTGATACAGACATCGCTGAATGAAGAACTGGCGCAGGTCCTGTTTCACTATCTGCTGAACGGCAGTGAACATGTGACGGTAAGGTTTTTGCAGACGCTGGCGCAGCGTCTACCAGAGCACGAAGATAATATTATGACACTGGCAGAACAACTGAAGCAGAGCGGGCGTGAGGAAGGCATTGCGCTGGGGCTGGAGCGAGGAATGGCTCAGGGAATGGAACGAGGAATAGCTCAGGGTATGGAGCAGGGCGTTGAGCGTGGCAAACTGGAAACTGCCCGCAATATGCTGAATGCCGGGATAAACCGGAAGATGGTGCTGGAACTGACCGGTCTTTCAGAGGAGCAGCTCAAAAAAGTCAGCCACTGAATCATGAGATATGGTTGCATAACACGGAGTATATGCACTTTACTGCCCAATCTATGTACAGGCTCCTGGCCGTCGAACCGTGTGCATGAACTGCTGCTCTGTAAGTTCTCAACTGTAAAATAATCCTTACGCTACGTACTTCTCGGGGCGCTTACGTTACAGACGGCACTGGCTTTACGTTTACAAACAGTACGTGATGAGTATGAGGCTTTTTTATCTGTATATAATCCCTCATTCTGTAAATCGGGATAGGGCAATTTCACAATCATCCTCTTCCCATATCACCAGTATATGCTGAGCCGTGTTTATCTATTTGGTTAAAATTCGCTACAATCCCATTTTCTCTTTTGGGAATATAACAGTCTCCATTGTCTCTTTATTGGTTAATGGAGACTGTGTTTAAAGGAAGAAATCAGGAGTGATTGACAGGGTATCTGTCAGCAATCAATACAATTCAGATTCCAGTTTTCCGTTCCCTGCAATTTTATTTAGTCCGGGAGAGTTCAATCTCTCCAGACATAACGAAAACAGTTCAACACCTGTATCCAGCACATTTTCATCAAAATCAAAATCAACTTCGTGATGACCTGCTTTTAAATCACTGCCAAGTATTATATATGCAGCTTTTCCTCCTCTCTTCTGTACACGGCGAATAAGGATCGTTGCATCTTCACTGCCCCCAAATGATTTATCTGTCAAAGACATGTTCATATCTTCTTGTGCTATATAGTGTATCAGATTGACAAGTAAAGGGTCATTATGTAAATCCGTTGCTTCACCAACCACTTTGTACTCAAAACGTAAACCAAATATGGAAGAAATACCTTGTGCTATTTTTAGAGCATGTTCACGCATGTATTGATTTATTGTTTCCGTTTCTCCACGAACTTCAAGCTGCATCCTTGCAAAAGACGGGATTATGTTCCTTCCTTCACCTGCGTTTAGAGTGCCAATATTTATTCGGGACATACCTTCACCATGGCGTGGAATGGCAAGTAATTGCGTTGCACAGTGACAAGCTGCTGCCAGTGCATTATTTCCTAGGTGAGGATTTACACCAGCATGTGCCGGAGTACCATAGAAAAAGAAATCCATTTTTGTCGTACACAACAAATCTGTAGGTGAAGCGACAACATTTCCTGTAGGAACTCCCATACCAATATGTGCAGAAAGGAAGTAGTCGCAGTCATCAAGAATACCACCTTCTGCAATAGGTTTTGCACCGCGAACGCCTTCTTCTGCAGCCTGAAAAATTAACTTAATTTTCCCACATAACTTATGGTTATTTTCAGATACCCATTGTGCCAATCCTAAACCAATCGATATATGACCATCATGTCCACATGCATGCATTAAGCCAGAGTGTATGGATGCAAATCCCATTTTTTCAGGAATATGATCTTTCGATTTTGATTCACTTACCTGTACACAATCAATGTCAAAACGAAACGCAGTGACAGCTCCATTTTTTCCTGTATCCCATAAAGCAACACACCCTGTAAAGCCATCCATTTCATCCAGCAATTCATGGGGAACGCCTGAATCAACTGCACGTTTTATACTATCTGCAACTTCAGTTGCATTACGGCCCATAATATATTCTATTGACAGGTATTTATTCCCCGTAATAACTTGCCATCCCATACCACGCAGAATAGTAATTATCTTTGACGTTGTGATAAATTCGCACCACCCACTTTCCGGAATATGGTGAAATTCTCTCCGCCATTTTTGTAACTGATTCAGTTCAGACATATACGCCTCCTGTTAAAGGAATAATAATGTAATAAACAATACCGTCACAATCATTCCGGGGGCAGTGCGTTTTGCAATTTCAACTGGATTAACTCCAGCCAGACCGGCACAGATAATAGTTGCACCAGCCAACGGAGACATGTTTCTCCCCAGCGCAGAAGCCAGCATAACTGCAGCACCCAGAGTATTTGTATCGTAACCAAAATTGTTCGCATGTGGTGTGACAACTTCATTGAATGCGAATGCAGTCGCATCTCCTGTTCCGGTTATAAGTCCCATCAGGAATGGCCCCAATGTACCGCCCCAGCGGGCAAATTCTGGTGAGTCAATAAGAAATCTGATAAACACATCAATGATACCAACAGATTTTAAACCTTCAATGAAAACAGCTGCGGCAATTATGATCCCAAGAATATTTGCATATGATGTCCCCATACCCTCAAAGAAGCTGGAAACTAATTCTTTGGGATTGGATTTACTGACAATCAGGGCATAAAGACAACCGAGGAGCATTGCGGCTGGAACGGTTATTTTAGTCTCTCCAAGAAAACCAAATTCAGCCAGCATAAGTAATGCTACGGGAAGAAATGGTGCTACAGATTTCAGATAAAAACAGATACCACGGTCAGTGAACTCAACCTGTGTTTGTTCTGATATATTTCCTGCAGAATCACATTTTGTTTCTTTTCTTACAATAGCAACAACTGTAAGAATAACAGCACATATTACACCACATGTTATCGTAGTTGGAGTATGGAATACAACGAATTCCATTAGTGGTGTTTGTGATATTTTAGATATAAATGCATTATGCGCAACACCGGGATTGAGGTAAGCACCTATAGTTCCTGAAAGGATAGCTGCCCCGGCTATTGCAGGATGAATACGTGCTGAAATAAGTAATGGTATCAACGTTGCACCAACAGCAGCTGATGCGCCAGCAGCAGATGGAATCGCGATGCAAATAATAAAACTGACGGTAACCGCAGCAGGAATAAGAAAGATACCAAGACGAGATAATCCTTTCGTTAGAAAATGAACCAGGCATGTATCACAACCAGTGAATTTCATAACACAGGCAAAGCCCATACTGGTACAAATAGCCTGAATAAGGCCGGACTCAGTCATTCTGCTTGCAAATGCCGAAAATGCGTTTAAAGGTGACATGGCAACTATACATAGCAGAAGACCTGCACCAATTAGTGTCGTTCGTGTGTCGTATCTTTTTATCAAAAGCACAACTGTGATTATCAGAATCACACATCCAGTTATCACGTTAAACATGAGATCCACCTCCTTCAAAGATAGATAATCTTTACTTTATGTGATTTGCTTAAATATTGATCGCGAACAAAAAAATCAATTAATCGGGGATACTATTATGATGGAGGTGATAACAGAAAATTATCAGGCGAAAAAATGAAACATATGCCTAAACTTCAACAAATTAAATTTTTTAATGAAATAGTCCTGTGCGGAAGTTTAAGATCTGCCGCCCGTAAAATGAATATATCTCAGCCAGCATTAAGCAGAACGATAAAAGAATTGGAGAATGTATTAGGATGTAACCTTCTGATTCGAACAAGGGATGGTATCGTTTTAACAGAAGCTGGAAAGATATTCTCGGTCCATTCACGTATGATTCTTGAAGAGGTTGAAACTGCAGCTCTTGAAGTTGCGAAAGTAAATATAGATAACACAGGAAAAGTAGCTTTTGGAATTTCTTCGCTGTTTGGCGTAACAATAATGAATAATGTACTTGATAACTTCCGGATGAAATATCCGAAAACGCGTGTGATGATAAGAGAGGGACAGTTGTCTTCCCTTATCCCTTACCTGAGAGAAGGTGTTCTGGATTTTGCAATGGGTACATTAACAAAAGACATGCCAGTTGGAGATTTTATTGCGGTTGAATTGTTTAACGCACCGTTCACTATAGTGGCAAGAAAACACCATCCTTTAAGGAACTGTACATCAATTGATGAACTTGCAACTGCAAGATGGGTATTCCCGGAAACTCAAATGGGATACTATCATTATATATCTCGTCTTATTCCCTTTGGACATCCGGATGAACCATATGCTCCAATATTTACCGATTCGGTAGTTTGTATTATGAATCTTGTTCTCTATGATGACTATATAACGGTTCTATCCAGAGCAAGGTTACAGGAAGCAAGATTCAAAGAAATATTGTGTTCAATTCCTGTTAAGTATCAACTACCCGTTAGCCAGTATGGACTTATTTATCCACGAAAAAGGCTAATGACGGCACCAGCACAAATAATGATTGAATATTTTCAACAAGAGATACAACGATATGACTGGAATGGATGAGCAATACCCGGAATGATGGTGCCGTTACGGGGAAGTCATCTTCACAGAAATTTTCAGTCCATTAGCATTCCGGTATTCGTACAACTTCCTTTGGTGGAGAGTAAACAATGACCAGGATGCGATGGACGCTTGACCAGAAAAAACATCACGTTGCTGCATGGCGTGCCAGTTGTCTTACACGCCAGCAATACTGTGAACTCAACGATATTCCCTTCACATCACTTCGCGAATGGCCGCAGGATGTCGCAAAAGCTGAACGCCGGGCAAATGAACCGACCGTTCTTCCCGTTCATATTGCGCCACCACTGCATGCTGATGTATCACAGCCCGTCACGCTCTTCCTCCCCGGCGGAGTACGGATGTGCTGTCAGCCGTCACAACTTACCGATGTCTTCAGGGCGCTCAAATGTGCTCAGTCCTGATAATGTCTTCATCGCGATTAAACCTGCTGATATGCGCCGGGGCATCGAGACACTGACGCAGTATATACAGGATGAACTCAGGTCGACATGGCATGAGGGAGCCGCCTTCGTCTTTGTTAACAAAGACCGTTCGCGTATCAAAGTTCTGCGCTGGGATAAACACGGGGTGTGGTTGTGTACCCGTCGTCTGCATAAAGGCAGCTTCCGCTGGCCACGTACAAATGACGTTGCCTGGCACCTCACTCCCGACGAGTTTAATTGGCTTATTGCCGATGTTGCCTGGCAGCAAGTTAAGGGACATGACCTGACGAAATGGGGCTGGCTGAATGAAGCTGAACTGCGTGCTATGGCACTTGCCATGGTGCAAAAAGTCATGTCGGAGAATGCCGAAAAAGAGCGGGAATTACTGGAGAAAAGCCGGCGCATCCAGCTTCTGGAAGAAATGCTGAAACTGGTTCGTCAACAGCGCTTCGGTAAAAAATGTGAGACGCTGGCTGGTATGCAACGCTCCCTGTTCGAAGAGGATGTTGATGCCGATATCGCCGCGCTCACCGCACATCTGGATAAATTGCTCCCGCAATTCCCTGAAGAAGACGAAAAAGCGCCCCGTTCATGCCCGATACGCAAACCCTTACCGGTCCATCTTCCACGGGGGGAAAAAATTATCCAGCCGGACACTGATCATTGCCCTGAATGTGACGAACCGCTGCACTATATCCGTGATGCGGTGAGTGAAAAGCTGGAGTATATTCCCGCTCACTTCGTGGTGAACCGTTATGTCCGTCCGCAATACAGTTGTCCCGGTTGCCAGAAGGTGTTTAGCGGTGAGATGCCGGCACATATCCTCCCGAAAAGTGCCGTTGAGCCGTCAGTCATCGCACAGGTGATCATCAATAAATACAGTGACCACCTGCCTCTGTATCGCCAGCAACAGGTCTTTGCCCGTTCAGATGTCGGGCTGCCCGTCAGTTCGATGGCTGACATGGTTGGCGCGTCGGGAGCCACATTATCCCCCCTGGCGGCGTTACTCCATCGCGAGTTGATAAGCCGTCAGGTGGTGCATGCAGATGAGACTATCCTGAAACGAAGAAAGGCGGTAAATCCTGCTCCTGTTATCTGTGGGCATACGTCAGTGGAGAAAGGACAGGACCGTCAGTTGTGTGCTTCGACTGCCGGACCGGACGTAACCATGAGTATCCTGAAAACTGGCTTCAGAGCTGGGTCGGGACACTGGTTGTTGACGGACATAAAGCTTACCGGACTCTGGCAAACAAAGTGCCGGAGATCACGCTGTCCAGATGCTGGGCCCATGTCAGTCATGCCAGTGAAACTGGTGATGTAGTTCATGTCGATCAGTAGAGCGTCGGCACGCAGCAATACGCTGTCGTGGCTTGTTGTGGCCAACATGGTCAGAATGTCCTCTGTGAGATTTATGAAGGTTGTGCGAATGCGGGGGAATCTGCTGAACGGTGCTTTCAGAGCTGGCCTGCTACGGGATACCCGGGATTACCTGCGAGGTAATGGGCTTCCGGATCGCACACCTCACGACGATCGCAGGCGAAATCACTGAATGCTCTTTGAGTATATCTTCGCTGTCAGGTAACCAATGAACCTGTTCCACATCCCGAGATCTTCTGGTACTGCGCCGCTTCGTCCGGTGACACAAAGCTCTTACATTGCCCATGGCATCCATAATCAATTGCTCCAGAACAGGGGCATCGAAATACGCCTTTCGGGCACATCACACCACTTTATATTCCGGCATATCAGGAGCATAGTTCCGGGTCAGAAGTACCTGTCATCAGATCGAGCAGGATGTCAGTCAATGCTGCCCCCGGGATTAACTATGCAGAAACAGTCCTGAGACACAGACAAGATCAGAGACGACGCACGCGTGTGGTTGATTGACACCAACGTGCGGGTTCAGCGAATCAGCGATCACGGTGCGATTTCGCGCCACAGTACACAATCAATAGTAAGCGTAAACAGACCGTCGTATGTAGCTATTAAGCCAGCATTGGTAACGTAGGTGCCCACTTTTTCATCAACTAGTGGACACCTGTTATGGAACAGAAAATATTATCCGAAGAACCCCGCAGAACATTTTCAAATGAGTTTAAACTTCAAATGGTTAAACTGGCTTCACAACCAGGAGCCTCTGTTGCCCGTATTGCCAGGGAACATGATATCAATGATAATCTTCTGCTCAAATGGCTCTGGCTGATCGACCTTCCCCCGCTTTTTACGCGAGGTGATTATGAAGATCAATGACTAGCCGTCGAACCGTGTGCATGAACTGCTGTACTGAAACTTCTCAGCTGTAAAATAATCCTTACGCTACGTACTTCTCGGAGCGCTTACGATTAATCAGATGCAGTCCTGACTGGAAGAAAGAAAAATGGAGAAAATAAGAGGAATTAATATCCTCCACGTTCCTGAAATCCTGGAGGATATTAATGTCATCAAAATATTAGCGAACGATAATCCCTAACAAAATACCCAGTGCGCCAAAGTCAGCATCACTGAAGGTGGTGTTAGCAAAACCAATATCACCCAGCACAGGCAATAAGAATACTGGCAGGAAGGTAATAAGCAAGCCTTGCGCAAAGGCACCCAAAATCGCACCACGACGTCCACCCGTTGCATTACCGAATGCCCCTGCAGCTGCACCTACGAAGAAGTGCGGCACCACACCAGGAATAATCACGATCATGTTCAGCAGATACAACGTGAACATACCGATTAAACCTGCAGCAAAGCTACTCAGGAAACCAACCAGTACAGCGTTAGGTGCGTAAGGGAAGATGACCGGGCAATCGAGAGCAGGTCTGGCATTCGGAACCAGCTTGTCTGAAATACCTTTGAATGCCGGGACAATCTCCGCAATCACCATGCGCACACCCTGCAGAATGATGTACACGCCAGCTGCGAAGGTAATGGATTGCATGATAGAGAACATGAACCAGTTTTTACCACCGCTAAGCTCTTTCACCGCATCTGCACCCGCAAACAGGCACGTCAGCAGGAAAATTATGCTCATGGTAAAAGAGATAGCAACCGGCGTGTCGCGCAAGAACAGCAGACTTTTCGGCACATTCATGTCTTCAGTCGAGTGCACTTTATTACCAAACTTGCTGCCGATGAAACCGGCCAATACATAAGATAATGTTGAGAAGTGGCCGATGGCAACGTCATCAGAACCGGTCACTTTCTTCATGTACGGATGAGCAATAGCCGGGAAAAAGACCATTGCCACGCCAACAACCAAAGAGCCAACGGCTATAAGCGTAATGCCGGTCATGCCTGCTGTTGCCAGAATTACCGCTACCATCATCGACATAAACAACGCCCGCAGCATGAGAATGGACAATAGACATTCGGGAGGATTTTTTCATATAAATCTCCTTGCTCATTTTTAATGAACGAAGGAGGAGACGACGGAGAAATCACCTTCCTGAACGGGATCAAGCTACCACTGTCGGATCCGCCACACTCCCTGAACCATGTTTTTTAAGGGTCATACCACCAAAAGGCCGACGGCTGCTTCCTTCGCTATATTAGACTGCCAGTTTTACCGGGGAGTTTCTGAGACTCGGGACGGGGTTTCACACATGGAAAGTTTTTTAATATTTCGTTTTCCATTTCAATTCGTTGTAGCTTTTTCTTTAGCTCACGTAGTTTGATTTGTTCCGGTGTTATCAGGGAGGCTTTTGGCGTTTGCCCTGACGCTCATCACGCAGTTGTTTGAACCATTCCGTCATCGTGGAAAGACCAACATCCATAGCCTTAGCAGCGTCAGAAACAGTGTAATTTTGATCGACAACCAACTGAGCGGATTCACGTTTGAATTCAGGACTGAAATTTCTTCTTTTCATTGGTGCACCTGTGTTGTTCTAAGGTGAGCATATCACCCTGTTCAGATGGCCAAATTCAGTAGACCACTTCAGCCCTGAATTCGACTTTTACAATGACTTATCTGGACGCATGAAGAACGTCAGAAATATACCAATAATAAGCAATGCGACGGAACCGTAGAATGGTAAACTCCAGTTGCCTGTTTTGTCGATAATGATGCCAAAGACGATAGGTGAAATAATGCCGGCGACAGCGGAACCGGCGTTCATCAATCCGCTGGCAATTCCCACATACTTCGGCGTAATATCCATCGGGACGGCCCAGATAGGCCCTATGGTCAGCTCAAGACAGAAGAACGCCACACTCAGACATATAGTCATAATGAGCAACGAGTCAGTATTTATAACCGGGACGAGCAGAAATAGTACGGAGATAAAGCTGAAAAGAATGACGTTACGCCGGGCTGCTACTAGATTGCCAGTCATCTTCAGCACTTTGTCGCTGATTACGCCACCAACCGTATTACCTACTACACCGGACAGAAATACGCCGGCAGTAAAGAGCGCCGATGACTTAAGATCCATGCCGCGACCATGCATAAAGAAAGTTGGTAACCAAGTAAAAAACAACCAACTTGTCCATCCGTAACAGAAATAAACTCCCATTGTCGGTCCCATTCGTTTTATCAGGGCTCTCCATGGAGTAGGCTCAGCTTTAACTTTTAGATCTTTTTTCTCGAAAATTGGTACGCCTTCTAGTTCTTCTTCGGTCATACCGCTGTGGTCTCGTGGGTCATCTTTATACGATATGATCCAAGATATTAACCAGATAAATGTGACAATAGCCAAACTGATAAATGCGCCACGCCAAGACCAAAATGCCACTAATGCAACAATAATGGGGGGAGTAATCGCATTTCCCAAACGAGAGAATGAGTGCGTAACGCCCTGAACAAAGCCACGCTGCTGCGGCTTGAACCAGTAGGTGATCGCTCGCGCCTGAGAAGGCAGCGCCGCACCTTCCCCTACACCTAATAGCAATCTGGCGAGGAATAGTGATATAAAGCCACCGACGAAACCAGTCGCCATGGTTGCAATAACCCAAATAATGCCACAAAAAATGATCATGCGGCGTGAGCCAAGTCGATCAACGAACCAGCCACCGATGATTTGAAAAACTGCATAGGTATAAGCAAAAGCAGAAAAAATAACGCCGAGTTCTGTATTACTCAGTCCGAGTTCATCTTTAATCAACCCCGCAGTAGCTGATAAGTTTACTCGGTCCACATACATTAGGAATGACATTGCGCAAAATAGCGCAAGTATCTTGGTTCTGGCTTTTATTTGTAACATTTTTGTCTCCTAAACTAGCGTTAAATTGCTAGTAAATAATGTCAATTAGTTACACATATTAGCAACGCCCCAACATTCATCTATTTTTTTTACTCTGTAAACCATAATTATAAATAATACGGTTCAACGTGCTTCGAGGGACGCTTTTTGGCTTATTATTCCGCTTTAACCATGGCTTATGGCTAAGGCGGAATAACATAAAAATAACTTCATTCAATAAAATCAAAAAAGAATATATAAATACACTAAGATTTAGAGATCTCAATTATCTTTATGCACTGTAGATGCCATTCTAGCTGCAACTGCAATAGCCCGCTCTGTGGCCAGAGTTTTTGCTATTCCCTTGCCTGCAATATCAAATGCAGTGCCATGTTCCGGTGTTGTAATAGCAAATGGAAGCCCTGCGGCTACAGTTATGCCCACATCAAAGGAATGAAGCTTGGTGGCAATCTGTCCCTGGTCATGGAACAGGGTAACGACAGCATCATATTCATGATTAAATGCATGAATAAAAACAGTATCACCCGGTACTGGGCCATACATATCCATCCCTTTCTCGCGGAAGCCTTCAATGACCGGAATGAGAACATCAATTTCTTCCTTACCACAGGTTCCTCCATCACCGGCATGAGGATTAAGTGCTGCAACCGCTATTCGTGGATTTTCAACGGCCGCCATACGTAATGTGTCATAGCATAACTGAATCGAACGACTGACATTTTCTGGTGTAATATGGCTGGCAATATCTTTGAATGGAATATGTCCCGTCACGCGAAAAACCCAGAGGTCATCAAGGACATTCAACAGGCCACGAGGTTTATCCAAATATCCTAACTGCTCAGCAAAGAGATAATGTTCGTCCTCAATATCCCAGCCCCCCTTCTTGAAAGCTTCTTTATTGAGTGGAGCGAAGACAAAGCCGTCAATTTTACCTGATTTAAGTAATGACATACAGGTTACCAGTGATTCTCCTGTTGCATAACCTGAGTCGGTATCAATGGTGCCCATAGTTAGTTTTTCGGGATTAAAATTTTTCAAATCAAGTAATGGTACATTTCCCGTAGTCCAGTCAGCTTCAGTGGGATCACTGATGACATTCCACTGAAAATGCACACCAGCAATCTTTTGCCCAAGAGCAAGTACCCGGGCATCGCCAATCAGAACAGGTCTGCAATATTTATAGACAGTACCATCAGCTACGACTTTGGCAACCAGTTCAGGTCCAATGCCGGCAGCTTCACCTAAAAAAATGCCCAGTACTGGTTTACGTTCCATTATTCACCTCTAATTATCAAAAACAGGATTCAGTTTGTTTCCTTATTTCCGGGCAAAACAAATTATGCCCGTAGTTATTACATGATTGAGTTCATTATCCAAGGAACGAATTCCTGGCTCCCATAACCCAGCTCTTCACTTCGACTACGATGACCTGAAGCCAGCTCAATAATTCTCTGATAAATACGTTCTCCAACCTGTTCTATTGTTTCTTCGCCATCAACAATCGTGCCACAGTTTAAATCCATGTCGTCGCGCTGCCGTTGCCATAGTGCGTTATTGGTTGACAGTTTCAGACAAGGAGTGGGTTTTGCGCCAAAGGCAGATCCCCTGCCCGTGGTAAAACACAGCAGGTTGGCTCCTCCGGCGATTTGTCCGGTTACTGCCATCGGGTCATATCCGGGGGTATCCATAAAGACAAGCCCTTTTGCTGTCACCGGTTCAGCATATTCATACACATCCATTAAGCTGGTTGTACCAGCTTTTGCTATCCCTCCCAGCGATTTCTCCAGAACAGTGGTCAGTCCCCCCGCTTTATTACCTGCAGAAGGGTTGTTATTCATTTCACTCCCTGTACGTTTACAGTACTCTTCCCACCACTTAATTCTGCGGATTAGTTTCTCGCCAACTTCGCGACTAATGGCACGGCGTGTCAGAAGGTGTTCTGCTCCATAAATTTCCGATGTTTCCGACAGAATAGCCGTTCCTCCCTGGCGAACCAGGCGATCAACTGCGTACCCAAGAGCCGGATTAGCGGAAATTCCTGAATAGCTATCAGAGCCGCCACACTCAAGAGCCAGAATGATTTCTGATACCGGAACTGGTTCTCGTTTGACATTGTTGGCTTCCGGGAGCATGTCGAGAATGAAGGAAATACCTTTTTCTATAGCGTTACGTGTTCCGCCGCTTTCCTGAATAGTCATTGTATGGAATACAGGACTTTCATGTAATCCGTGGGCATTCATCATGTCCTTAATCTGGAATGATTCACATCCCAGTCCCACGATCACGATCCCGGCAAAGTTCGCGTGCGTGGCATAGCCTGCCATTGTCCTCCGCATGACTTTCATCATTTCGCTGTCAGAGCCAAAGGCACAACCAAAACTTTGTGGGAGGGCAACAATACCATCCACATTAGGGTAATCACTGAGACCACGGGTACGGAAATGATCTTCAATTGCCCTTACTACGGTTGCACTACAGTTTACAGAACTCAGTACACCAATATAATTACGGGTTGCCACCCGTCCGTCTTTTCTGCGGATCCCCATAAAGGTATCCTGATGAACATCCTTTTCCGGAAGATGACTGTCTATCCCCCAAGCATAATCACGCTCAAAACTCCCCATACCGAGATTATGCACATGAATATGTTCGCCCTGTCGGATGTCACGGGTCGCAAAACCGATTATCTGTCCATAGCGTTTAACGGCACTACCGGCCGGGATATCCCGAAGAGCAATTTTGTGCCCTGCCGGAATAAGGTCACGTGTTTCCATACTTTCAGATTCCAGCCAGCTTCCGGAAGGAAGTTCTGTCCTGGCAATAACGACATCATCCGAGTTATTTAATTTGAGTATCGGAGTCTTATTCATCTTACGATCCTCGTAATCACTGGTGAATGTGTTCCAGAATGGCTTTCACCCTGGCGACCTTGTCATCACTGAGCGGAAGAGCCGGTGCCATAACTGCAGTAGATATGTCCAG
>OLHG01001543.1_pt1 | contig 13909 bp, 14 predicted proteins | sample 1605971 | NCBI WGS metagenome assembly OLHG01 (sample SAMN03283289) | human gut metagenome | biome: human-associated habitat; material: feces | host: Homo sapiens | place: Peru | collected 2012 | reverse complement strand
TTTTTTAGTATAATTTACATAGAATAGGAGGATAACATGAAGAAAGGTTTTACTTTAATAGAATTATTAGCAGTCATGTTGCTATCTCGAATTCTTCAGGTGTTCGCCCAGTTATAACTATTTCAAAATCTTTACTTAACTAAATCTTTATTTTTATTGACAAAAAGTCGTATTTAATGTAATATAATCAAACAGGGGATGATTATATGAAGAAACAATATGATGTAAATAATTTAGGTCTTGCTAATGTAGCTACTTACTTAAATAGAGTAGAATTAAATGGATATTATACTATAGTATCAAGTGAAAATAATTGTATTATAGATTTACAATATCCAGACAGAAAAATATCTACTACTAGTCTTAAAGAAGGATACAGTTATTCAATTGAATATTTTGAACCATTAACAAATTTTGAAAAAAATAAGAAGTTTTTTACTCGAGTAGAATCTTTAAAAAGCTTAAAGAAACATATGAGTGATTTTCATAGTAAAGTAATGGTAAATTATGAAACTATATTAGTTCAAAAATAATTTAAGATTGTTTATACAGTCTTTTTTTATATGAAAAAATATAGTATAATTAGATAGTAGAAAAGAGGACGTATGAACGAAGAAATTATAAAAGAGATAAGTAAAGATTTAAATATAACTTTAAAACAAGTATTAGTTACTTTAAAATTATTAGAAGAGGGTAATACTATTCCTTTTATTGCTAGATATAGAAAAGAGGCTACAGGAGCTTTAGATGAAGAAAAAATAAAAGCTATTGAAGAGGTATATAGTTATCAAGTTAATTTATTAAAAAGAAAAGAAGATGTAATAAGACTTATAGATGAAAAAGGCTTACTTACACCTGAGCTTAAAGATAATATTATGAAATCTACTAAATTAGTAGAGGTAGAAGATTTATATAGACCATTTAAGGAAAAGAAAAAAACTAAAGCAACAGAGGCTATCAAAAATGGTTTAGAAGGTTTAGCTAAAGAAATTATGGCTTTCCCAACTAGTGGTAGCATAGAGGGTATTGCTAAAAAGTATCTGAATGAAAATGTTACTAGTATAGATAAAGTTATAGAAGGTGCTAAATACATTATTGCAGAAAATATAAGTGATAACGCATTCTTTAGAAAGAGTATTAGAGATAATACATATAACTTTGGTATTATAAAAAGTAAATTAAAAAAGAATGCTAAAGATGAAAATAAAACATATGATATGTATTATGATTATGAGGAAAAAATTAAATATATTAAACCTCATAGGATTTTAGCGCTCAATAGAGGAGAAAATGACGGAGTACTTAGTGTATCTATAGAAAATGATAAAGAAAGAACTTTAGAATATTTAGAAAAAAGAATAATAAAGAATAATTCTTCTTTTGTAGTTGATATAGTAAAGGATGCTATAGCTGATTCGTATAAAAGATTAATTGAACCTTCTATAGAAAGAGAAATAAGAAGTGATTTAACTAATATAGGTGAAGAAGCTGCAATTGATAATTTTGGTAAAAACTTAGAGTCACTGTTATTAACTCCACCTATGAAAGAGCAAGTAGTGTTAGCTTTTGACCCTGGTTATATAAATGGATGTAAAATAGCAGTAATAGATAAAACAGGAAAATATTTAGACAGTACAGTTGTAAAACCATTTATTAAAAGTAATAATCAAGATAAGTTAATAGAACAATCAGAAATAATTGTAAAGAATTTAATTGATAAATATAATGTTGATATAATAGCTATTGGTAATGGAACTGCATCTAGAGAATCAGAAAAGTTTATATCTAATATGATAAAAAAATATAATTTGAAATGTAAATATGTTATAGTATCAGAGGCAGGTGCTTCTATATATAGTGCTTCTAAGGTAGCTATTGAAGAATTCCCTGATTTAGCTGTTGAAAAAAGGAGTGCTGTTAGTATTGGTAGAAGATTGCAAGATCCATTATCAGAACTTGTAAAAATTCCACCAGAAGGTATAGGTGTTGGTCTTTATCAACATGATGTATCTAGTAAAAAACTAAGTGAAAATTTGGATTTCGTTGTAAGTAAAGCTGTAAATAGTGTAGGTGTAAATATAAATACAGCATCTCCATCGTTATTAAAATATGTATCTGGTATTACTAAAAAGAATATAGATAAATTAATTAACTATAGAGATACTCATGGTAAATTTAAATCTAGATTAGAACTTGAAAAGTTATTGAGTGATAAAACTTATGAACAAGCAATAGGTTTTTTAAGAATAACAGAAGGCGATAATATATTAGATTCTACAGGAATACATCCGGAAAGTTATAAAATAGCTCTTGATTTATTACAAAGCCTAAATATGACTTTAAAAGATGTAGGTACTAATGAATTAATAGAAAAGCTAAATAAAATAAATTTAGAAGAATATAAAGATAAGTTATCTACAGATATTTATACTTTAGAAGATGTAGTTAAGTCATTAAAGAGTCCATCTAGGGATCCAAGAGATGAAATGCCTCAACCATTATTAAAAAGTGATATATTAGAACTTAAAGATTTAACTGTTGGAATGAAATTACAGGGAACAGTTAGAAATGTAGTTGACTTTGGAGCTTTTATAGATATTGGGCTTCATGAAGATGGACTTGTACATATATCTAAAATAACAGATAAATATATAAAACATCCTAGTGAGGTTTTAAGTGTAGGTGATATAGTTGATTGTTATGTTGAAGAAATAAAGCTTGACAAAAATAAGGTATCACTTAGTTTATTAGAGAAAAAGGAACAAAAGTAATGTTCCTTTTTTAGATAAAAATAATTTACATTATATACAAATCTACATATTTTATAATGAGGAGGAATATAATGATTGATTATAATAAAATATTAAAAAAAATAGAACAAGATCAAAAGTGTAAACCAGCCTGCTTAATAGGCCCAACAGGGCCTCGAGGTGATATTGGTCCAACAGGCCCGAAGGGTGAACAAGGTTTACAGGGACCTAAAGGAGATGTAGGTCCTACAGGGCCTACTGGACCTAGTTTATTAAGATCAGCTTATTTAGTAACTTTTAATGATAGTACTAAAGCAGATGGAATTGAAGTTAAAAGTGGTGATAGTCTTCCAATAACTAGAACAGAATTAGATATTAGTAATATAATTACATTAAATAATAATATAATTAAATTTAATGTTCCAGGATACTATAAAATATCTTTTACAGTATCAGCTTATCCTTTAGTAAGTAGTGTAGACTTTGACCCAGAAACGGATATAGTATCAGTAGGCTTTAAAGAAACTAATACAGATCTTGTTTATATAGGTGTAGGTCAATGGGTATATAATGGTGAAGCTATAGAACATTTCGCACAAGGAATATTATCAGTCCCAGACATATCAAAAACATTTGAGTTATCAAACTTAGGTAAATCTTCGATCTATATATCTACACCTGATATAAAAAATATAGCCTCTACTTCATATTTTAGTAATCCACTTATTACTATTGTTATTGATTATTTAGGAAGACAGAGTAACTAATGAAAAAATATAAAGTATGTGTATATGCAATAAGTAAAAATGAAGAAAAATTTGTAGATAGATGGGTAGATTCTATGAAAGAAGCAGATGATATATATGTTCTTGATACAGGTTCTAGTGATAATACAGTAAAAAAATTAAAACAAAGGGGTATTAATGTATCTATAAAAGAAATAAAACCTTGGAGATTTGATGTAGCTAGAAATGAATCTTTAAATATTATTCCAGATAAGTATGATATATATGTGTGTACAGATTTAGATGAAGTTCTTGTATCTGGATGGAGAGAGGCCTTAGAAAGTAAGTGGACAGATAATACTACTAGAGCATTTTATAATTATAATTGGAAATTGGATGAGAATAATAATCCAATAGTAAACTTTTATACTGATAAAATACATATTAGAAATAACTATAAATGGGTACATCCAGTACATGAAGTATTAGAATACCAAGGAATAGAAAATTATGTCACTATAGATGATATAGTTTTAAATCATTATCCAGATATCAATAAATCTAGATCAATGTATTTACCTTTATTAGAGCAATCAGTAAAAGAAAATCCAAATGATGATAGAAATATGCATTATTTAGGCAGAGAGTATATGTATTATGGTAAATGGCAGGAATGTATAGATACATTAAAAAAACATTTAGAATTACCATCATCAACTTGGAGGGATGAAAGGTGTGCTTCTATGAGATTTATATCAAGAGCATACCAAAATTTGAATAATTTGGATGAATCAAGAAATTGGTTAAAGAAAGCTATAAAAGAAGCACCATATCTAAGAGAACCTTGGATAGAAATGGGATTATTAGAATATTATAATAATAATTGGGTAGATTCTATATACTACATAGAAGAAGCGTTAAAAATAAAAGAGAAATCTAAATCATATATAAATGAAAATTTTAATTGGAATGAATTACCATATGATATATTATCAATTTGTTATTTTAATATAAAAAATTATGAACAATCACTAAGTAATATAAATAAAGCAATAGAACTAAATTCAAAAGATGAAAGATTAAAACAAAATAAAGAAATAATAAAAGAATATATTAATACTTGATTTTTATATATTAGTGTTATAAAATTAAGACATAGTGGAGGCATTATGGAATATTTAGATTTATATGATTCAAATAAAAAATTAACTGGTGAAAAAATAATAAGAGATAAAGATAAGTTATCTAAGTTAAAAGATAGATATATAAATATAATTTTAATTTTTATAAAAAATAGTGAAGATAAATTTTTATTTCAAAAAACATCTATGGAAAAAGGCAATGTCATAGCTACAACTGGTGGATTTGTTAAAGCAGGAAGTACTAGTATAGAAACTGTATTTTGTGAGACAGAAGAAGAGTTAGGCATAAATATAAGAGATGATAATGTAAAGTTTATATATACAGATTTAATAAAAAATGCTTTTGTTGATATATTTTATTTGGAAAAAGATATTAATATTTCAAATTTAAAATTACAAAAAGAAGAAGTAGATGATGTATTTTGGTTATCAATAGAAGAAATAAAAAATTTGATTGAAAAAAATAAAATTAGAAAAGGTAATATAGCTCCATTTTTTAGTATTTTAAAATATTTAAATAAATAGTATAGATTTCTATACTTTTTAAAATTTACAAATAATGTACTATGTGATACAATATAATTAGAATGAGGTGATAACATGCCAACAACATTAAAAATAACTAAAGATAAAATACTAGATGCTGCTTTTTCTATAGCAAGAGAAAAGGGTATAGAAAGTGTTAGTAATAGGGAACTTGCTAAAAAATTAAATTCATCAATAAGACCTATTTATTATCAATTTAAAAATGTAGAAGAATTAAACAAAGAATTATATATAAAAATAGAAAAGTATTTTTATTCATACATACTTGAAAATATGACTGATGATATGCCAAAGTATAAGCAAGTAGGTATCAATTATATAAAGTTTGCTAAAAATGAAAATAATTTATTTAAAATATTATTTATGAGTGGTTCAAAATATGTTCCTAAAGAATTTATTTCACAAGAGGATGAAGAATTCAAAGAAATTGCTAAATTAATTAAAATTAGTACAAAGTTAAGTGATAAAGATATAAAAACATTTCATACCAAGATGTGGATGTTTTCACATGGTATAGCTACCTTAGTAGCAAGCCATACTGTAAGTTTAAGTGATGAACAAATAAAAGAATTATTGTCATTAGAGTTTCAAGCACTCATGCTTTTAGAAGAAAATAAAAATAATAAATGGGTATTAGATTAAGGGAGAGGATTATATGAAAAATATTAGTAGAATATTATGGGGAATTGTGTTAGTTTTAATAGGAGGTATATTTGGTCTTAATGAACTTGGGATAACAAGTATTAATGTGTTTTTTAATGGATGGTGGACTTTATTTATAATAGTACCTTGTTTTATAGGTTTATTAACTCAATATGAAAAGAAAGGAAATATTATAGGTTTATTAGTAGGTATTATCCTTTTGCTTTGTTGTAATGGGCTAATAGATATATATATTGCTTCTAAATTAATTTTACCAATTATTTTAATAATAATAGGACTTTCATTTATTTTTAAAGATGTTTTTAATAGTAAAATAAATAAAAAAATAAAAGAATTAAATAAATCAAAAAAAGATGATGTAATATGTGCAACATTTTCTAGTGAAAAAATTAAATATGATAAAGAAGAATTTAATGGAACTGATATAAATGCTATATTTGGTGGTGTAGAATTAGATCTTAGAGAGTCAATAATTACTAAGGATGTAGTAATTAATACAACTAGTGTATTTGGTGGTGTTGATATACTTGTACCTAATGATGTTAAAATAAAAGTAAAATCATCAAGTATATTTGGTGGAGTAAGTAATAAAAAAAATAGTGAAAATAAGAAAGATATTACAATTTATATAAATGCAACTTGTTTATTTGGAGGAGTTGATATTAAATGACAACGACTCAAAAAATAATTAAAAATTTGTCAATCGCGTTTGCTATATTTTTAATAGTAATAATAATATCATCAATTACAGTATTAATATTTAGTATTTTTGGAAATAGTGAAAAACTAGGTGAGATAAAAGAACTATCTTGTAATTATAATGAAAATTTAGATTTAAGTTTAAATTATTCTAATTTGGAAATAAAAGAATCAGATAAGTTTTTAATAGAAACAAATAATAATAATATTAAATGTAGTAATAAAGAAAATAAGCTTTTAATTAAAGAGAAAAGGAGATTATTTAGAGTAAGAAATAATTCAAAAGTAATTATATATGTACCTAATAATTATAAATTTAATGAAGTAAAAATAGAAAATGGAGCAGGTAGTATAAATATAGAAAATATGCAAGTTAATAATTTAGATTTAGAACTGGGTGCTGGAAAAACTAATATTAATAATATTAAGACTAATAATACTGATATAGAGTCAGGAGCAGGAAAATTAGAAATAAAGTCTAGTTTAATAAACAATTTAGATTTAGATATGGGTGTAGGTGAAATAATAATTGAAGCAAATCTTACTGGAAATACTAAAATAGATGCAGGAATAGGAAGTCTTAAATTAGATATATTAGGTAAGTCTCTTGATTATAAAATTAAATTAGATAAAGGTATAGGTAATGTTTATATAGATAATAAAAAGGTAAACGATAATGAGGTAATTGGTAATGGATCAAATTATATAGATATAGATGGTGGAATAGGAGAGATAAAGGTAAATTTTAAGGGAGAAACGAAATGAAAGAATTTGTATTAGCCACACTTCCTTGTGTAATTATTGGTTTATGTATTGTAGTTATTTGTGCAAATAAAAAAGGTAAAAAGAACGATTATATTAGTGAAGGTATGTGTATAGGGATGTCTTTAGGTATACTATTTTCTACTATGTTAAATATAAATGACTTAGTATAGGTATGCTAATAGGCGAAGCAATTGGTATAAGTATAAAAAAATAGGAGGAATATATGATAGATATAAAAAATGTAAGTAAATCATATGATGGTAAAGTAAAAGCAATAGATAATGTTAGTTTTAAAATAAAAAATGGTGAAATATTTGGGTTTATTGGACATAATGGAGCAGGTAAAACGACTATGATAAAGTCTCTTGTAGGTATATTAGATTTTGATGAAGGAGATATTATAATAAATAATAAATCTATTAAAAATGATCCTATCTTATGTAAGATGGATATGGCTTATGTACCAGATAATCCAGATTTATATGAAAATATGAAAGCCATCGATTTTATAAATTTTATATGTGATATGTACGGTGTACCATCAGATATTAGAAAAGAAAATATTTTAAAATATTCACGTATGTTTGAAATAGATAATAAATTAAATGATGATATATCTAGTTTCTCACATGGAATGAAGCAAAAAATAGCTCTAATTGCAGCTTTATCTCATAATCCAAAAATACTTATAATGGATGAACCTTTTGTAGGACTAGATCCAAAAGCAGTATATGATATGAAAGAATTAATGCATAAAATGGCAAAAGAAGGAAAAAGTGTATTTTTTTCAACACATATATTAGATGTAGCTGAAAAATTATGTGATACAGTAGCAATTATAAAAGCAGGTAAAATAGTTAAAATAGGTAAAATGAAAGATATAAAAGGTGATGAATCTCTAGAACAAGTATTTCTTGAATTAGGAGAAAATTCATGAAAATAAAATCATTAATAAAAGCAGCTTTAAGTCAAGATATGAATCTATTTAAATACACAACAAAGAAAAATTCTAATAAAATAACTAAAGTATTATTTCCTTTTCTTTTCTTTATTATAGTTTGTGTTTCTATAGGTTCTTATGCAGTTTTAATGAGTAAAACATTACATCCATTAAAACTAACTTACGTAATGCTTTCTATGTTTATCGCACTTGTAACTATTTTAACATTTACAAGTGGAGTATATAAATCTCAAGGAATACTATTTGAGGCACGAGATAATGATTTATTATTTTCACTTCCAATATCTAAATCAAAAATTTTATTTATAAGAATATTTAAATTATTATTATTTCAATATATATATAATTCAATGTTTTTATTACCAGCATTCATAGTATATATATACTATGAATCACCAGGTATAAGCTTTTATATAATATCAATATTAATGTCATTATTAATACCTATAATACCAACAATAATATCAAGTACAATAGGTTATTTAGTAAAACTATTTTCAAGTAAATCTAAATCAAAGAAAATGGTTCAAACAATTCTTTCTTCTATTGTATTTTTAGGAATATTTTTCTTAAGTCTTAAATTGGATACATTTATAGACTCAATAGCTAAAAATGCATCTAGTATTAATGATATATTAATTAAAGTATATTATCCAATAGGAGTTTATGTTAATTTAATAAATAATTTTAATATAATAGATTTAATAAAACTATTATTAATTAATATTATACCTTTTATAATTTTTATATATTTAGGATCTAGGTACTATTTCAAAATAATATCTAATTCTAAAAGCAGTACATTAAAAAATAAAACAAAAGAAAATAAATTTAGAATGAGAAGTCCTATATATTCTTTAACAAAAAAAGAACTAAAAAGATATTTTTCTTCTCCAGTATATATGTTTAATACATCTTTTGGTTTATTATTAGTTTTTGTTATGACAATACTTTTATGTATTAAAGGAAAAAGTGCTTTTGACCTTATATTATCAGAGTATAATATAAATCGTGATATTTCATTATCACTTCTATACTACGGTTTAATATATTTTTCAACTTGTATGACATCTATTACATCCTCTAGTATATCACTAGAAGGAAAAACTATTAACATTACAAAAAGTCTTCCAATAAGTGAAAAAGATATATTTAAATCAAAAATAATCTATCCATTTATAATAGAAATGCCATTTATATTAATTAGTGAATTTATATTCTTTATAGTATTTAAACCTAATATATTTTATATAATATCAATTCTATTAATAGGTGTTATATCAGTTTTATTGTCTGCTATTATAGGAATTATAGTTAATTTAAAATATCCAAAAATGAATGCATCAAATGATACAGAAGTAGTAAAACAAAGTATGAGTTCGATGATATCTGTATTTATAGGTGTTGGAATATTTATAATAACAATATTTGGCTTTATTTATTTTAATAAGTATTTAAGTATTAATATTTTAATAATTTTAAATATAATAATTCTTTTAATAAGTTCTATAATACTTTATTTAGTATTAATTAATAGATGTATAAAAGATTATAGAAAAATAAATGTTTAAAAGTAGATTTTCTACTTTTTTTTGTAGAAAAATGTAAAAAATAAAAACATAGAAGTATAATATCTTTATATTTAATCTAATAAATGTTATAATAATAAGACAAGTAGTAAGAGGTGTAGAAATGAAATCTAAGCAAAAACAAAATCGTAAACATAGACATGATAAAAAAATAAACTATTATTATAGAGATTATGATTTAATTAGATTAATTGCTTGTATAGCAGTTCTATTTTATCATTTAAATATATTAAAAGGTGGATATTTAGCAGTTTGTATATTCTTTGTTTTAAGTGGATATTTATCAATTAAATCATCTTATAAAAAGCAAGAATTTTCACTTAAAAAATATTATGTTAGTAAATTATTGAGATTATATTTACCACTTATTATAGTAGTATTTATGACAATATTTACAGTATCATTATTTAAAAATATTACATGGTTTAATTTAAAACCTGAAGCAACATCTGCAATTTTTGGTTATAATAATTTTTGGCAATTAGGTGCTAATTTAGACTATTTTGCTAGACATATTGATTCTCCTTTTATGCATTTATGGTATATATCAATATTATTGCAATTAGATCTAGTATTTCCTTTTATATATTTAGGATTACGTAAGATAGAAAACAAAGTAAGTAAAAAAAATATATGTAGAATAGCTTTAATAATAACTATTTTAAGTACAATATATTTCTTTATAATGAGTTTAACTAATAATCTGATGTCAGTTTATTATAGTACATTTACAAGATTATTCTCATATGCCTTTGGACTTTGTTTAGGAATATACCATATATATAAAGGAGAAATATTACCAAAAGTATTAAATAAAAAAGAATTAAATCGATATATTTTTTATGGTGTATTATCTATATTATGTTTAATGTTCATATTTATAAGTTCTAAGTCTAGTATATATTCTATAAGTATGATAATAACAACATTGATAACTTGTTTGTTAATTGATATAGGTACTACAAATAAAAATAAAGAATTATCAAAAAATGATAAACTTATAAAAAATATAGTTAGTATTAGTTATGAGGTATATTTAGTTCAATATCCAGTAATATATTTATTTCAATATTTAAATATTAATAAACTTTTAAAATTGTTTATAATATTAATTTTAGTAATAGCAATCTCTTATTTATTACATTTTTGTATTAATAATAAAAATAAAAAGTATAAAAAAGTAAAAGATATAATGAGTATAATAATAATTATTATATCTTTAATAGGTATGTTTGAATATATTATAGCTAAAGATCATACAAAAGAGATGAATGAATTAAAAGATCAATTAGCGCATAATGAAAAAATGTTACAACAAAATCAGGAAGAATATGCTGATGCATTAAAAAAGCGAGAAGAAGAATTAATGAATTCTCTTGAAGAATTAGAAAAAGATCAAAGTAAATTAGATAGTGTTGTTTCATCACTTCCAGTAGTTGGAATTGGAGATTCAGTTATGTTGGGTGCAGTAGAGGAATTATCAAAAACATTTCCTAAAGGATATTTTGATGCTAAAGTATCACGATCTACATGGAAAGCTCAAGAAATATTACAAGAGTTAAGCAACATGAATTTGTTAGGTGAACCTGTTATTTTGCATTTAGGAACAAATGGAGATTGTTCTAAGGAATGTAAAATGAAGATTATGGAGATTTGTGGCGATAGAGAGGTATACTGGCTTAATACCACTAATTTAGATTATGTTAATGATAACTTAGTAGAACTAGCAAGCTCTTATGATAATCTGCATATTATAGATTGGAAAAATCTTTCTAAAGGTCATGATGATTATTTTTATGCTGATGGAATACATTTAACAGCAACCGGTAGAGAAGCATATGCTAAAGCTATTTATGATGTTATATATAATTCTTATTTAGAGGTATACAAAGCAAAACAACAAAGAATGATAGAAAAACATAAAGAAGAATTAAAAAATAGAATCAGCTTTTATGGAAATGATATTATAATTAATTCTTTTGATTATCTTAAAGATAATTTTAAAGAAGATAAATTTATAACAAATAAAGATTTTAAATATAATGATATAAAAAATAGTATTATAGAATCTATAAAAGAAGATACAATAACAAAAAAAATAGTATTTGCATTTGATGAAAGTTCTAATTTAAGTATAAAAGATTATAAAGAATTAATAGAACTTTGTTCAGACTATGAAGTATATGTAGTAGCATTCGATAAAACTATTAGTAAATTAGATAATTACTCAAATGTTACAGTTTTAAATTTTTATAAAGAAATAAAAAAGCATAAAGATTATTTAATGGCTGATGGAAAACATTTAACTAAAAATGGTAATATTGCCTTCAGTAAATATTTAAAAAATAATATAAAATAAGAAAGAAATAGGAAAAATTTTAACCTATTTCTTTCTTTTTCTATATTTATATTACCATAAATTTGCATTTTTTTCAAGACTTGTAATGAATATAAAAAAGGTGTATTAAGTATATGGAGGTGAAATTATGGATAAAAATATGACAGCGCTAGTAAGTGCTTTTGTAAAAGATTATCATTCTAAAAATAGCAATATAAAAATATATTATGATAAGTTTAGTATTTTAAGTCCTGAAGAGTATGATTCTATATCATATCATTTAGAAAATGGAATTGAGTTTTTTAATTCAAAATATAATGGTAATAATGAACTTGATTGGATAGTAAACAATATACTTGGACCATCAGTATTAGCTCGTTTAGCATTCAATCAAAAGCATTTACTTAATGAAATTAGATTAGGTTTAAAACAATATGTAGTATTAGGTAGTGGGTATGATACATCAATGTATAAAGTAAATAAAGCGGTTAAAGTTTTTGAACTAGATAGAAAGGATGTTATTCAAGATAAAATAGAAAGAATAAAGAAAGCTAAAATAAATAATCAAAATGTTAAATATATTAGTTGCGATTTTAATAATGAATGGATAAAACTTTTATTAAAGAACGGATTTAAAAAAGATGAAAAAACACTTTGTTCGATATTAGGTGTTAGCTATTATTTAGAAAAAGAAACATTTAAAAATACATTGAAAGTGCTATCTGATAATATATCAAGTGGGAGTGCAATTTTATTTGATTACCCAAATGATATAGGAGAATATAGTAAATCAATTAATGGTAAATTAGCTCATGGCACTAATGCAGAAATGAAATCTAAATATTCTTATAGTTACATACAAGATATAGCATCTTCATCAAATTTATTAATTTATGAATTGTTAAATAACAAAGATATAGATAATAATTATTTTTATGATTACAATACACTTAATCCTAATAATAAAATAAAAGCTCCTATTCAAGTTAATTATTGTTTAATGGTAAAAAAGTAACAAGAACAAATTTTATTAAATAACATATCTTATTGTAGGAGGTAACTATGAGTGAATTATCTAATACAGTTTCTTCAGTAGGAAATTATAATAATATACCAACTTCCCTTACATCAAATACATCTGTAGTAAATATAAAGATGGACTTACATTAACAAAAAATGCAAATAAACAAAATTGGAGTGATGAATTTTTTACTTATACAATAACTCTTGATAATCAAACAGATACTACTTATGAATCTCCAATAATAACTGATGTTATAGATACTAGTTTGGTTGAATTTGTAAATTACAGCGTTTCTATTAATGGTGTATCTGCTATTAGCTTGGAGTATTCATATAATGATGCAAATCATACATTAACAGTTAATTTAGAAAAAGTTGATCCTACACCAAAAAGCATTGTTACTTTTAATGTCAAAAAAAATATAACGACTTTTTCATTTTAAAAAGTCGTTGTAAAGTAAATTATAATGTAAGCGATGAACTATATAGTAATTATGTTGTTGTAATAAGTACAATAAGAACAAATTCAATTAAATATGATTGTGGCACATCTTATTTGAGAAGTTAAAATCACTTTAAGTGATTTTTTCCTCCTATAATAAGATATGATGTAAAATAATATTTGATTAATTATTTAATTTATATTTTGTTAAATATTGACTAATAAGACAAGATAGTATATAATTTAAATAGTAAAGGTAGTGATAG
>OLHG01001538.1_pt1 | contig 13932 bp, 15 predicted proteins | sample 1605971 | NCBI WGS metagenome assembly OLHG01 (sample SAMN03283289) | human gut metagenome | biome: human-associated habitat; material: feces | host: Homo sapiens | place: Peru | collected 2012 | reverse complement strand
CATCTGGCGGAACTCCCGCCACCGGAACTACAGATGCTACAGACAAGCCCGGCAACACCGCAACCGGAAACGCCACTAGTTTCGTGCTGAAAACTGCGGACTGGCACGAGTTCACGCTAACTAATAACCTGCCGTACGCGCAACGACTGGAATATGGTTGGTCGCAACAGGCCCCACAAGGTATGGTCAGAACTAACGTGTCACGCTTCCAGCAACTTATTAATGAAGAAGCCAACAAGGTGAAATGATGGGCTACTTTGAGGATTTAACAAAAGCGTTTGACGTGCCGCTGGTAGCCTTCGGAAACACCAACGGCATCAAAGTTGCGCTTGAAAATATCGACGCCCCAACGTCAACTGATACGCCGTATCTGGCTAGCTACATGCTGCTGGCGGATACAGAGCAGGCCGACTTATTCTTCACCGAGCAACGCGCCGGTGTTTATCAGGTAGACATTAACTACGCATCGGTGAAAGGTAGCGCGCCAATCAATAAAATGGCAGACTTACTTAACACGGCATTCAAAGCAGGTAAGTCATTTTCACGTAACGACATCTGCGCCGAAGTGCAATCGGTTAGCCTGGGGCCGCTGATTGTAGAAAATGGATGGGCCAAAAGACCATTGTCGATTAACTTTATTGCATTCACCAAGAGGCTGTGAATATGGCTACAACTCCTTTTAAGGGCGCGAATACCGCGCAATTCTATGTGGCGGAAACTACCCCGGGCGTAACACCGACTTCCCCGGTATGGTCGCCGTTGCGCAATACTGGCGGTGTTCCCGCGGTAACACGTGACGCACTGACGTCAAACGAACTGGACGGCAGCCGTGAAACCACGTCTATCCGCACAGGTAACAAACAGGTAACCGGGGAATACGCCATCGAGCTTAGCTCAAAAAGTCAGGATGATTTCCTCGCAGGTGCGATGACATCTACGTGGCAGGCTGGCGTCGAGATTACTGGCGCGGAAATTACGGTTGCGCCGGTTGGTAAAACGTTCACCCGCGCAACCGGTAGCTTCATTACCGACGGCGTTGAAGTTGGCGACCTTATCGCGTTCACCGGTCTGACAGGCGATAACGCGAAGCCATTCATCGTTACCGAAGTTTCCGCTCTTGTCGTAACAGGCGCAGGTATTCAGCACACGCTTACCACAGAAACTGTAACGACTGACGCTAAAACCGGCGACAAGCTGGAAACCGGCGACAAGCTGGAAACCGGTAACGCGTGTAAAACGTTCTCTATCCTGACCTGGTTCAAAGGCCAGTGCGGAAACCCTGACGCGTACATGCTTACCAAAGGAGTTGAGATTTCCGGCTTCACTATCGAGCAGGCGGTTAACGCGATGGTAACCGGCAGCTTCCCGTTCATCGGCCTGAGCCAGGAGATTCTTACTGCACCTCCGGCTGGCTCTGATTTCTCTCAGGTGACGTTTACCGATGAGCCGTTCTCATCTGTAGATGTGTCAGTGTTCGATGGTACGTCGCCGTTGCGTTGCGACACGCTGACCATCACCAACGATAACGGTGCTTCCGCCCAGTTCGAACTCGGCAACAGTAACGTAGCGTTCGTTGAACGAGGCCGTGCGGCTAACACCTTTTCCATCGCGGGCAAACTGTACGACATGGCTATGATTCAGAAGTTTATCAACGAGCAACAGGTAGAGATTAACTCTATTCTGGCGGGGGTAAACGGGGCTATGTCTTTCAGTTTGAAACGTGCGGAGTTGACCGCAGTTACACCAGAGATTGGCGGCCCAGAGTCTATCACTCAGTCTATTGAAGGCCAGGCTACGGGCAACCAATATCAGTCGTCTATCGTTATTCAGCGTATCACCTACGCATAAAACTAAGGCCCCGAAAGGGGCCTTTTTCTTATTCACTTTTGAATGGCATTTCATAGAAGTTAGTTAACTGGCCTCGGTCACTTCTTTCTGTCATTTCTTTTGACGCCTCTTCCTTACTTCCAACGGCGTAAATGTCTACCCACTCATCCCATTCTTCATCGTATATTCTGATTACATATATTGTTTTCATAATACTTTCACTCATCAATATTACTCCGGTACTCTCGTAACTTCTCCAGACTTTCTATTGCCTCTTCTAAGTCCGTGCCTGTGTCTTTGTGCCCGCGTAGACCCATACACAGCAACTTTTTCAATGCGTGCTGCAGCGCCGGGTCTCGGATGTCGAAAGCGCGGAGGACATCATAGACATCAACAGTCATCGTGCTGCCGTGTATATTTGTCATAGTTCTGTCGTATTTTGAAGTCATCCCAGCATCTCCGGTGAAATAGTTAAACGTGCGACCTCGCCATATTCTGCGCTATAAGTAATTACATTTGCCCCGCGGCCTGACATCCATCCGCCACGGGAGGCGTATGCGTCTTTAGCGGCTAAGGTGCGGTGTTGTTCGACAATCATGTTACGGCTTTCGACAATCTTCTGGTGGTGGAGGTGGCCTACATGCGCGTAGCTGTAGACGCTCTCGCCGAACGCTTTGCGGAACTTGGCAATCATAACAGGCTCGATTGCGTCGAAGCGTGCCTTATGCCCGTGATGAAAGAACAGCGTCGTTTTGCCGTGTTGCACCATCTTATACACATCCGGCGACGTATCGACGAACACACGAGGCTCGTTGTCGTACAGTGTGCTGAACATCTACGCCAGCCAAATCATCCCGGATTCGTCGTGGTTCCCTTGCACGATAAGCAAGCGAACAGTTTTATGTTTAACCAGTGCCATATCGACAACACGGCGTACCATGCGAATCATATAGCGAACAAGTTTCTGGTAACGCGTGTCGGCGTCAAGGACATGACCGCTTGCTGGTGTAACGGCATCAAGACTATCGAAGTGCGCTAAGTCGCCAAGAAGATTAATAACCCCCGTACCTGCATCCGGTGCTTTCTGAAACGCGGCATCAAACCATCGTGAAAATAAGTCCTCCGCGATTTTCATATCCCAGTCGTCGCCGCTCTCGTCAGCCCAGGCTAACATACCGAGATGGAAATCAGACACGGTGTACAGGTTAAGCAGCTTGTCGTCACGTTTAGCCCGGGCGGCCTTAACTGGCGGAACGGGAGTAATCTCCGACTTCATGCCTTCGACTACGGCTTTCATCAACTCAACCTGACGTTCGGCATCGGTGTCTGTCTTAACCCACTGCAACTTAGTGTTACCGAACTCGTCCACCAGAGACGACGTACCCTTAATCTTGTAGCCGTCTGGTACAAGGTGGCTTACGTCACGCCCGTGGCCTACGCCTTTCTTAGCCAGCTTCGCTTTACGGATTCGGATAACGCGGTCTGAGATGCCGTATTTACGGGCGATATCTACGTTCTTCACCCCGGCGTTCAATTCTTCCTGTAACTGCTCGTCGGTTATTTTCTTCTGGGCCATGCTTACTTCCTCGTGTTTAGGATTTGTCTTATAGTAGCCTACTTCTCTTTCACGTTCGAGTTGCAAGCCCAGATTAAAATGAATACCCACGGCAACAGAACCCACCCGAGAAATAAGTTAGCCATAAATATCGCCAGCTTTGCTTTATGGTTACGGAAATAGGCGACTAAAAAAGGCGCAAAGTACGCGAGCAGTGCAAACAGGATTAAGGAAATTGGTAAACTGGACATTTTAAAACCCCTTCATTGTTGGTGTAAGTGAATAGTACGCTATTATATTGGGGTGTGCAAGTAGTGTGTTAGAATAATTTTGCGCCTAGTGTCGCACACGAAAAGCGGGTGGTTCCCGTCTGGCGCATTTCCTTTAACCAGTAACCTCTTAACCAAAGGATTAAAGAATGAAACTTTCTGATTTTTATTTTGAAGAGAAAGCGATGGTAGGCAAGAAGATGCCGATTCTCCTGCCGAACGGTGAAGACTCGGGGGAGTGGCTTAACGTAGTAAGCCCTGATGCCGATGTCGCCGTTAAAGCGGGTCGCGCTTTCATTATTGCGTACCGTCGCGGGCTTGCACGTTTTGAAGAACTCGAAAAAGCCGCCAAAGAATCCGGCGACTATACTGAATATAACCTGGCGATTAATGAACTGGCAGAAGACCTGAACCGCCAACTCGCTGCGGAAGTCGTCAACGGCTGGAGCTTTGATGATGAACCGTTCTCCAAAGAGGCGTTTAATAAGCTTCTAGACCAGTTCAAGGGGCTTGGTACTCAGGTGGCAGCGTTCCATAATGCTGAGCGTAAAGCATTGCAGGAAAAGTAGACGCGCTGTACAGGTTCGCCACCTATGAGTTCGTGGATAAGCATAAAATCAGAGAATTTGATTCTATAGCCGACGGTCACGAACAGGCGCTTATCGCAATGGGTGTAATCGATAAGAAAAAACGTGCAGCGCGACGGGGTGGGCCAGAATGCCCGCCCCTTTTCATATCCACCTTTGAAACGTATTGCGACATTAAGTTTACGCGACACGTGCGCGATGACGCGGTAGTATTGTTTGCAAGAGAATCCGTAACGTGGCAAGACCTGAAAGCCTATCTCGACGTCACACAGAAACAGCTTAGCCTGTTTGAGATAGACATTATCATGGGCCTAGAAGCAATCTTTGAAGGTAGAAATCATGGCTGATACCGCTAGTTTGATAGTACGAGTATCTTCGACCGGCGTCGATAAAACAACATCTCAACTGAACGGGCTTACCAAGGCGGCGGGGGCGGCGGCAGCTGCCGTTGTCAGTCTGGAAACCGCTAAACAGGTGTTCAGCGCGCTGGTGGACTCTCAGCGCAACTTCGATAAGCTGAACTCCGGACTCATCACAATGACCGGAAGCGCCGAGAACGCGGCAAAGGCTTTCAGCGTCCTGCAACAGTTTGCTAAAGAAACACCATACGGGCTTAACCAGGCTGTAGAGGGATTTACCAAGCTCGTGGCGCTCGGGCTTAACCCCAGCAAAGAGGCGTTAATCTCCTACGGCAACACTGCGGCTGCGATGGGTAAAGACCTTAACCAGATGATTGAGGCAGTTGCTGACGCCAGTACATTTGAATTCGAGCGCTTAAAAGAGTTCGGCATCAAGTCTTCCCAACAGGCGGACACAGTTTCGTTCACGTTCCGTGGCGTAACGACCACGGTCAAGAAGAACTCCGAAGAGATTCAGAAATACCTGCTAAACATCGGCAATACTGATTTCGCCGGAGCGATGGAGACGCGCTCGAAGACCCTTGACGGGCAGTTGTCGAGCCTTGCTGACTCATTTGACGGTCTTGTTCTTGCGGTAGCGCAGTCTGGTTTTGGCGACGCCGTAGGTGAGCAAGCCGCGGCGGCCGAAGACGCAGTAACTGCGCTCACCGATGCCATTGCGTCTAATGAGATAGCATCCACACTCCAGGATTGGGCGACGCTGTTCAATGAGTCGTTCAAGTTTATTTCTGACGCCTTGAATGATTTGGCGTACGACACAGAAGACAAATCGGCGAACATGTCAGATTCGCTTGGCACAATCCCTGACGCTATCCGTGAGTGGTTGCCTGACATTCAGCAGACATTCCACGAGGTTATTGCATGGTTTCAGCGCATTGATGATTATGCCGTAGCGTTAGGCCAGACTCTTGCTGACGTGTTTGACCCGAGCAAAACGGCAGCGCTCACATTTAAAAACCTGACTGCGGAGGCCGACGCCGCATATGCCGCCAGCATAAAACGCGCAGAGGCGGAGTCCCAGGCCATTACCGACAGGTCTAAGCAGCGTAAGAAAGAAATTGAGGAACAGCGCAAGCAGTATGACGAGCGCAAGAAGCAAGAAATCGACTTAGCCAGCCTTGTTGATAAAAAAGGCGGGACTGGTGGGACGGGGAAAACCGACGATAAAGCAGCAAAAGCAGCCGCTAAGAAAGCAGAACAATTGCGTAATCAGGCACAAGATTACCTCGACACTTTGGCCCGTCAGAACAATGACGAGTTAAAGGCTATTGACGCCCAGGAGCAGCAGAAACTGGCTAAAGCAAAAGAGTTCTACAGTCAGGGTGCGCTATCGTTAAAAGAGTACGAACAGGCTAAAACCGCCATTGTTCTTGAAGCAGGGCAAAAACGGCAGGATGAACTGGATAAACGCCAGAAAGAAGCCCAGGATAAGCAACAGAAAGGTGAGGATTTCATGGCTCAGATTATGGGCCAGAACGCCACCGAGCTTGAGCTTCTGGATATTCAGGAACAGCAGAAACTGGCGGTAGCCGATAAGTACCGAGAACAAGGTCTTATTAGCGAGAAGCAATATCAGGCTGCGCTTAGCGCCATCAACGAGCAGTACGCAACCAAGCGTGCTGACGCAACGGCAACAGCTTTTGGTAACATGGCTTCTAACATTGGATCCGCGTTAGGTGAAGCATCCGGCGCTTATAAGGCGTTCGCGATTGTGCAGGCCACTATCGCTACGTATACTGCAGCTATTGAAGCGTATAAGTCAACAGCTGCTATCCCGGTTGTTGGGCCATTCCTTGCACCAGTAGCCGCTGCCGCTGCTGTTGGGGCCGGTATGGCGCAGGTTTCCGCTATCAGGTCCGCGCGTGAACAGGGGGGCCAGTTATCCGCGGGGCAGGCTTCCACCATCGCCGAACGCGGTAAACCTGAGGTAATTATGCCCGCGGGGGCGTCGCGAGTACGCACCGCGCAACAAATGAAAGAGATTATGGGCCAAAACGGGTCTTCTTCCGGCCCATCTAATGTTACCATCGTAAACAACACGAGTTCGCAAATCGGCAACGTGTCCACCGAGCAGGATGATGAAGGGCGTCTGCGCATCATCATCGAGGAACAGGTCGCCGCCTCTTTGCAGAACAGTAACAGTAAGATTAGCAAGGCCCGCAAGGCCACAAGAAACGCGCCGGGGTTCAAATAATGGGTGACTTATTTTTTCCACGTAGCCTTAAGCCTATTGTGTCGAAAGGCTACTCGATGACCAGACGTAACAACGTCTGGAGTGTTGATTTAGCGGGTGGTGGCGTCCGTCAGGGGCGTGACACCTATTATGACGTGTTCCCTGTCAGTGTGACGCTTATCACCTCCGCGCTTGGACGACAGACTTTCCTCGCGTTTCTTGAGAAAGTAGACGGCGGCGCGTCCAGTTTCTGGATGGCGCACGACTTCGGCATGGGTATCGAGGATTACCAGGTAACCATTACGTCAACCATCGCGGAGTCCACCGAAGATGGCATTAACTGGACGATTACTTTCACGGCAACCGCTGAGAAATCGCCGTTCCAGGACCTTGAGAACCAGTGCCTGATTAACAATCTGCCGGATTTGTATGGTTGCTACGGCGACTGTCTGGGCAGTTTCCTTAAGATATACGCGAACTACGAAACTACGTTCCCCCGCATCTGGAGTAACGAAGGTCCCGCGGGTTATCCACCGATTAACCTTCTGGCGTCTACACTAGATAACCGCATTGTGTATGACGGGCCGCAGGTTTACTACATCAACCGAAACGGCAATCTTGTGCCGTCCGCTGCCGATGAATGGCCCCTTACGTTTATCGATGGGGTTGCTGTTGGGCGTGTGCCGCCGGAAAGCGCTTCAACCAACGTGGTAGAACACTCTAACAACTTACTATCTACATCATTTTCACGCACCAGAACAACAACCACGGCGAGTTCTTTGATGTTATTCCAAGAAACTTACGCCGCTAAATTAGCCGCAACGTCGGTATCAGGGAGCCACTATATAAACCAGCCAGAGGCCCCAGAACAAGAAACAAGATACTCTATTAGTGCTATTATGAAAGCAGATGAGTACCAGTCAGCAGCGGTAACCATCGGCAACCCAGCCGCTTTAGATAATTTCCAGTATGCCTATGTTGACTTAGCCTCTGGTGATTTGATATCAGGCGACACCTCAAGGTCGTTTGTAAGTAATCTCGGTGGTGGGTGGTATCACGTTTCAATGTCCGCGGACACTAACGACTCTGGCGGATTGATTTATTCGCAGATAAACATGTTGTCGTCGTCTAACTCCCTCACCTTCACGGGGGATGGTGTCAGCGGGTTCAATATCGCGTTGATACAAATGGAACCATCAGGCCATGCCACGTCCCCGATAGTAACTGGTTCTTCATCTGTGACCCGGACCACGGCATCCGCAAAAGTAACCATGAACGGCGCGACAAGTATCGACATTACCTATTCCGATGGGTCTACCGTAAACGTACCCGCCGTAGATAACTACGCCATTATCCCGCAGGCGGACTCCGCGTGGGGTAGTAAATATATCACTCGTATCGACTTTAATGTGGACGGTTAACTTATGAGCCAGGAATCAGTAGAAGCAGCCTATCGCCGTAAGTTGGCCTCTAACCCAGACGGCGAAATGGACTACATCACGCTGCAAATCAGCCACCCGTTGCTGTCAAAGACGTATTATCTCGTGCGCGGGCTACAGGAACTAACGGCAACACTGGAGACAGGTGAAACAATTACGTTTGAACCTACCCCGATGGAAGCGTCGGGGGCTGCTAACAACAGTGATATGGACCAGACGACGACGTTTACTCTCCCGGATATCCTCAATCAACTGGATGATGAGATGGACAAAATTCCGATGAGTAATACCGAGTCGCCGAAGTTCATCTCCCGGCGCTACGTCAGCACCGACCTGTCGTACCCCGCAGATGGTCCGGTAGTGTATGAGTTGCAGGCAATCAACCAGGAGAAGGGCGAGTTCTCCGCGGATGTAGGTACACCTATGCTGAACCAACGAAGCACTGGTATACTGATGACACCTAAAGAGATACCACTACTTCGCGGTCTTCTGACAACATGAATATCAACTATTATACCGGGCTGCCGTATGATTTCCGTAAGCGTAATTGCTGGCAGCATGTCCGCATGGTTCGCGCAGACGCAGGGCTTGAAACCCCCGCTTTCGACGTAACCAGCCCAACAGCGATAGACGCAGCATTCGAGCAGGGCCACAGTGACCCAAAAGGGTTAACGAAGATTGATAAGCCTGAAAACATGTGCGCTGTGCTACTCGGGTATCGTCGTAGCGGGCGTATCGTGTGGCACGCAGGGGTATATTTCGATGGTATGGTAAGTCATTGCGAGATGGCGTCGCGTCAGGTGCGTCTTGACCGCCTTTCGGACCTCAGAGACACGTACACGGAGATTGAATTTTGGCGATAATCCTGCATTACACGCGAAACGCTGAAGGCGCTTTCGACCGTACAAAACACGTCGGGATGCCGATGGAGTTTGTCGTTAACCGTATCCCGGACGGTGTGCCCGTGCGCGTCTACCTCGGTGAAATCGGCGATGATACTGACGTAACAGACGACTTCGACGCACTTAAAGATGAAGAAGCTGTTTACCATATTATTGAGGGCGCCGGTAGTGGCGCGCTTAGCGCGGTTAGTAAGGTATTTGGCTTTATCCTCAAGCCTATCGCCAAACTGTTCGGTCTTAACATGTCTGCTAACGCCAACTACACGGCAACAAATAACCAGACAACATCTCCGAATAACAGCCTCACAGACCGCTCAAACAAGCCTCGCCCGTACGAGCGCTCTTACGACATCTGCGGGACTGTGCAGACAATCCCTAACGACCTGATGCAGACGTATAAAGCGTTCAACTCCACTGGTGCTTTGCTGGAGTATTCATACTATGACGCTGGTCGCGGGCATCTGCATATCGAGGCTGATGGTGTCACGGAGGGGGACACCCTGATAAGCGACATCACCGGTTCCTCTGTTGCCGTGTATGCGCCGTATACTTCTCCGAACAACACCGCTTCACCGCAACTACAAATCGGCGACGTCATTGACCAGAAACTCTACGTTACATACTCCAACGACGACGTTGACGGTATTGTACTGAAAGCGCCAAACGACATCGGAGCTAACCCAAGCGCCGACGGTACAGCTAAACGTATTTCAAACACCGGCTACATCTATGACCCGTCAGGTGACTCTGCTTTTTCTGAATTTCTTAGCGTTGGTGATGTCGCGGTGCTGAGCAACTTTGACGTCGCTGATGTCACTAACCTGAATGGCTCGTTTGAGGTTTTATACGTTGACGACTTCGAAGTAAGATTAGCGGTAAACGGAGCTTCTAACTGGGCGGCGTTGACTAGCGGGCAGACGTACACGTTAACAGAGCGTTCAGATACGTTTATCGGCCCTAGCAACACCTATGATGTATCCCTGACCGACTGGTATTACATGGTACGCGGAGAAGTTGACCGTGTGCTAGTTAACGTAGCTGGGCAGAACGGCCTCTACAAATACGACGGAGGATATAACCGCACCAGCGTAACCGTAGAACTCCAGTACCAGATGATTGACTCTCAACGCAACCCTTTGAGCGACATTTACACGGTACGGGCTACAATTACGGGCAATAGCACCGATTACGCTGGCACATCTATTTACGGGCAATTGCCGACCGCGTCCCGTTTCCGCGCCCGTATGCGCCGCATAACGAATTTCGATAAGGACTACGACGGAACGGTAAGCGACGAGATAACATTCATCAACCTGTACGGTCAGTCACTGGACACCACCCCGCACTACGGAAACCGAACTACCGTACATTGTGCCCGCAAACAGACGCCGCGTGCCGCCAGTATCGACAACCCGGAACTACGCATGATTGCGACAGAGATGTGTTACAAATACCTCGGCAATGGGGTATTCGATACAGTAATGACGCCTAATACACAGGCGGTTCAGTCGCTAATCAGACTATCCCGCGACCCCGCAGTAGGCAATCTGCAACTGACGACGGCAAACATGGACAAGTTACTCGCTGTGCAGGAAGAGATTGAATCCTATTTCGGCAGTGAGTTAGCCGGGCAATTCTGTTACACGTTCGACGATTACGACACAACCATGCAGGACATCGTTCAGACCATAGCGGAAGCCGTGTTCTGTACTGCGTACCGTAAAGGTGCGGATATTATGCTGCGCTTCGACCGCCCGGTCGCAGGGCCTGAGATGGTGTTCACTCACCGCAGCAAAACTACTGGTACAGAGAAATGGACGCGCACGTTCAACGATTCGACAACCTATGATAGCCTGTCGTTCTCATACATCGACCCGGATACTAACGTACAGGAAACGATTTATATCCCGGAAGAACTCGGAGCAAACACCGAGGAATATGAATCGAAGGGCGTACGTAACTATCAGCAGGCATATTGGCTGGCGTGGCGTCGCTACCAGCGCAACGCGTTAAGTAAAGTTGTCGTAGAGTTCGAAGCTACCGAAGAGGGTGCACTCGCTACACCGGGTGGTGTAATCAGCGTGGTTAAAGGTTCACGTATCGCGCCTCAGGATGGTTATGTTGTTGCCGTTAATGGGCTTACGCTAACTCTGTCACAGCCTGTTACGTTCACCCCAGGGGACGACCACTCAATCATCCTCAAGAAGCGCGACGGCTCGGTACAGAGTATTTCTGTTATCAAAGGAGGCCACGACCGCGAGGTGGTTATGCTATCCGCACCAGAGGAAGCCATTTACACCGGGAATAGTGCACTAAAAACTGAGTTTTCATTCGGCAACGAAGCAAGGCATAATGCTCAGAGGATAGTTGTCTCTTCAATCGACCCAGGCGACGACCGCACGGTTAAGATTACGGGCTACAACTATGATGAAGGTTTCTATAAATACGACGGCGTCGCGCCTTTCGGTCGCGGTTTCTCCGACGGATTCAGCAACGGTTTTTATTAAAGAGGACTCTATATGTCAAGCGGATGTGGTGACGTTTTAAGCCTGGCGGATTTACAGACCGCCAAGAAACACCAGATTTTTGAAGCCGAGGTTATTACTGGTAAGTCCGGTGGCGTCGCTGGCGGTGCAGATATCGATTATGCGACCAACGCTGTTACGGGCCAGACACAGAAGACGCTTCCGGCGGTGTTACGCGACGCAGGTTTTTCTCCGGTGTCATGGGACTTTTCCACCGGCGGTACGTTGACAGTTAATGACCGCGACAAAGTGGTTTACGACCCGGTTAGCCAGACGTGGTACTCATACGCTGGTACGCTGCCAGTTGTGGTCCCTGCCAGTTTTAATCCGGTTGGCAGCGCCGACTGGAAGCCGCAAACTGACCCGGATTTACGGGAAAATTTGGCTGATAGCTCTGACATACTAATGGGGGACGCCCTTGTTGCGGTTAAACTGGACATCACCGACTCGTCACCGAGAAGCCAGCACGAAAAGAACGCTGACATCATAAGCGTTCTTGATTTTGGTGTTGTGGACGACGGGGTCACAGATAACTCAGCCGCGTTTCAGGCGTGCTTCGATGCCGTATCTGCGGCGTTTCCTAATGGTGTGGAGGTTTACATACCTGCTAGTAAATATGCTGTTGGTTACTATGTCGGAAGCACCGTTACGGTTCCGTCTGGAGTTAATATCCGCGGGGATGGAAGAGGGTCCCAAATTAGAGCAAAAAGTACTCTTACGGGGGCGGTACTCCGCCTGGCCTACGATTCAAATACTATAGGCAGGTACTTAAAAGACATATCAATCACCGGCAATAACTCATGTAACGGTATTGACACTAATCTGTCTTCTACCGACTCTGTAATTCGTCAAGTGTACGGTTGGAAGTTTGACCACGTTTCTGTTAATGAGGTAGACACGGCGTATCTTATGCAAGGCTTGTGGCACTCCCAGTTTATAGCATGTCAGGCGGGTACATGTCGAATCGGGCTGCATTTACTCGGCCAATGTGTCAGTGTATTGGTTAGTGGCTGTCATTTTAGTAGAGACGGCGGCCCTGTTTCTAATAGTTTCGGCATTCGTATTCAACCAACTACCTACACGTGGAATGGGTCGAACCCAGTGCGCTCAGAAGCCATTATTGTAAATGGCGAAACGATGTGTATACGCTTCCAACACGGGGTGTACATCGACGACGGCCTCGATATCCATCTATCAAATTTGGACCTGGATTATTGCCAGGATTCTGGTGTTGTTGTTCAAAACGTAAATGGTGGATTTAGCTTAGTAAACTCATGGATAGCCGCTGATGGTAGTGGTACTAACCAATTCTTCGGTGTCACGTTCCCGAATATGTCGTCCGCGCAACAGCATAAACTGCTACAAGGCCTCCACATAAACGCGGAGAACTCAAATGCAACCAACAATAACATCGGGATAAATATAGGGCCAGGTGCTGGTAAGATGGCGATTAAGGATTGCACTATAGCGACTGGTGGCGGCGTTAATACCTTCGCTATTGCTTTTTACAGCAATACCTCGGGGAGTGTAGTTAGTGGGTGTATCTTAGGGGCCGCGCTTTACCTGCAATCTAGCGGCAATCTGACTATACGTAATAACACGCTAACGTCAATAACAGATGCTATTAAATCTGCGGTGAATACCTACGTCGGCAATACCGGTGTTAATACAGACGGAATTATAGAGGTTCCTATTGCATCCGGCGGAGGGAGTGGGACAGTCACTATATCTAATAAGGGTCCTGAGACATATATATGCACCGCGTATGCCAACGATTCCGCTGCTAGCGCTGACAGAGCGTATATTTCAGGTAGCAATATAAACGTTACACGCCCAACTCCGGTTGGTGTTGCTATATCTTCTTGGGTGCACTACCGTATGACATAAAACATAAGGCCCCAAACGGGGCCTTTTCTCTACTCTTCTGATAATTTCTCCAGTATAAACGCCAGTTGCGCGTTAGCGGCGTCTCTTTGCTGGCGTAGTCTTAACACTTCCTCTTCGAGTTCCTTGATACGTTTCTGTAAAGCGGGGATTGGGGCTACGATGTTCATGGTTTTTCTGATCCGTGGTTTTCGTGGTAATTATATCTTATTTCCGCCGCTTTCCTGACGGCAACAGCGTCTTCGAAATCCGAAAAGTGCCCTAAGAAAACGAGCTTACGATTGTCGTAGATAACGGCGACCCATTTACCTCTCGAACGGTTAAAATGTACGCCTACAACCCCCGAAGTATT
>OLHG01001537.1_pt1 | contig 13943 bp, 11 predicted proteins | sample 1605971 | NCBI WGS metagenome assembly OLHG01 (sample SAMN03283289) | human gut metagenome | biome: human-associated habitat; material: feces | host: Homo sapiens | place: Peru | collected 2012 | reverse complement strand
CCGCCGATAAGACCGACCGTCTGACCACGCTTGATTTTAAAGCTGATGTCCTCAAGCTCGTCATCACCCGTGCCGTATGTGAAGTTTACATTGTCAAATTCGATTTTCGGAGTGCTTTCGCTCTCTGAAATTTCAATGTTCTCGGTAGTGCTTTCACACACACTCGGCTGAGTTTCAAACACTTCGTTAAGTCTTGCCGCACTTGCACTTGCCTTCGTGAAAAGTACAACAAGGTTTGCAACAACAATCATTGCAAGCAAAATCTGCGTCATATAGTTTACAAGGGCAATGATGTCACCCGAAAGCATTCCGCTGCCTGCGTTTACATTCTGAGCGCCAAACCAAATGATGAGAATAATTGCAGCATTGGTGATGATGTAGGTGACAGGGCTTAAAAGTGCCGAAAGAATGCTTACTCTGATCGAAGTTTTAGCCAAATCCTCGGTTGAATCGTCAATACGCTTTTTCTCATTTTTCTGCTTTGAAAAGGCTCTGATAACCCTGTTGCCCGAAAGATTTTCACGGCAGATAAGGCTGATTTTGTCGAGTTTTTTCTGCATTTTTTCAAAAATAGGAATACTCTTTGTCATAATGAGGTAAAGAGTAACGGCAATAAATATAGCCGCAATGAAGAAAATAATTGACATTTCAAGGTTGATTGTCATTGCCATAACCATTGAACCGATAACAATAAACGGTGCTCTGGTGAGCAGGCGGATAGCCATTGCAACAGATTGCTGAACCTGATTGGTGTCATATGTGATTCGTGTTATAAGTGACGGAGTGCCGAGCTTGTCCAACTCTGCGTGAGAGAGTTTGTTGATGTGCAAAAACAAATCTCGGCGAAGTCTTGTTCCCACACCCTGAGATGCCTTTGATGCAAGATACTGACACACAAGTGCACTGCAAAGTCCTACAGTTGCAAGAATAACGAGCAGACCGCCCATTCTCCAGATGTATGCCGTGTCGCCGTTTCGCACACCGTTGTCAATGATTCCTGCCATAACAAGCGGAACGAGCAACTCCAAAATTGCCTCAAACAGCTTGCAAAGCGGACCGATGATACATTCCTTTTTGTAGTATGCAAGATATCTTCGTAGCTTAATCAAATTTTCCCCTTCTCTGCCATATAATTAACAATACATAAGTAATATTATTTTACACCGATTAACGATATTTTACAACTTAAATTTTGCGTTGCGGGAATTTGCGGCGGTCACTGACCGCCAATCGTATCGTGTGTAAACACGAGGCGAATAAAACCATTATATGCTTTTTGTTTGTTTTTGTTTTTAACAAAAACAAATGGCGAACACGGTTCGCCGCTACAAAACAATACATCGTTTTCATCACATCAAATCATATGTGTTTACACACAAAAAAGCCACCGATAAAACATCGGTGGCTTTGTATATAATCAGTAAAATAAATTACTTAATAAGGCTTGTGCCGTCCATTTCTTCGGGCTGCTCGAGTCCCATAATTTGGAGCATTGTCGGAGCGATATCGGCAAGTCTGCCGCCCTCACGAAGCTCGCAGTCGTAGTTTACTACGCAGAAAGGAACAGGGTTTGTTGTGTGAGCAGTAAACGGTGAACCGTCCTCTGCAACCATCTTATCTGCATTGCCATGGTCGGCTGTGATAAGAGCAACACCGCCCATTTCTTTGATTGCGTCAACAACCTTGCCAACGCAGGTGTCAACAGCCTCAACAGCCTTTACGGCTGCCTCGAATACGCCTGTGTGACCAACCATATCGCAGTTAGCGTAGTTGAGAATAATCATATCGTACTTACCGCTCTTGATTGCCGGAACAAGCTTGTCTGTAACCTCGTAAGCACTCATTTCAGGCTGGAGGTCATATGTTGCAACAGCAGGTGACTTAACAAGAATTCTGTCCTCGCCGGGATACTGCTTTTCAACACCGCCGTTGAAGAAGAATGTTACATGAGCATACTTTTCTGTTTCTGCAATTCTGAGCTGTGTCATGCCCTTGTCTGATACATACTCGCCGAGTGTGTTCTTGAGAACCTCTGGCTTGAATGCAACTTCAACATTAGGCATTGTTGCATCATACTGAGTCATGCAAACAAAGTTTACGGGGAAGAAACCGTTCTTTCTCTCAAAGCCCTTAAAATCAGGGTCAACAAATGTTCTTGTAATCTCTCTTGCTCTGTCAGGACGGAAGTTGAAGAAGATGATGCTGTCGTTAGGCTTAACCTGAGCACCGCCCTCAATAACACAAGGAACAACAAATTCGTCTGTTACGCCGTCATTGTAAGAGTTCTTAATTGCGCAAACAGGGCAGTCTGCCTTGTTGCCCTCGCCATACACCATAGCGGCATATGCCTTTTCAACTCTGTCCCAGTTGTTATCTCTGTCCATTGCGTAGTATCTGCCCTCAACTGTGGCAACCTTGCCTATGCCGATTTCTTTGAGCTTGTTAAGAAGCTTGTCAGCATATTCAGCGGCACTTGAAGGCGGAACATCACGGCCGTCAAGGAATGCGTGAATGTAAACATCTTTAAGACCCTTTTTCTTAGCAAGTTCAAGAATACCGTAGAGATGCTCAATGTGGCTGTGAACACCGCCGTCTGAGAGAAGTCCCATAAGGTGAAGTGCCGTGCCGTTCTTGAGAGCCTTGTCCATTGCATCAACAATAGCCTCGTTATCTTTGAGCTTGTCCTCGTTGATAGTCTTTGTAATTCTTGTGAGTTCCTGATAAACGATTCTGCCGGCACCCATATTTGTGTGACCGACCTCAGAGTTACCCATCTGACCGTCAGGAAGACCTACATCCATACCCGACGCACCAATCTGTGTGAGCGGATTAGATGCAAAAAGCTTGTCAATGTTTGGCTTTTTAGCAGCCTTGATAGCGTTGCCTTTTTCGGGAGCAATACCAAAGCCGTCAAGAATCATTAAAATTACCGGTTTTTTCATTTTGCGTGTCCTTTCCATAAAGCATACACAATCTTGTTATGCAAAAAACAAAATCCAAAAGCCGATTACAGACTTTTGTGCCGTGCCCAAAAGGACACGGCATTGTGTTTGAATATACTGTTTAAATTACTTGCTTGCAGCCTTTACGATTGCGGCAAACTTCTCGGCAACGAGTGATGCACCGCCGATAAGGCCACCGTCAACATTTGTCTTTGAGAGAAGCTCGTCAGCATTGCCGTCATTCATTGAACCGCCGTACTGAATTGTAACAGCGTCAGCAGCAGCCTGATTGTAAAGCTTAGCGATTGTAGCACGGATGAAAGAGCAAACCTCTTCAGCCTGATCAGCTGTTGCAGTTTTGCCTGTGCCGATAGCCCATACAGGCTCATAAGCGATAACAACATTCTTGAGTTCTTCTTCTGTTACATTGAAGAGGTCAAGCTTAATCTGTCTTGCGATAACTTCTTCTGTGATGTCGCACTCACGCTCCCAGAGGAGTTCGCCGACGCAAACGATTGGCTTAAGACCTGCGGCAAGAGCAGCCTTTGTTCTCTTGTTTACAGTTTCGTCTGTTTCACCAAAATACTGTCTTCTCTCGCTGTGACCGAGAACTACATATTCAACGCCCATTTCCTTGAGCATACCTGTTGAGATTTCGCCAGTGAAAGCACCGCTTTCAGCCCAGTGACAGTTTTCTGCACCGATTTTAACATTTGTGCCTTCTGTAGCCTCAAGTGCTGTTGCAAGGTCAACATAAGGAACACAAGCTATTACTTCACAACCTGCATCTTTTACGAGGGGAGTAATAGCGTTGAGGAGCTCTTTAGCTTCCTTTGGAGTTTTGTTCATTTTCCAGTTGCCTGCGATAATTGCCTTTCTCTTTGACTTATCCATGATAATTTTCCTTTCAGAATATGTTTTTATTATAATAAAGTAACAGGATTAAATCAGTAAGGGCGGAAAAATCCGCCCTTTTATTTGATTAAATTATTTGTCAGCGATTGCTGCGATACCCGGAAGAACCTTGCCCTCAAGATATTCAAGAGATGCGCCGCCGCCTGTTGAGATGTGGCTCATCTTATCAGCAAAACCAAGCTGAATAACAGCAGCTGCGCTGTCGCCGCCGCCGATGATTGTTGTTGCGTCTGTGTCGGCAAGAGCCTTAGCAACAGCAATTGTACCCTTTGCAAGAGTCGGGTTCTCAAATACGCCCATAGGACCGTTCCAAACAACAGTCTTTGCGCTCTTTACAGCGTCAGCAAAGAGTTCCTGTGTCTTTGTGCCGATGTCAAGACCTTCCATATCAGCAGGAATCTTGTCTGAATCAACAACCTTAACTTCGATTTCAGCGTCGATAGGATCAGGGAAGCCTGCAGCGATTGTTGTGTCGATTGGGAGAAGGAGCTTCTTGCCGAGCTTTTCAGCCTTAGCCATCATTTCCTTACAGTAGTCAATCTTTGTATCGTCAACGAGTGAAAGACCGACTTCCTTACCCTGAGCCTTGAGGAATGTGTAAGCCATACCGCCGCCGATGATGAGTGTGTCGCACTTTTCGAGGAGGTTTGAAATAACATTGAGCTTGTCAGCAACCTTAGCACCGCCGAGGATTGCAACGAACGGACGAACAGGAGTTTCAACGGCATTGCCGAGGTAGTCAATTTCCTTCTGCATGAGGTAACCTACTGCTGTGTCCTTGATGTGGTCTGTAACACCTACTGTTGAGCAGTGTGCACGGTGAGCCGAACCGAATGCATCCATTACGAATACATCAGCGAGTGAAGCAAGTTCTGATGAGAACGGCTCAAGATTCTTTGTTTCTTCTTTTCTGAAACGAGTGTTCTGGAGAAGAACAACATCGCCGTCTTTCATTTCTGCAACAGCCTTTTTAGCATTTTCGCCTACAACCTCGTCATCGTTAGCGAAAACAACATCCTGACCGAGGAGTTCCGAAAGTCTTACTGCTACGGGAGCGAGTGAGAACTTTTCTTCGGGACCGTTCTTCGGCTTGCCGAGATGTGAGCAAAGGATAACCTTGCCGCCGTCAGCGATAAGCTTCTTGATTGTAGGAAGAGCTGCTGTAATTCTGTTGTCGTTTGTGATTACGCCGTCCTTGAGCGGTACATTGAAGTCACAACGAACAAGTACTTTTTTACCTTTTACATTGATGTCATCAACAGATACTTTGTTGAGCTGCATAATATACATTCCTTTCGTGTAAGAAGAAATTTGTAAAAATTTAGTATTTTTACAGTCACCATTATTATATATCAAAAACCCCTTTTTATCAATAGAAAACTTTAAAAAATTCGCCTGCAAAGGTATTTTTTGCACTGCCTTTACAAATACTGATTTTAAGGAAGCTTATGAATATTATTTTTGTTCTTATGTCATATTGTTGAGGTCGCTCCACTTGTGGTTGTGAAGCTCGCCCTTGTTCTGCAAAGCAGGATAATCCCATTGCCTTAAAACTTCATAAGCCGCAATTGCAACCGAGTTTGAAAGATTAAGACTTCTTGCCTCGTCAATCATAGGCAGTCTTAAAGTGTCATCGGGATGCTGCATTAAAAGCTCCTCGGGTAAGCCTTTTGTTTCTTTGCCAAAAAGAAGATAGCAGTTGTCGGGATATTCAACATCGCTGTGGCGGTGAGTTCCTTTTGTTGAAAAGAAAAAGTATTTTCCGCCCTTTGTTTTTTCAAAAAAATCGTCAATGTTCTCATAATATGTGATGTCAAGCAAGTGCCAGTAGTCAAGTCCCGCTCTTTTGAGTTTTTTATCGTCGGGTTCAAAGCCCATAGGCTTGACAAGATGAAGTCTTGTTCCCGTTGCGGCACAGGTTCGTGCCACATTGCCCGTGTTCTGCGGAATTTCGGGTTCAACAAGCACAAGGTTGAGAGTTGCCAAAAGTTATCACTCCAATTTTTATTATTCCATTCTTTTTCTGTTTAAATACATTTTAAATCGTAAACAATAATAATGCAAGTTTTTTTGACAAAGCCGTGTGACAAAGATGAAAAAACACACATTTTGTCAATGAATTTGCAAGATTGGGAGGTGTGATTATGAATACAAGTCCAATGATGAATGTGATGAAAGGCGTTGCAATAGGAATGACGGCAGGCGTCTGCATGGGTATTGTCGGCAAAAATATGGTAGACAGCAACCCAAAACTCAAGAAAAAGGCAAACAAAGCCTTTAAGACAATGGAGTCAGTCCTCGACACCGCACAGTATATGTTCAGATAAAATCATATTCATCATAAACAACCCCCCGACTCAAACGAATCGGGGGGTTAAATAATCAATATTTAATTAAATCAGCTTGTGTAGCCGAGGGGGTCCATTTTTTCACCGTTAAGGCGGATTTCAAAATGGAGGTGAGGACCTGTTGAGTTGCCTGTTGAACCGACATAACCGATGAGGTCGCCTTGATTTACATACTGACCTGTTACTGCAACAAGTGAACTGCAATGACCGTAAAGTGTTGTGTAGCCACTGCCGTGGTCAATGATAACATAGTTGCCGTAGCCGCTGTTGTCACCGCCCGAGAATGTTACGGTACCGCTTGCGGATGCATAAATAGGCTGTCCGTAAACACCGCCGGCTGAAATGTCAAGTCCGCCGTGAAGTCTGCCCCAGCGTGTGCCGAAGGTACTTGTCAATGTATGTGTGTAGGGAAGTGGCCATGCAAACATACCCGATGAACCGGTTGTGTAGCTTGAAGATGAATTTGAACTTGATGAAGAACTGCTGTCTGATGAGGTTGATGATGAACCTGTGCTTGATGAAGTATCCTCAGCCTTGCCTTTTACGACAACTTCGTCAACTGCCTCTTTAATAGTTTTTGCGTCAGTCTGAACCGCATCGGTCTGAACACCGTCAACAAATGTAGTTCTTACCGTTACTTCTTCTTCGCCCTTAACGCCTTCGGTAGTTACCTTTTTGTATGAAGAAGACTTGTCCTCGTCATACTTAACCTTTGTGTCATAAGCTACATCTCTTGTGTAAACAATGTCTGTTGAAAGTGAGATTGAAAACTTGCCGTCTGCAAGTGCCATAACATCTTCTGCCGACACAAGGTCTGTACCGCTTGGGTTGCCTGTTACAACCTCCACCGAATTTGCAAATTCGGTTGTTGTTTCGTCATCGTAATCCTTGCGGTAATCAACAAGAACCTGATCAAGGTCTGCTTTAAGCTCGTCAATCTCTTCTGTCGCACCGATGAAGTTGCCGTCAATATAAAGACTTGCACATGACGGTGAAATTGTGTTGAGGTCAGCATATTCACCGCTGATTTCTGCGTAATCGGGAACTGCTTCATCACTTGTAGCTGCAGCAACAACTGCAGCAGCTTCTGTTCCGGTTCCATTAGTATTTGTTTCTTGCACATCAAGAGCGCTTGCAACAGTAACGCACGAAAGTGTGATTGCGCTGAAACACGCAACAACCGCAAGCACAGCCTTCTTTTTAATCAATTTCTGTGAACGGACTGTTGACGGTGCAAGGTGCGCGTACTGCTTTTCACTCTTGAACGAAAGTCCGGATACAATTTCTCTTGCACTTTTGGTTGTGCCGCTTCTTGATTCTCTGAACGCTCTGTCAATTGCCAACGCTTGTGTTTTTGCCGTTTTTGTCTTTTTCGGCACATTAACTGATTTGACTGTTGCAGACTTAAAGGAACCCTTCCTGTTCTTTATCGTCTGAGCAAGCTTTGCAGCGGAATTTTTTGAAACTCTTACAACCGATTTTGCACAAAATGTTGTTGCTCTTTTTACAAAGCGAACGGTTTTCTGTGCGGTTGTAAGCTCACGCCTGCAGGCTTTGCGTTTTTTTGTCGGAAGACTCTCGATTTCATTGAAACCTTCCAAACCAATGAACTTTGTCTCCAAAATAATTTCTCCTATCTCATTAACCGTTACATTTCTGTAACAAACACGATACCTTTATTATACCAAATAGTTACGAAATTGCAATATGAGAATTAAAAAATGTCACAATCAATAATATAATAGGGGAGAAGGTTACAAAAAACAGGGTAAAATCAACAATAATTCCCTATGTTAATTATACTTTAAGTTATCAACAGTGTAATTTCTTAACAGAGAGTAATATTTATTCAACTCTTTCAGAGCGCCGTCAAGGTCGTGTTCAAGGTAGTTTCCGCATTCAATTGCTGTTGTTCCGGGTATTTCTCCCTTGTGCTCCGCACACTGCTTTATTGTGTCTTTTATAAGCTGTAATGCGTCCTCTTCCGACATATCACGAACGAGAAAATAGAAACCCGTTCTGCATCCCATAGGACCAAAGTAGATTACATTGTCGGCAAATTTGCTGTTGCGGGCATATGTTGCAAAAAGGTGTTCAATTGTGTGCATAACGGGATTTGGAAGATACGGCGGTGTGTTCGGCTTTACAAAACGCATATCATATGTTGTAATGTCGCCGTCAATTCTTGAAATGTAAACACCCGGCATAAGTGTGTTGTGGTTGATTGTAAAGCTTGCTATCTTTTTCATATATATTACCCTTTCTTAATCGTAATCGGCTATGTTTGTGAAACAGATGTTCATATCAACATCGCCCTCAATTCCGTCAACCTTGCCCGATGAGGAATATTGCCACATAGAAAACTGATAATAAAATGTAGGAACATTTGCGTATTCGCAGTACCAGATGTCAAAATCCGCAAGCTGGGTGAGGTCATATTTAAAGTAAAGCTCTTTGCTCGGAGAATAGATAATCGGTGTGTAGCCAAGCTCCTTTACACGGTTGCAGAATGCCTTTGCACAGGCTGTTGCCTGAGCAGCCGAAACGCCGTCGGTTCTTGCGTCATCATCTTTTATGATTTCCCAGTCATATGCAACGGGGAAGTCGATTGTTTCATCGCCGAGAAGTGACTTTATATAGTCAGCCTCTTCAATTGCCTCATCGTTATTGACCGCCTGCGAGAAGAAATACACGCCGACTTTAATACCTGCCGCTTTGGCACCCTTTATATATGAAAGGGCAGAGTCATCCGAGTACATTTTTCCGTCAGAACCGTAACCTCTTCCGCCGATGCGAACCATAGCAAAATCCACGCCGGACTTTTTAACCTTGTCCCAGTCGATTGTACCGCTGTATGATGAAATGTCAATTCCCTCCATTGACGCAGGCTTGCCGTTTTCGCGGTAGTATTTGAATGTGTCGTCAGAGGTGAAGTTATCATTGTTGAGTGTATTTTTAGGTACACCGTCAAGCTCGGTAATCCAGATTTCTCCGAGAGTGCTGTCGTTTATATGTATTTTTTCGCCTGTTGTCTTGACCGTTGTGTCTGTGGCAACGGTCGCCGAGGTTGTACTGCCCGACTGCGAACTGCTTTCAGCGTTGTTTGAACAACCGCACAAAACCGAGGTAAGTGCAAGCATGGCAGCCGTTACGGCACAAATAGTTTTTTTCATTATTCTGCTCCTGATAAAAATTTTTTAACGCTGAAAAATGTCGATTATACGGGCATTTTGCGTATCTGTTAGTCAGCATATCATAAAAAAGAGTTGATGTAAACAAAGAAACCGAAAATAAATGTTGAAAATTTTGTGAAAATTAAGTATAATCTTAAGTATAATCTAAGGTATAAGTGTCACTCGCTCAAAAGGCGATGGCAGTCATTTGAGAATTTAATGATTACAGTGTTTTGCAGGAGCGATAAAGGGCGGTGAGCGAAATTGAAGGAAACAAAGGTGCATGGGTACCGTCACAAAACTACCGAAGAACTCGTCAAGGCAATTGACGAATGTACCTCTCTAAGTCAGCTTTTCGCTCTCATTCAGCACGAGCATATTACGATTCAGATGCTTACCCGTCCCGGTGCTTCAAACCTTGCCCCCAAAATTTTAAGCCCGAAAGAGATAACAGGCAACCGTGACACCCCTTTTGAAAGACTGCAAAGGCAGGTTCGTGAGTCTGTTCTTGAGGACGAAAGACGGCTTAAACAAAGTAAGCTGATTGCCGAGTGTGAACGCATTTCAAAACTGAATAAAAATGACAAGATAAAGTAAGAGTAATTAGTGGAAGATTTTTGAATTTTTTTACTAAATACTCTTTATTTTTTCCAAAAAAACATATATAATCTAATTATCAAATACGATTGGGGATGAAATATATGACATTCAAATTCAAACACGTTTTGGCTGTAATGCTCGCAGCAATCACCGTAGCTTGTTCCATTGTCGGAACAATAGCTGTTTCTGCCGCAGAAACAGGCACTCGGTATTCAACAGAAAACACCGTTTCATCTGATGTAGCGGATATGGATACTGAACCCACCAAGGCAACGGAAACTGCCAAGCCCTCACAGCCGTCAACAAAACCCACTTCAAAGCCTTCCGTAGTTCCTCCGACTAAGCCTATCAAGCCGAGCGTCGGTGCAATTAAGAACCTCACAAGAACGAAATCTACAACAAACTCACTTTCGTTCAAGTGGAATAAGGTAAAAGGTGCAACGGGCTATGTAATCTATTACCGCAACAATGACGCACACAAGAATTTTTCAAGACTTACATATATAAAGTCAAATGCCTGTACAGTCAAAAAGCTCAGAACAGCAACCTGGTATGATGTAAAGGTTGCCGCCTATGTTGAGCATGACGGAGTAAAGTATGAGGGTAAGAGTCAGACCTACAGAACAGCTACTCTCCCGAATGCCGTAAGCGTTTCACTCACGGAGTCGGGTTCTGCAATTACACTTTCGTGGTCGAAGAACTCACAGGCAACAGGCTACAAAATTTACCGTATGAGCGGTGACACAAAGGGCAAATATGTTCTTTATAAGACAATCACTTCAAATTCCACAACCTCTTTCAGAGATAAGGGAGTTAAGAACGGCAGAGCGTATTACTATCAGATTAGGGCTTACCGTGCAATCAAAAAGAACACTTACTATTCGTCACCGTCAACAATAAGATGTGTGGCAGGTCTTAATGCCGTTAATTTCAAGACAGATACAAGACTTTCAAGAGTAAATCTCACATGGGGCAAGGCAATGACCACTCCGACAGCATATGAGATTTTCTATTCAACCTCAAAGAACGGAAAATATACAAAGCTTGGAGAAACAAAGAATACTTTCTACAACACCAAAAAGCTTACAGTCGGCAAGACTTATTACTTCCGTATTCGTGCTTACAAGTATTCGGGACCGAGCAGTAACCCGAAAAAGTACAAGTGCCTCGGCACATTCCAGACAAAGAGTGTAAAGATCAGCAAGAATGCCTACGGTGTTTCGGTAGGTAATACCTATGTTGAAATCAGCATCAATCAGCAGCATATGTGGTACTACAAGAACGGTAAGCTTGTTGTTGAAACAGATGTTGTAACCGGCAACTACGGTACAAACGATACGCCAAAGGGTGCATATTCAATTATTTACAAGGCATCTCCTGCAACACTTATGCTGAATTCCCATGTAACATTCTGGCTCCCGTTCACATCCGACGGTTGCGGAATCCATGACGCATCATGGCGTTCAAGCTGGGAATACGGCGGAACAAGGTACAAGGGTCACGGCTCACACGGCTGTGTAAACACACCATACAGCGCAGCTAAGAAAATCTATAACAACATTTCCTCAGGAACCCGTGTTGTTGTTTATTGATTTTTATCCGTAGCGAAAACTTGATAAAATAATTTAAGGCTGACAGATTTTTTATAACCTGTCAGCCTTATTTTATGATGTAGCGGTTTAATAATAAATTCTGATTTTGATATAAACTAATATAATTTCTGTACCGAAAAAGTTGTTCTTAGTTGGTATTAGAGAATAAGATTTTGACTTATTGACAAAATCTTGTTTTAATAATATAATAGCTTTGCTGTATTAAGCAATGATATAAAGCAAACATGAGGAGAGTAAAAAATGAAAAGAATATTTATAGTTTCACTTTTGGCTTTGACGGTTGCGCTTGGTGCGGTTGCAACGGGTTGTTCGGGCGGTAACAATTCATCTTCAACCGACAAATCTTCAAGCAAGGTTGAGTCCGTGAATGATTCATCGGCTGATGATTCAAGTACTGCTGAAGTCGGAGATGCAGTTGACGGTGACTTCGTGTGGGATGAAAACAGTTGCATTGTCAATCTTACAAAAGATGCAGCAAAGAAGAGCGAAATCGTAATTCCAAAAAATTGTATTGATTTAAGAATTGATGATTGGGCAAGCGGCGAGGATAACTATTTTTCAGAAAACGATAACCTTGAAAGTGTTGTGTTTGAGTCTGAAAACATCAAAAATCTTCCTGACGGTTTGTTTGTACATGATAAAAGCCTGAAAACGGTTCAGCTTCCGAAAAACCTAAAGAGAATTTCAGAATTCTGTTTTAGCAATTGCGAGTCGCTTGAAACTATTGAAATTCCTGATAAGGTAACCGAAATCAAGGAATCTGCGTTCCAGTATTCAGGAATCAAGGAGATTAAACTTCCCGAATCAGTAACAACTGTCGGTGATTCTGTTTTTGCTTGGACAAAACTTGAAACACTCTATCTTCCGGAATCACTTACCTCAATAGAAAGTAGTTTCTTGGCTTTTGTCGATTCTGATAAACTTACAGTCTATGTTAAAAAAGGCTCATACGCAGATGAGCATTTTGCTGATTTTGCCGACAAATCAAATGCTGAAAAGGCATATTATTGATTTAATCTAAGTTATAATTAAAAAAAACAGGCTGACAGATTTTTAATAACCTGTCAGCCTTATTTTATGATGTAGCGGTTTAATAATTAAATTATGATTTTGATATAAATTAATATAATTTCTGTACTGAAAAAGTTGTTCTTTGTTGGTATTAAAGAATATGATTTTAACTTATTGACAAAATCTTATTTTAATAATATAATAGCCTTGCTGTATTAAGCGATGATATAAAGCAAACATGAGAAGAGTAAAAATGAAAAGAATATTTATAGTTTCATTTTTGGCTTTGACGGTTGCGCTTGGTGCGGTTGCAACGGGTTGTTCAGGCGGTAACAATTCATCTTCAACCGACAAATCTTCAAGCAAGGTTGAGTCCGTGAATGATTCATCGGCTGATGATTCAAGTACTGCTGAAGTCGGAGATGCAGTTGACGGTGACTTCGTGTGGGATGAAAACAGTTGCATTGTCAATCTTACAAAAGATGCAGCAAAGAAGAGCGAAATCGTAATTTCTGAAAATTGTATTGATTTAAGAATTGATGATTGGGAAAACGGTGAGGATAACTATTTTTCAGAAAACGATAACCTTGAAAGTGTAGTGGCAAAGCTTGCTTACGAATCCGCTAAACATTCAGCTAACTCGACCTGCCATATGGTAGTGCAAAAATATATCATTAACAGGAGTTATCATTAAAATGATTAGTAAAATGGATAGTAAATTTATAAAAACAATATTTGCTTTATATTGTCTCGCTCTTGCATACATTTTGTTTTTCTACAGAATGGGATCGGACATCGGCTGCACATATATCGAGTGGATAACAAATATGATCAGCCCGATACCCTTTTGGAGTTTTTATGATTTTTTCACCACTCCCATAATTACAGCAGAATATACATTGTCATTCATCAAAAACATCATAGGAAATCTCATGCTGTTTATGCCAATGGGATTTTTCCTGCCGCACCTACTGAAAAAAACAAGGCAATTTAAGTATTACATTATTTTGATTTGTATTATGGTGCTTTCAGTTGAAATCATACAGTTGTTTACAACCTTGGGAATGTTTGACATTGATGATGTTATTTTTAATGTCGCAGGTGCGGCACTGGGCTTTTGCTTGTCAAAAAGAATAGAATCCGCAGTAAAAAGGCATCGTGTGAATAAGTGAACGACTTAATAAGGCGGTAATTTGAAAAAACTTCGGTATTTATAAAATTTGTTTTAACATATAGTTTGCACTATTACTTGCGGGCGAACGAGGTTCGCCCGTCTGAAATATAGTCGCAATGCGTTGTACATAAATGTACTGCCTTTTGCTCGTTATTTCAGACAGCGCT
>OLHG01001533.1_pt1 | contig 13970 bp, 12 predicted proteins | sample 1605971 | NCBI WGS metagenome assembly OLHG01 (sample SAMN03283289) | human gut metagenome | biome: human-associated habitat; material: feces | host: Homo sapiens | place: Peru | collected 2012 | reverse complement strand
ATGAAGATGAAGCTAGACTTCTTAAGAATACTTTAAAGACTGATGCTTATGAAGAAGGTGTTGAAGATGGTATTCAAAAAGGAATAGAACAACAAAAAGAACTTAATGAGCAAGAGTTAAAACAGCAAAAGATTTCTACAGCTAAAACATTAAAGGAAAACAATATACCTATAGATATAATTATTAAATCAACGGGACTAACAGAAGACGAAGTAAACAGCATATAATAAAGAATTGGAATAATCCAATTCTTTTATTTGCCTGAACTTGCTTTTATAAATGAATCAAATAGGGGATGAGGTCTTGTAGGCCTAGATTTAAATTCAGGATGAAATTGTGATGCGATAAAATGTTTATGTGAAGGTAATTCAATTATTTCTACTAAATTAGCTTTTTCATTTATACCACTGAATACCATTCCATTCTTTTCTAGAATTTCTTTATACTTATTGTTAAATTCATATCTATGACGATGACGCTCTAATATTTTATCTTGATTATAATCTTGGTAGGCTAATGTACCTTTTTTTAATGTACATTCGTAGTTACCTAATCTTAGTGTCCCACCCATATTTACAATTGATTTTTGATCTGCCATTAAATCTATAATAGCATCTTCACAAGTAGGATTAAATTCAGTACTAGAAGCATTTTTAATACCACATACATCTCTAGCAAATTCAATAACTGCAAGTTGCATACCTAAACAAATTCCAAGGAAAGGTATGTTATTTTCTCTAGCATACTTTATTGCTTTTATTTTTCCTTCAATACCTCTTGAACCAAATCCTCCTGGAACAAGAATTCCTTTAGAATTTTTGAAAACTTTTGCTAAATCAACTTTAGAATCTTCTAATGTTTCTGAGTCAATCCAATTAATATTTATTTTTGTATTATATTTATATCCTGCATGTCTTAGTGCTTCAGCAACAGAAATATATGCATCATGTAATTCTACATACTTACCAACAAGAGCAATTTCTATTTCATCACTTAAATTATCAACAGTTTTAATAAGTTTTTTCCAATAATCAAGATTTGCTTTTTTTATTGGTAGATTAAATTGTTTTAATATAATTTCATCAATTTTTTGATTATAATAATTAATTGGAATTTCGTAAATATTTTTAACATCTATAGAATCTATTACATTACTAACTGGTACTGAACAGAATAAAGATAGTTTTTTCTTAATAGATTCTCCTGTATCATAAGGAGCACGGCATACAAGAGCATCAGGTCTAATTCCCATATTCCTTAAATCTCTTACGCTATTTTGTGTAGGTTTTGTTTTAAGTTCATTAGAACCGTATATAAAAGGAATTAAAGTACAATGTACAAAGAATGTATTTTCACTTCCTTTTTCATATTGAATTTGTCTTAATGCTTCTATAAAACTTTGTGATTCAATATCACCTACAGTACCACCAATTTCAGTAATAACAATATCAGCTCCACTTGTTACACCAGCTTCATATACTTTGTTTTTAATTTCATTTGTAATATGTGGTACCATTTGTACAGTAGCACCTAAATAATCTCCATGTCTTTCTTTATCAATTACTGATTTATAAATTTTACCACTTGTTATATTAGAAGTAAAATTTAATTCTTCATCAATAAATCTTTCATAATGTCCTAAATCTAAATCAGTTTCACAACCGTCATAGGTAACAAACACCTCTCCATGTTGAATAGGGTTCATAGTACCTGGATCAACATTTATATATGGATCAAATTTCTGCATAAAAACTTTATATCCACGTGATTTTAATAATAGAGCAATAGAAGAGGCAGTAATACCTTTACCAAGTCCTGATACAACTCCTCCTGTTACAAATACGTATTTTGTCATAATACACCTCCAAAATAAAAAAATACTAGAGAGTTACTCTAGGCTCTCTTTAATTATAGCACATTTAATTTTTATAATAATAGTCTTTTATTTTGAATTCTTTAGTGATATAATTAAATTGAACCCACTAAATATTAGTAATTAGTCTAATATTTTTTTTTTGACATATATTTTACCAGGAGGTAATATGTGAAAAAAATAATAAAGACTTATAAATTTCCAATAATTTTATTAGTTTCAATAATTATAGGATGTGTAATTGGTATTATATTAAAAGATAATGCGATAAATTTAAAACCAATTGGTACTATATTTATAAATTTACTTTATACAATAGTAGTTCCACTTGTATTTTTTACTATATCTAGTAGTATATCTAGAATAAAAAGTTTTAAAAAATTAAATAAGACTTTTAGAGTAATGTTGTTAGTTTTTATAATAACTAGTATGATAGCTTCAATATTTATGCTTATAGGTGTTAAAATATTTTCACCTAGTGATGGTATTAGTATAGCTTTAAGTGAGGGGGTAAGAGAAAGTATAAATATAGGAGATAAAATAGTTGATATGGTTACTGTAAGTGATTTTAATTTATTACTATCTAAAAGTAGTATGTTGCCACTTATAATATTTTCTATTTTATTTGGATTTGGAGTTAATCTTACTAATAGTAAAAAAATAGAAGAAGGACTTTATTCTTTATCTTTAGTAATGCTTAAAGTAATTCATATAGTTATGTATATTGCACCTATTGGACTTTGTGCTTATTTTGCATCTTTAATAGGTGAATATGGTAAAGAAATTATAGGTAGTTACGCTAAAAGTATGATTTTATATTATATAATGTCTATTCTTTATTTCATAATTTTTTATTCTTTATATTCTTATATAGCTCGTGGTAAAAAAGGTATAAAAGAGTTTTTTAAATATTCATTTATTCCTACAGTAACATCTCTTGGTACTTGTTCATCTTTAGCAAGTCTTCCTGCTAATTTAGAGTGTTCTAAAAATATGAATATGGATTCAGATGTAAGTAGTACTGTTATGCCAATAGGAGCAACTATGCATATGGAAGGTTCTAGTATGGCCTCAATACTTAAAATAGCATTCCTATTTACTGTGTTTGGTAAAAGTTTTACAGGGCTTGATACATATTTAATAGCTATTGTTATTGCTGTACTATCGGGTGTTGTAATGAGTGGAATTCCAGGTGGAGGACTTATAGGAGAGATGTTAATAGTATCTCTTTATGGATTTAGTAGTGAAGCATTCCCAATAATAGCAACTATAGGTTGGATAGTAGATCCACCAGCTACTTGTCTTAATGTAGTAGGTGATATACCAACATGTGCGATAACAGAAAAAATAGTAAATAAAAAATACTAAATAATTAGTATATTTTATCAGGAAGTAATTGATTTAAATATTCAATTACTTTTTCTTTTGAATTTGCTTTAGGATTTCTTAAATATTCAATACCTACACTTATAACAGCTCCTATATAAAATTTAGAAATAAATTCTACAGGTATTTTACCAGTAGCTTCTTTTTTTAATTTGTTTTTAATATCATTTGTTAAGGTATCCGTTACCATATCCATAACTATACTATCTTTATTATTATTTATAATAGCAGTATATGTATTAATATTATCATCTATATGAGTTAAAAATAATTCAATCATTTTCATATAATAATCTTTTGGATTTTCTATGCCTTGATTTTTTTCTAAAGTTAAAACTAACTCTTCTTTTAAGTCTGATATAAGTGAATGTAATAGTTCATATTTATCACTAAAGTGAGCATAGAAAGTTGATCTATTTATTAATGATTTATCACATATATCAGATACTTTTATATCTTCAAATGGCATGCTTCCCATAAGAATAAGTAAACTATTATATAAATTTTTCTTTGTTTTTATTACTCTTAAATCTATTTTTTTATCCATATTATCACCAACAATAATTATACACTAATTTATACGTTTGTAAAGATATCCAACAAAAGTAGTTTAAATGTACATACATTTTCATATATTTGTTGGATATCATACACAAGAATAAATATGTTGATGTAATTTTATTTTTAAAAGAATAAAATGTTTAAGTGAAAGGAGTTCGATATGAAAAAATTAAGAGATTTTATAACACATCATAGTGTTTTAGTAGTTACTATTTGCTTATTACTTTTAATTCCATCAATAATAGGTTATGTAAATACTAGAACGAATTATGATATATTGGTATATTTACCAGAAGATATAGACACTATTAAGGGAGAAAATGTATTAACTGATGAGTTTGGTCTTGGATCATATGCATTTGTTGAAACAGATAATATGTCTGGTAGTGATATATTAAAGTTAGAAGATAAAATAAAAAAAATAGATGGAGTAAATAAAGTATTTAGTGTAACTGATGCGATAGGTACTACTTTACCTAAGGAAATATTACCTGATGAATTACAAGATAAATTATATAATGGTGATAGTACAATTATAATGGTTACATTCAATGGTTCTACAAGTGAAGATAGTACTATAAAAGCACTAGAAGATTTAAGGAAAATTACTAATCCTAATAATATTAGTAGTATGACAGCAATGGTTCTTGATACTATGAATTTATCTAATAGTGAGGTATTTATTTATGTAACAATAGCAGTTATATTATGTTTAATTATACTTTTTATAACAACAGATTCATATATAATACCATTTTTATTACTAGGTAATATAGGGATTGCTATTATATATAATATGGGTTCTAATGTATTTTTAGGAGAAATATCATATATAACAAAAGCAATAACAGCTATATTGCAATTAGGGGTAACTATGGATTTTTCAATATTTTTATATCATAAATATGAACAATATAAAAAAGAAAATAAAGACATTAAGAACGCAATGAGTTTTGCCATTAAAGATACATTTGTATCAGTATTAGGTTCCTCACTTACAACAGTAGCTGGTTTCTTAGCTCTTTGTTCAATGGATTTAACACTCGGACGTGATATTGGTATAGTAATGGCTAAAGGAGTAATTTGTGGAGTTATAACAGTTTTAACTCTCTTTCCATCATTACTTCTTGTATTTGATAAATTAATACAAAAAACAAAACATAAGAATATATTTCCAAGTTTTAAAAGATTACAGAAATTTTCAATTAATCATAATATATTAATTATAATTATTTTTGTATTACTTATGATACCAGCTTATATAGGTAATAACAACTATGATGTTTATTATAAATTAGATGAATCATTACCAAAGGATTTAGCTTTTAATGTAGCAAATACAAATTTAGCAAAAAACTTTAATATAGTTTCTCCAGAAATTATATTAGTAGATAAAAATATAAAAGCAAATAAAATAGAAAATTTAACTAAAGAGTTAAAAGACGTAGATGGTATAGATTTAGTTTTAGCTCCTAATACAGTATTAGATTTTGGACTTCCAGTAGAAATGATTCCAGATGATTTAATAAGTATTATGGATAATGATAAATATCAACTTATAATATTAAATTCTTCATATGAGATTGCTAGTGATGATTTGAATAATCAAGTAGATGAAATAAAGGATATAGTTTATAAGTATGATGACGAAGGAATAATAGCTGGTGAAGGCCCACTTATGAAAGACTTAGTAGAAATAGCAGACCATGATTTCCGTATGGTTAATTATATATCAATAATAGTTATATTCTTTATAATGTTATTTGTATTAAAATCTATTAGTCTTCCAGTTATATTAGTATTCTCTATAGAATTTGCTATATTTGTAAATATGGCATTCGCATATTTTACAAATACAAGTTTACCATTTATAGCTTCTATAGTAGTTGGAACAATACAACTTGGTGCGACTATAGATTATGCGATACTTATGTCAACAAAATACTTAAATGATAGAAAAAATATAGGAAATAAATATGAAGCTATGAAGGAAACTTTAAGTACAACTGTTCCATCAATTATAGTATCTGCTCTTTGTTTCTTTGCAGCTACAGTTGGTGTTGCAGTATATACAAAAATAGATATGATAGGTTCAATATGTGAATTATTAAGTCGTGGATCAATAATAAGCATGTTAACAGTAATATTAATACTTCCAAGTTTATTACTTGTATTTGATAAAATAATTATGAAAACTACATTAAATATGAAAGGAGTTAAATATGAAAAATAAATTAAAAATGTTACTTGCACTTACACTTTTAATGCCAGTAACAACATTTGCTTTAGAAAAAAGTGAAACAATTTATACAAATTTAAATACAACAGGAAAAATTACTAATATTACAGTAGTAAACCATTTAGTAAATAAAGAGACAGGTACAATAGATGATGAGAGTATGCTTACTGATATTTTAAATATAAATGGTGAAGAAAAATTTAAAATTGAAAATAATAATATAAAATGGAGTACTAAAGGAAGTGATATATATTATAGAGGTAAAATAGATAAGAATCTTCCAATAGATACTAAAATTACCTATTATTTAAATGGTAAAAAAATGAATAGTAAAGATATGATAGGTAAAAGTGGTAGTGTTAAAATTAAATTAGCGTTTACAAATAATGAGAAAAATAGAGTATTAGTAAATGGAGTTTATACTGATATGTATACACCATTTGTAGTAACTGTAGGAACTATTTTAAATAATAATAGTTCTAATATAAGTATAACAAATGGAAAAGTTATCAATAATGGTACTAAAAATATATTAGTAGGTATATCATCTCCTGGACTATATGACAGTATTGGCTTAAATAGTTTAAAAGGAATGGATGAAATTACAATTACATATGATACTAAAAAATTTAGTTTAGGTAATATGTATATAGTATCTACACCTAAATTACTAGATAATAGTGATTTAGATATATTTAATAAATTGGATACAGTATATAGTAGTGTTAATGCATTACAAACTAATATGAATAAAATAGAAGATGGTTCTAAAGAAGTAACAAAAGGTTCTAATACTTTAAAAAAAAGTTTAGAAACTTCAATAGCGTCACTTAATAAACTTACAGGAGATGCTTTAAGTCAAGAACAAATTAATTCTATTAAAGATGCATCAGTTTGTACAGTAGAAGCCATGTATACAGATGACTATAAAAATGAAATAGCTCTTAATACTTGGAATACAGTTAAAAATAATTTAAATCCTAATGATCCAGAGGTAATTAATATAGTAAAATCACAAGTAGAAGAAGCTATAGTGGAATATTTACAAGATTCAGGAAAATATAATGATTATGTTGCTTGTGAAATTGGTAAGTCAATACAAAACCAAGGAGGAACAATGACACCAGAACAAGCAAATAGTTGTAGTATTATTGCATCTGATCAATACTTACCAGTTATAAGTAAATATTCAAGTATAGCAGCTAAAAATACTGCACAATCAACTTCAATGTATGTAGCAGAGAATGTATCAAAAGAAGTAGCTGTTACAGTATCTTCTATGACTGCTTCAAGTGTTGCGGGAAGTGTAGCAGAAAAAGTATCAAAAGAAGTAGCTAATAACGTAAGAGATAGTGCGATGGATACAATAAAAACTTCACTTAATACATTATATAATGGAGTAGATAAATTAAATAATGGTATAAACAAGTTAGATAAAGGTATTAGTGCATTTAATAGTGAAGGAATAAATAAATTAAGTAATACTGCTAATAAGCTTGCAAACTATAGTAGTAAGGCTCAAGCACTAGTAGAATTAACTAATAACTATAAAGGTTTCGCATCTAATAATTCTACACGTGTATTATTTATATCTATGGTAAAAAGTTCAAAATAACTATTCAAAAATAGTTATTTTTGTTATAATTAAATAGGTGATACTATGGATAAAATATATAATAAATTAGTAAGAGATAAAATACCAGATATAATAAAAGGTAATGGAGAGAATCCTGTTATAAAAGTACTAAAAAGAGGTTCATTTAATAATAGAATATACTTAGAAAAGGTGATAAATTGAAACTAATATTAGCTAGTACATCTAAATTTAAAAGTAAAATATTAAATACAACAGGATTAAAACATACTAATATAGAAAGTAATTTTAAGGAAGAATCAAAAAATTATAATGATGTTTATAAATATGTTAAAGACTTATCTTTTGGTAAAGCAAAAAGCGTAGAAGATAAAATAAATGATGGAATAATACTATCACTTGATACAGTAGTATATGTAGATGGTATTATATTAGAAAAACCTAAAACATTAGAAGAAGCTAAAAATAATTTAAGACTTTGTTCTGGAAATACTTCGTATGTAATAACAGGTATAACACTTATTAATAAATATAATAATGAAATAATAACTGATTGTGTTAGTACTAAAATTATTTTAAGAAAAATAAGTGAAAGTGATATAGATTATTATATAGAAAATGAACCAAGTATATTACATGTATCAGGATTTGTTTTTGAAACAATGGTATCTAACTTTTTAGATAAAATAGAAGGAAGTTATTATAATATATTAGGTATCCCAACAGAAACTATATATAAACATTTAAATTCTTGGGGAATTACTTTAAAAGATTTGGAGAATTAAGTGAAAGAATTATTAGAAATAGATAAAAAAATTAATAAGTACCGAAATATAATTGTATAATAAACTACAATTATATAATTTTTGTATATTAATAAAAATTTAAAAATATGGTATCCTAAATATAGGAGGAATATATGATAAAAGAATATATAAAAAGATGTGAAAGCTATTCAATAATAATATCTAGTTTAATGATAATACTTTCTATATTTTTAATTATTAATCCATTAAAATCTTTAGAAGTATTTGTAATAATATTTTCTATTATTATGTTTATAAATGGTATAGGTTATTTTGTTTCATACTTTACAATGTCACATGAATCTAGATTATTTAGTTTCGATTTATTATTAGGTTTAATTACACTTATATCAGGTGTAATGATATTTATATATAGAATGGACCTAATAAATATATTTCCAATAATATTAGGTATATGGATAATAGTTAGTAATTTATTTAAGTTACAATTATCTATTAATTTAAGTACAATATTAACAGAATATATATGGTTAGTAATACTTACTATACTTATGATAGTATTAGGTATTTTATTAATAATTAATCCATTTACATCAATTATGACAATTGCAACAACAGCGGGTTTGTTATTACTTATATCAGAGGTATTATCACTAATAGAAAGTATATATGTACTTATTAAATTAAAATAGCTTTTATATAAAATATAGGTTATTGATTAATCTATATTTTTTATGTATATATTGAAATAACCATTTAACTTACACTGTATTTATTCAATAATAGAGGTTTTGAAATCCAAATTAAATTAAAAGTACATTTAATTGTGCTTTTTTTAATATTTAATGTATAATAAAAGAAGAGGTGAATCATGAAGAAAATAATAATAGTAGAAGATGAAGAAATGATAGCAAGCGAACTAAAAAATTTATTAATAAATGATGGATATAATGCAGTTGTATTAAAAAACTTTAATAAAGCTAAAGAAGAGATACTAAAAAGCAATTCAGATTTAGTTTTGTTAGATATAAATATTCCAAGTATTAATGGACAGTCTTTATTAAAAAGTATTAGAAAAGAGTCTAATGTACCTGTTATTATGCTTACAAGTAGAGTAAGTGAAACAGATGAGGTATTATCTATGTCATATGGGGCTGACGATTATATAACTAAACCATATAATCCAACAATACTATTACTTAGAATACAAAACTTATTTAAACGATTAGAACACACTATAGATATTTTAAAATATCATGATATAGATGTTGATATAGGTAGGGGAAATCTTAGTTTGAATGGAGAAACTGTAGAACTTACCAAAAATGAAATGATTATATTTAATTATTTATTATCTAATAAAAATAGAATAGTAACTCGTGATGAACTTATGACAAATCTTTGGAATAATGAAGAATACATTAATGATAATGCTTTAACTGTAAATATAAGTAGATTGAGAAGTAAGTTAGCTAGTTTAGGTTATGATAATTCAATTGAAACAAGAAAAGGACAAGGGTATATATTATTATGAAATTAATAAAATATTTAAAAGATTTAGTATATTCTATTATAATATTTATAATAAGTTATTTAATTGTATTATTAATGTTATTAGTATTTAAAACAAGCATATCTTTAATAATTTCTGTTTCATTTATTATAATTATGTCTTTTATATCAATAATACTTATAAATTATTATAGGAAGAAAAAGTTCTATGATGAATTTATAAATAATTTAAATAAATTAGATAAGAAATATTTAATTTTAGAAACTTTAAATAAACCAGAATTTTATGAAGGTAATATACTTTATAATAGTTTGTATGATATAAATAAATCTATGCTTGAAGAAGTAAATGATTATAGTTCTAATATAAATGATTTTAAAGAATACGTAGAAATGTGGATTCATGAAGTAAAGATTCCAATATCTAGTTTAGTATTAATGTGTCATAATAATTCTAATATAGATAAGAAATTTTTAAAACAAATAAAAAAATTAAATAATTATATAGATCAAGTACTTTATTATGTTAGAAGTAATTATACTGAAGAAGATTTTTTAATAAAGAAAGTTAATTTAGATAAGATAGTTAGTAATGTTTTATTAAATAATAAAGATGATATATTAGAAAATAATATAGAACTTGATATTAATATAAAAAATATAGAAGTATATACTGATTCAAAATGGTTAGAGTTTATAATAAATCAAATAATTAATAATTGTATTAAATATAAGAAGCAGGATAATTCTATAATAAGAATAACTGGGACTAGTTTAAATAATAAAGTAGTTTTATCTATATGGGATAATGGAATAGGTATACAAAAAAGCGATTTACCTAAAGTATTCAATAAATCATTTACTGGAAATAATGGTAGGAGTTCTACTAAATCAACTGGTATGGGATTATACATTACAAAAAAATTATGTGATAAATTAGGTCATAAAATAGAAATAGATTCAATTAAAGGTAAATATACAAATATAAATATTATATTTGGTAAAAATGATTTTTATAAAATCTAATATTACAAAATTGTAATATTTAGTAATATTAAACTTACGACAAATATTCTTTTTTATAATAAAATTTAATTATGAAAGGAAGATTTTATGGAAAATGTTTTAAAAATAGAAAAAATAGAAAAATATTATGGAAACAAATCTAGCTTAACAAAAGCTATAAATAATATTTCTTTTGAGGTAGAAAAAGGAGAATTTGTCGCTATTATGGGTGCGAGTGGTAGTGGTAAAACTACACTTCTTAATTGTATATCTACAATAGATAGGGTAACTGGAGGACATATTTATGTAGCAGGTGAAGATATTACTAAATTAAGAGGAAATGCTTTAAATAAATTTAGAAGAGAAGAATTAGGATTTATATTTCAAGATTTTAATTTACTTGATACTTTAACTGCATATGAAAATATATCTTTAGCTTTATCAATACAAAATGTTAAATCTAAAGAAATAGATGAGAAAATAAAAAAAGTATCTAAGGAATTAAATATAGGTGATATTCTAAACAAATATCCTTATCAAATGAGTGGAGGACAAAAACAAAGAGTTGCAAGTGCACGTGCAATTATAACAGAACCAAAACTTGTACTTGCAGATGAACCTACAGGAGCTCTTGATTCTAAATCCTCAAAGATGTTACTTGAAAGGTTTAATTATTTAAATGAATCTCTTTCAACAACTATACTTATGGTAACACATGATGCATTTACTGCAAGTTATGCTTCTAGAGTTATATTCATCAAAGATGGAAAAATATTTAATGAAATTAGAAAAGGCGATAAAACAAGAAAAGAATTTTTTAATGAAATAATTGATGTTGTAACAATGCTTGGAGGGGATTTAAATGATGCTCTTTAAGATTTCATTAAAAAATATTAAAAAGAGTATAAAAGATTATGCTATATACTTTTTTACATTAGTTCTTGGTGTAGCAATATTTTATGTTTTTAATTCAATAGATTCTCAAACTGTTATGTTGAATGTAACTAAGAGAACATATGAAATAATAGATCTTATGACTAATCTTTTATCTGGCGTAAGTGTCTTTGTTTCATTTATACTAGGATTTTTAATAATATATGCATCTAGATTTTTAATGAAAAGAAGAAATAAAGAATTTGGTGTTTATTTAACTCTTGGTATGAGTAAAAGAAAAATATCATTAATACTATTTATAGAAACACTTTTAATTGGTATTGTATCTCTTGTTGTTGGCTTAGCTTTAGGTATATTCCTATCACAATTTATGAGTATATTAGTAGCAAGCTTATTTGAAGCAGATATGACTAGATTTAAATTTGTATTCTCTAGTAGTGCTTGTATTAAATCTTTGATATATTTTGGTATAATGTATTTATTAGTTATTTTATTTAATACTATAAGTGTTAGCAAATGTAAATTAATAGATTTAATATATTCAAATAAAAAATCTGAGAAAGTTAAAATAAAAAATCCTATACTTTGTATTATTATCTTTATAATATCATCATGTATGCTTGGATATGCCTATTATTTGGTTACAGGTGGGGTAGAAAAATTAACAAACTTTAATATGATATTTATACCAATAACACTTGGTTTAATCTCTACTTTCTTTATATTTTGGTCATTGTCTGGTTTAATATTAAAAATAACTATGTCAATTAAGAATATATATTATAAAGATTTAAACTGTTTTACTTTAAGACAAATAAGTAGTAAAGTAAATACAACAGTATTTTCAATGACAATAATATCTATTATGTTATTTATAACTATATGCGTATTATCTTCATCATTAAGTTTAAAAAATTCAATGACTGCAAATCTTAATTCTTTAGCGCCTGTTGATATAGAAATTATAAAATCAAGAAATTTAGATTATGATAATGAAATTGCTAAAGAGATAATAGATGATTCATATGTATCAATAGAAGAGACATTAAAAAATTTAAATATAAATGAAAATGATTACTTTAAAGATAGTATAACAGTTAATAGATATGTAGATGATGATCTTACTATGGCAAATACTTTAGGTAGCATTCTAGATGAAATAAGCAAAGAATATAAGTATATGAAACTTGATAACCCTGAAATAATTATGAAATTAAGTGATTATAATAAGGTTGCTAAATACTATAATAAGGATACATATACATTAAAAGATAATGAATATATAATAATTTCAGATTATGATTCTATAAATGAAATTAGGAATAAAGCGCTTAAATTAAAAGAAAAAATAAAAGTATTTGATAGTTATTTATATCCTAAATATGATACTTGTAAAGATGGTTTTGTAGATATAGGAGCAAATCATACTAATATTGGAATAATTATAGTACCAGATAAAGTAGTATATGAAAATGCTTTAAAATCAAGTGTTATGCTTGCTAATTATAAGCCTGGTAATAAGGATGATTATGATGAAAAACTAGGAAATATAATTGATCAACATTATAATGTTGATACATATCTTTCTTATAATACTAAAATAGATATAAAAAATTCTTCAGTTGGACTTGGAGCACTCGTTACATTTATAGGACTTTATTTAGGAATAATATTTTTAATTTCAAGTGCAGCCCTTTTAGCGCTTAAAGAACTATCAGAACAAGCTGATAATAAAGAAAGATTTATTTGTTTAAGAAAATTAGGTGCTGATGAGAAAATGATTAATAAAGCACTATTTAGACAAATAGGAATATTCTTTTTATTCCCATTAATAATTGCTATAATTCATTCGATATTTGGTATAAAGTTTTGTACATTTATATTAGAAACATTTGGAAATGATAAATTATTACCTTCAATTATTATGACAGCTTTATTTTTGGTATTTATATATGGCGGATATTTTATTCTTACTTATTTAAGTAGTAAAAACATTATAAAAGATAGAACAAGATATTAATAATAAAAAATATAGGTTATTGATTAATCTATATTTTTTTAGTATAAACATTGACAAATAGTGTATAAAAATATATACTAAATATAGTAAAGGTAGTGGTAGTATATGAAGATATCATT
>OLHG01001530.1_pt1 | contig 14000 bp, 12 predicted proteins | sample 1605971 | NCBI WGS metagenome assembly OLHG01 (sample SAMN03283289) | human gut metagenome | biome: human-associated habitat; material: feces | host: Homo sapiens | place: Peru | collected 2012 | reverse complement strand
GGACGGTCGCCTCGGCGTCCATCTTGTCGCGCTTGAAGTCGATGATACGGTACTTGCGCTTCTCGCCGCCGCCGCGATGACGGACGGTGATGCGGCCATAGCTATTGCGACCAGCATTCTTCTTCAGGACCTCGGTCAGGCTTGCCTCGGGCTTGGCGTGCTTGTTGATGCCGTCGAAGCCGTTGACAGTCATGTGTCTGCGGGAAGGGGTGGTCGGCTTAAAAGTTTTAATGGACATTTTCTAACACTCCTTCCTTTCTTACACCATACCCTCGAAGAACTCGATGGTCTTGGAATCCTGGGTCAGCTGGACATAGGCTTTCTTCCAGCTCTTGCGCTTGCCGGGACGGCCGGCGCCCAGGCGCTTGGCCTTGCCATCGTAGTTGATGGTGTTGACCTTGGCGACCTTCACGCCGAAGATCTTCTCCACGGCGTTCTTGATCTCGATCTTACCGGCGGTGGGAGCCACCTCGAACACATACTTCTTGTCGGAAGTAGCGGCCATGGAACGCTCGGTGATGATGGGACGGATGATGATGTCGTATACGTTAGCCATTATGCGAACACCTCCTCGATTACTGCGAGGGCTTCCTTATCCAGCACCAGATACTTGGCCTTCAGAATGTCATAGACATTGATCAGGTTGGCCATAGAGGTCTCGACGCCGGGGATGTTGCGGGCGCTCTTGATAACGATCTCGTCCTTGGCGGGGGTGACCACCAGAGACTTGCCGTCGGCCTTGACGGCGTTCAGGAACGCACGGAAGTCCTTGGTCTTGATGCTGTCCATCTTGATGCTGTCGATGACGATGATCTCGCCGGCAGCGGCCTTGGCGGACAGAGCGGATTTCATAGCCAGTCTCTTGACCTTCTTGTTCAGAACGTAAGAGTAGCTGCGGGGCTTGGGGGCGAACACGATGCCGCCGTGGGTCCACTGGGGAGCACGGGTGCTGCCCTGACGGGCGTGACCGGTGCCCTTCTGACGCCAGGGCTTCTTGCCGCCGCCGGAAACTTCAGCACGGGTCAGAGCGCTCTGGGTACCCTGTCTGCAGTTTGCCAGGTGATTTTTCACCACTTCGTGAACGACGCACGCATTGGGCTCGATGCCAAAGATGCTGTCCTTCAGCTCCACGGTACCGACTTCTGCGCCGGCCATGTTCAAAACTTTGATGGTAGACATATCCTTAAGCACTCCTTTCCTTACTTAGTACGGGCGGAAGCCTTCTGCGGGTTACGACCGGAAGCCTTCTGCGGGTTGTTGCTGATACCGGCATCAGCGTGCTTGACGCGGTGGGTCTTGACGGTGGACTTGATGAGCACCAGACCGCCCTTGGGGCCGGGGATGGCACCGCGGATAACGATCATATTCAGCTCAGCGTCAACCTTCACAACCTCCAGGTTCTCGATGGTGACCTGCTCGTTGCCCATCTGACCAGCGCCGATCTTACCGGGGAAGATACGGGACTGATGAGAGGAAGCGCCCATGGAGCCTGCGTGACGGTGCACAGGGCCGCCGCCGTGGGTCATGGGAGTACGGCCGGCGCCATGACGCTTGACAACGCCCTGATAGCCGTGGCCCTTGGAAATACCGGTGACATCGATCATGTCTCCGGCGGCGAAGGTGTCAGCCTTCACAACGTCGCCGACGTTCATGCCGGCAGCGCCGTCCAGCTTGAATTCCTTCAGGTGCTTCTTTGCCTCGACGCCGGCCTTCTTCAGGTGGCCAGCCTCAGGCTTGGTCAGCTTGGACTCCTTGATGTCCTCAAAGCCAAGCTGGACGGCAGTGTAGCCGTCGGTCTCGACGGTCTTCTTCTGAGTGACGGTGCAGGGGCCTGCTTCCACAACGGTAACAGGGATCACCTTGCCGCTCTCATCGAAGATCTGGGTCATACCCACTTTTTTGCCGATGATTGCTTTCTGCATGTGTTTGGTTCTCCTTTTTTATAGGTTATTGGTCGGCTTACCGCATTGGGACGGTTACCGACATGACCCGTCCGCCCGATGCCAGACAGTGCGGGCTGCTGCAATTGCGTTGTTACGTATAATTACAGCTTTATCTCAATCTCAACGCCGGCGGGCAGATCCAGGCTCATCAGAGCCTCAATGGTCTTCTGGCTGGGGTTGAGGATATCGATCAGTCTCTTATGGGTTCTGCGCTCGAACTGCTCACGGGAGTCCTTGTACTTATGGACAGCCCGAAGGATGGTAACAACTTCCTTCTTGGTGGGCAGGGGGATGGGGCCGGAAACCTGGGCGCCGTTGCGCTTGGCGGTCTCCACGATCTTGGCCGCGCTGGAGTCGATCAGCTGGTGATCGTAAGCCTTCAGCCGAATGCGGATCATCTGGTTTGCCATGTGTTGTTTTCCTCCTTGATGTAACGTACTCAGTTTGCTTAGATGTCTGGGTACGGTCGAACTGTTCGTTAACGCTTCCGTGCGTATCACTTCGGGCCATGAAAATTGGCCGACAAGCGCCGACCATTCCTCCGCCCCGGCGATATACGCCAGCGAAACAGAAGCAGTTCAGCCGCCCGATGACCGGACATACTCCGCGGAAGTTACCGCCTGACGGCGCAATCTCCCGCATCATCGCATCGCATGCGCAGTCTCCCACACACGCTCAGATATAGTACCATACCGAAAAAGAATTGTCAAGCATTTTTTCAGAGTTTTTTACAAATTTTCATAGGCTTTTTTGGGCGAATCGGAGAAAATTTTCGTATCTTCCCCGCCGGAGGAAGCCTTCCCCTCTGGGGAAGGTGGCTCGGCGAAGCCGAGACGGATGAGGTGACCTTTACAGCGCACAGAAATCATGGTATAGTTATAATAGAATATAAAAGGAGGCGATTTCCATGACCCGTGTTCCCCACCGCCGCATCATCTGTATCTGTCTGCTTCTGATTTTGCTTTTCCTCACCGGCTGCGGAACCTCCAAAGCCTATCCCCCGTCAGAAGAAACGGTCCGCTCCGCCGCCGAACAGCTGGGCTGGACGCTGCAATCCGATTTGACAGCTTCTCGGCAAGCGGGCCAAATGACCTACACGCTGTCCAAAGATGACCGGCACCGACTTACAGTGAACTGTGCCTCGGTCAGCGGAAAAAGGATGCTGAGTGCAATCTCCATGGTCATGATGCTTCCAGAAAAGCCGGAATTTTCCTGGGAGGACTGGAAGGATGTCATTTCTCTGGTAGAAGCCATGTACGGCAGCTTTTCCAAAGGCGAGCTCTACAAGCCTCTGTCCGGCCAGGATATGCCGGAGCCGAAAGCCCTGGAACCGGTGACCGAAGCGCTCCCCGGCGAAGAAAGTCTCTCCTGGGAAGCGGACTGTCCAGGCGGATATGCAAAAGTCCGCTGGGCAGCCATGGCCGGTCAAAAAGTCCGCAGCGCTTCCAGTGGGACAGAAATCCTTGACTGGCGGGTACATTTTACCGTAACGGTCTTTGAATCAAAAGAAAGCATGATTCAGCCATCCTAAGGATTTGTGCCCGGTCCCACCCGTTCGGTCTCGGGGCGATGTGGGCATCGCCCCCTACGCGATTTGGAAGACGCGCAAAAGCCTCCCGGCCCTTGTTTGGGTCGGGAGGCTTAAATTTACTTGTGTTCCCACTCTTTATACTGGGCCGCTTTTTCGTAGAGCTTCAGGTAGCTGTCATACCGGCTGGGCTCAATGTCCCCGGCCTCGGCGGCCTGGCGCAGGGCGCAGCCCGGTTCTTTCCGGTGGGAGCAGTCGTGGAACTGGCACCGCCCCAGGTAGGGGGCAAAATCCGGGAAGGCATATTGGAGGTTCTCCTTCAATATAATATCCATCTGGTCCGTATCAAAGGACGAGAACCCCGGAGTATCCATCACGAAGGTCTCAGCGTCCAGTGTGAACAGCTCCACATGGCGGGTGGTGTGCCGTCCCCGGCCCAGCTTCTCGGAGACCTCGCCGGTAGGCAGGTCCATTCCCGGGGCCAGGGCATTGAGGATGCTGCTCTTGCCCACGCCGGAGTTGCCGGTGAAGGCGGTGAGCTTGCCCTGGAGGGCTTTTCGGAGCTCCTCCACTCCCGCCCCGGTCTGGGCGCTGGTGGGGATCACCCGAAAGCCGGCGTGACGGTAGATCCCCACCAGCTCGCTTGCCTCATCCAGGTCCATTTTGTTGACACAAAGAAGGGTCTCTACCCCTTTGTTTCCGGCGATGGCCGCCACCCGGTCGATGAGGAAGGGCTCCGTAATGGGGTTGACATTGGCGGCGAAGATCACCAGCGCGTCCACGTTGGCTACCGCCGGACGGATAAAGCTGTTCTTTCGGGGCAGGACCTTCTGGATCATGCCCTTGCCCCTGGTCTCCGTCACGGTGACCAGGTCCCCGGTCAGAGGGCTTAGCCCCTCCTTGCGCAGGATCCCCCGGCCCTGGCAGGTCAGAATACCCTCCGGAAGGGCCACATCATAGAATCCGCTGATGGAGCGGACGATTCTGCCTTGTTTTTCTTCGCTCATCAATCAAAGGTCACTTTCTGGGTGATGTATTTTTCCCCGTCGATATAGAGATCATAGAAAACCGTTCCGGTGCCGGAGAGGGAGATGATATACTCCGTAGTCAGGGGCGGGATCTTCTCATCCTCCACAATGGGCCGGTCGTCCTGCAAAATGGTAAGCAGGTACTCCTCCGGGCGGCTTGGCACCGTAAAGCGGACGCTCATCTTGGTCTGCGTGGGCTCCGTTTCCTCTGTTTCCTCCGTTGCCGCGGTGGTTTCGCCGCCGCCCTTGGAGACCTTCAGGAGGATCTCCCCATCCAGCTCCAGCTTGGTCCCCTCGGCTACGGACTGCTCCACGACCTCGCCCTTGGGCCGGTCGCTCTTGACGTTTTCCGTCTTCACATTGGTAAAGCCCAGGCGGCTCAGCTGCTTCTTGGCCTCGCCGGAATCCTTGCCCACCACATTCGGCATCTCCGCCGTGCTGGGGCCGGAGCTGATATAGACCACAATGTTCTGGCCCTCGGTGAGCTCCGCGCCCACCTTGGGATCCGTCCGGGTCACATTGCCCGCCTCCACATAGTCGCTGGCCTCGGCCTGCTCCACAACCTTCACATTGCGGATATTCTGTAGGATCTTCATGGCCTGATCCCGTGCCATGCCCACCACATTGGGCATCTCCACAGTCTCCGGGCCGGTGCTGATCCAGAGGCTGATGGTCTGGCCCTCTGTCAGCTGGGTCCCCGCCACAGGCTCCGTGCGGATGACCTTGCCCTTGGCGGTGTCGGAGCTGGCCTCATAGCGAATCAGGCTGTCAAAGCCCTGGCCGGTGAGGAAGGCCTTGGCCTCCTCCTCCCCCACTTCCCGCAGGTCCTCCATGATCTTGACCACAGGCTCCTCACCCAGAGACACGGTGATGACGATTTCCGTCCCCTTGGTCACCTTGCTGCCGCCCTCCGGCTCCTGAAGCATGATCTGCCCCTTTTGGTAGGTATCGTCATACTGCTGGGGCTGGTAGCGGAATTTGAAGTCGGAATACTTGTCTACCAGATCATCCGAGTACATGGTGCCAACCAGGTAGGGCACCTCCACCAGGTCCTTATCCTTATTGAGAAGCGCCCCATTGAACAGGGCCAGCAGGAAGGCCCCAATGGCCAGCACCGCCACAACGCTGCACACGATGACGGCAATGGTGGCGATCCGGTTCCGTTCCTCCCGCTTGCGCTGCTCCTCCTTTTTGCGAAGGGCTGCCCGGCGCATTGCCTCGGTATTCTGGCTCACCGGGCGGCGGGAGGCGGTGTTCTGGTTCACTCCCAGGCGCTGCTGAGGCATCCGGCCGGTAGACTGGCTGACCCGGCCCGTATTCTGGTTCACCCGGCCCGTATTCTGCCGCTGGCTTCTGGGAGGATTGGGGATCCCGTTTTTGGCGTTGGCCACCCGCTCCGCCGTGGTCTTGGGATAGGTGGAGGCCATGCCCTTGATGGCAATGGGGTGCTCCGAGGGGCCACTGGCCTGGTACTGAAAGTCAATGGCGGGATTCTTCCGGAACTCCTCCATATCCTGGAGCATTTCCGCAGCGGAGGAATACCGGTCCTTGGGCTCCAGCGCCATACCCTTGAGGATGATCTGCTCCAGCCCCACCGGGATATTGGGGTTCAGGCTGGAGGGCTTGGGCGCGCCGCCGTTGATGTGCTGGATGGCCACCGCCACCGGGGATTCCCCGTCGAAGGGGGGCCGCCCGGTCATCATCTCGTACATCACAACGCTGAGGGAATAGATGTCCGACCGGCTGTCGGTATAGCCGCCCTTGGCCTGTTCCGGGGAGATATAGTGGACGGAGCCCAGAGCTTCCTTGGTCAGGGTGTTGCTCTTGCTCATGACCCGGGCAATGCCAAAATCCATCACCTTCACGCTGCCGTCTTTCAGCACCATGATGTTGTGGGGCTTGATGTCCCGGTGGACAATGCCCCGGCTGTGGGCGTGCTCCAGGCCCTTGGCGATCTGCATGGCGAAGTGCAGGGTCTCCTTCCAATTGAGGACCCCCTTCACCTCCATATATTGCTTCAGAGAGATGCCGTCGATCAGCTCCATGACCAGGTAGTTGGCATCGTCCGAAGAGGAGACGTCATAAACCTGGACAATGTTCGGGTGGCTCAGCATGGCCACGGCCTCGCCCTCCGCCCGGAACCGGCGGCGGAACTCATCATCTCCCGAAAATTCGTCTTTTAATATCTTAATGGCTACCTGCCGGTTCAGCCGGTGGTCCAGGGCCTTATAGACAATGGCCATGCCGCCGGTACCGATGACTTCCAGGATCTCGTACCGGTCGTCCAGCAGCTGTCCAATATAATGATTCATATTGAAATTTGCTCCTTTCACTGACCGGTCAAACGGAAACAAGAATGCTTGTCACATTGTCGGGGGACCCTCGCATTTTCGCGATGTTCAGCAGCCGCTTGCAGCAGTTCTGCTTTTTGACCCCGTGGACGACTTCAAACAGGATCTCCTGGTCGTCCAGCATATTGCTCAGGCCGTCGGAGCACAGGAAAAGGAAGCTCCCCTTCTCCAGGTCCTGGCGATAGATATCACTGAGAATGGTGGGCTCCGTGCCCACGGCCCGGGTGATCAGGTTCTTTCCCGGGAAGGTCTTGGCGGTCTCCGGCGTCAAATCCCCCCGGTCCACCATCATCTGCACCACGGAATGGTCCTTGGTGACCTGGCGAATGGAGCCGTTGGTGATGGCATAGCACCGGCTGTCCCCCACATTGATGATGGAGGCCTGGTTCTTCCGGATCACCGCGGCTACCAGGGTGGTGCCCATGCCGGAGAATTCCTCAAACTGGCAAGCCTGGTCGTAAACCGTGAAGTTCGCCAGCTTGACGGCGGAGCGCAGGATCATGTCGCACTTGTCCCAGTCGGTCTGGCTGGTCCAGTTTCTGGTAACCTCCTGGACGAACACATCCACCGCCAGAGAGCTGGCCACATTGCCGGACTTGGCCCCTCCCATGCCGTCGCAGACAACAGCCAGCAGGCTGTGGCGGTCCAGCTTCTCTATATGAAAGGCGTCCTGGTTCTGTTTGCGGACGCAGCCTACATCTGTCAGGCCCCAGCTTTGCATGGGATACCTCCTTTCTCTTTGCCTTCCCCTGGGGGAAGGTGCCCGCCCCAGCGGGCGGATGAGGGGCGGGATCGGTACAGACCCGGTACCGCCCCACACCCGTCAGGGCTTCGCCCTGCCACCCTCTCCCGGGAGAGGGTTTTTCCTAGGTGTCGTAAGATCTTATGATATTCTCCGCCACTTCCCGTCTTGACAGACGCATGTCCATGGCTTGCTTTTCAATATAATAGTGGGCCTCGTTTTCCGTCATCCGCAGCTGCTCCATCAGGAGCCACTTGGCCCGGTTGACGGTGCGGATGTCCTGCATCTTCTCCTGAAGAGCCTGGTTCTTCTTGTCCAGCTTCTGGAGCTTGGCCCGCAGGGCCGTGGCCAGACGGATGGCGGTTTGCAGGGCCTGGCCGGACAGGGGCTTTCCCAGGGTCAGGACCCCGTCGTCTTCTACCTTGTAGCAGACCTGGTCGTAGCTTTCCCCAGGCACCAGCAGGATCACCGCCAGATTGTCGTCTGCCAGATTCTGGGCCAGCTGGGTGCCGAATTCGTCCCGGAGGGGGGCGTTGATGATGACGATATCCGCGCTGGTTTCCAGCAGCATCCGCCGGGCCTCCCCGGCGGTGCCGGACCGCAGGGGCATTTCGTAGCTGCCGGGTTGCAGGAGCTGACTCAGCAGGGCAAAGGTCTTGTCATTGGCCCCTACGATCAGGACCCGGTAGCTGTTTTTGTTCAGGGCCATGGAGTCACGCTCCTTTCGGTTTTTTTACCTTCCCCTGGGGGAAGGTGCCGCCGCGGCGGCGGATGAGGGGCGGTACCAAGTCGGCTGCGCATACCGCCCCACACCCGTCAGGGCTTGCGCCCTGCCACCCTCTCCCAGGAGAGGGTGTTTAGATTTTCCACAGGCTTTCCGGCAGGGTGTTCCGGATAAATTCGCTTTCCGCGGCCACCCGCCTGGCTTCCGCCAGGGTCCGGGGCAGGACCTGCAAAGCCGCTGTGACCTCCGGGCCGGCGGTGTACAGGTTGGCGTTCACCGGATCCGGGGGCAGGAGCTTCCGCTTCACCCCGTCCAGACCGGCGAAGATCACCAGGGCATAGGCAAGGTAGGGGTTCACTCCGGGGTCCGGGGACCGGAGCTCCATCCGCTTGTACTGGCCCTGGGCGGCGGGGATGCGGATGAGCTGGGACCGGTTCTCCGGGGACCAGGTCACGAATCTGGGGGCCTTCTTCTCCCCAAGGCGGCGGTAGGAGGCCTCACTGGGGTTCAGGAAGGCGGTCATTTCCCGGATATGGTCCAGAATGCCTGCCATAAAATACTGAGTTACGGGTTGATCGCCCCTTTGCAGCAGGGAGATATTGATGTGCAGGCCGTTTCCCGCCTCCCCGGCAATGGGCTTGGGGGAGAAGTCGGCGTAGAGGCCGTTGCTGACGGCCACGGCCCGGACGGTGGAGGCGAAGAGCAGGGCGTTGTCTGCCGCCGTCATGGCATCGGAATAGCGGAAATCGATCTCATTCTGCCCCGGGCCCTCCTCGTGGTGGGAGCATTCGGGCAGGATCCCCATACTCTCCAGAGTCAGGCAGATCTCCCGGCGGACGTTCTCCCCCTTGTCCTCCGGGGCCATATCCATGTAGCCTGCGTGGTCGAAGGGCTGGGTGGTGGGGTTGCCGTCCACATCGGTTTTGAAGAGGTAGAATTCGAATTCCGCTCCGATCTGCACGGAAAGCCCCAGATCCTGAGCCTCCCGGATGGCCCGGCCCAGCAGGGCCCGGCAGTCCAGGGGGAAGGGCCGTCCATCGGGATAGCGGATCCTGCAGAACATCCTGACCACCTTCCCCCGGCTGGGCCGCCAGGGCATCAGGGACAGGGTAGAGGGAATGGGGAAGAGAAACAGGTCCGACTCCACCACGCCGCCGAAGCCCCCGATGGCAGAGGCATCAAAGGAAATGCCCTGGGAGAAAGCGCGCTTGAGCTCCTGGGGCATGATGGAAATATTCTTCTGTCTTCCGGAAATGTCGCAGAATGCCAGGCGGATGAACTTCACATCCTCCTGCTCCACGTAGGAGTAAACATCCTCTTCGGTGTATAACATGTGTCTGTTTCCTTTCTTGCTGTCATTGCGAACCAGGAAAGGGGGCTGGTTCGCAATGACGCAGTTGTGTTTGCTTCAAAAAAAGAAAAAGGGACGCTCACCGGACGAGGGCTCCCGCCCAGGTTCAGCAAACATCCTTGTTTACTGGGGGCATTATACTCGCTTTTTAGGGCTGTGTCAATGATTTTTCTCAGGATTTTGGGAGGCTTTTTCCTGAGATGGGGACAGCTGTCTTCACACTGTGGAAAATGACGGCCCGGAGCCGCCCCGGAGAAACCGAATTTGGCTGAACTCCCAAAATGCAATTTAACGATTGACAAATTGCATCCCCGGTGGTATATTTCTGGAAAAGCAAGGGGGCAGACCTTCCGGCGGCTCCCATTTGAACAAAGCGACAAGGATGTCGTTCAGAAGTTTTTCTGACGGCTCCCTGTCGCTTTTTTCATTCCAATTTTCATAGAGAAGGGGAAATTTTTATGGTAACCGATATCTTTTCTTCCATGGTATTCGATGACGCCACAATGGAAGCCCGGCTTCCCAAGGAGACCTATAAGGCCCTGCAGCGGACCATCAAGCTGGGCAAGCACCTGGATATGAATGTGGCCACTGTGGTGGCCAACGCCATGAAGGACTGGGCTGTGGAAAAGGGCGCTACCCACTATACCCACTGGTTCCAGCCCATGACCGGCGTTACCGCCGAGAAGCACGATTCCTTCATTTCCCCCAAGGCCGGGGGCAAGGTCATTATGGAGTTCTCCGGCAAGGAGCTGGTCCAGGGCGAGCCGGATGCCAGCTCCTTCCCCTCCGGCGGCCTGCGGGCTACCTTCGAGGCCCGGGGCTACACCGCCTGGGACGCGACCTCCTATGCCTTTATTAAGGACGGGGTCCTGTGCATCCCCACGGTGTTCTGCTCCTACGGCGGAGAGGCCCTGGACCAGAAGACGGCCCTGCTGCGGTCCATGGAGGCCATCAACCGCCAGGCGCTGCGGGTGCTGAAGCTCTTCGGCAACGAGGATGTGACCTCCGTCAAGACCACCGTTGGCCCTGAGCAGGAGTACTTCCTCATCGACAAGGCGGACTTCGACAAGCGCAAGGACCTGATCTACACCGGCCGGACTCTCTTCGGTGCCAAGGCCCCCAAGGGTCAGGAGCTGGATGACCATTACTTCGGTGCCATCAAGCCCAGAGTCGCCGCCTTTATGAAGGAGCTGAATGAGGAGCTGTGGAAGCTGGGAGTCCTGGCCAAGACCGAGCACAACGAGGTGGCCCCTGCCCAGCATGAAATGGCCCCCATCTTCACCACCACCAACATTGCCGCGGACCACAACCAGCTGACTATGGAGATGATGCGCAAGGTGGCCCAGCGCCACGGCCTGGTGTGCCTGCTCCACGAGAAGCCCTTCGACGGGGTCAACGGCAGCGGCAAGCACAACAACTGGTCCATCTCCACGGACACCGGCGTGAATCTGCTGGAGCCCGGGGAGACCCCCTATGAAAACGCCCAGTTCCTGCTGTTCCTCTGCGCCGTCATCAAGGCTGTGGATGAATACCAGGATCTGCTGCGGATCTCCGTTGCCTCCGCCGGCAACGATCACCGGCTGGGTGCCAACGAGGCCCCTCCCGCCATTGTGTCCATGTTCCTGGGCTCCGACCTGAGCGAGATCCTGGAGGCCATCGAAAAGGAAACGCCTTACGACGGCAAGGAAAAGGAAGTCATGCGTATCGGCGTCCATACCCTGCCCAAGTTCCAGAGAGATGCCACGGACCGGAACCGGACCAGCCCCTTCGCCTTTACCGGCAACAAGTTTGAGTTCCGGATGCTGGGCTCCGCCGAGTCCATCTCCTGTACCAACACGGTGCTCAACACCATTGTGGCGGAGGAACTGAAGGAATTTGCCGATGGGCTGGAGAACGTAGAGGACTTCGAGACTGCCCTCCATGAGCTGATCCGCAAGACCATTACGGACCACAAGCGCATCGTCTTCAACGGCGACGGCTATGATGCCTCCTGGGTGACGGAAGCCGAGAAGCGGGGCCTGCTGAACCTGAAGGCCACCCCCGACGCTCTGGCCCATATGCTGGACAAGAAGAATGTAGACCTGTTCGTTTCCCACAAGGTCTACTCCGAGGCGGAGCTCACCGCCCGTCACGAGGTGAAGCTGGAGAACTACTCCAAGATCATCAACATCGAGGCCACCACCATGCTGGACATGACCTGGAAGGATATCCTCCCCGCCGTGTCCGATTACACCGGCTCCCTGGCCCAGCGGGCCAAGGCCAAGAAGGCCTCCCTCAGCGATATGGATTGCAGCTACGAGGAGGACCTGGGCCGGAAGCTCAGTGCCCTGGAGGCCTCCGCTTACCGGGCAGCCGGGAAGCTGGAGAAGGACCTGCTGAGCACCAAGGCCGCCCCCGATGCCGCCGCCCTGGCCGACATCTTCAAGACCACCATCCTGGACGATATGCGGGAGCTGCGCATTGCGGTGGACTCCATGGAGACCATGATGCCCAGCGAAAAGTGGCCCTACCCCAGCTACGGCCAGATCCTGTTTGACGTTCGGTAACTGCATGACCGTCTTATGTTCGGTGCCTTTCGGGCGGCTGACAGCCGCCCCTGGGGGACCACCTAGGGTATACCATCAGCTTCCAAGGAAGGAAGAATAGCGTTTCCAAAACCGGATTTCTTCAAAAATCCGGTTTTGTCATAGAGAAGGAGGAAACCATATGTGTTCCATTATCGGCTATCTTGGAAAAGAATTCACTGCCGAATCCATTCGGCCTTATTTTGACCGCACCGTGTCCCGGGGGCCGGACCAGACCCGGATGCTGCCCCTGCCGGGGGGCTTTCTGGGCTTCCACCGGCTGTCCATCATGGGCCTGACGGAGGCAGGCATGCAGCCCTTCCTCCGGGGGGACGGAGCGGTGGTATGCAACGGCGAAATTTACGGCTTCCGGCCCATAAAAGAAGAGCTGATCCAAAAGGGCTACACCTTCCAGAGCGATTCCGACTGCGAGATCCTGCTGCCCCTGTATCAGGAGAAGGGCGTGGAGATGTTCCAGGACCTGGACGCGGAATTCGCCCTGGTCCTGTATGACGGCCAGCAGCTCATTGCCGCCCGGGACCCCATCGGCATCCGGCCTCTGTACTATGGCTACGACAGGGACGGCGCTCCCATCTTTGCCAGCGAGCCCAAGAACCTGGTGGGCCTGTGTGACCGGATCCTGCCCTTCCCTCCGGGACACTACTATAAGGACGGAAAGTTCGTCTGCTACCGGGATGTGGCCACCCCGAAGACCCATTGCACCGACGGCCTGGAGACCGCCTGCAAAAAGATCCATGACAAGCTGGTGGCAGGCATTGAAAAGCGGCTGGATGCCGATGCCCCTGTGGGCTTCCTCCTCTCCGGCGGCCTGGATTCCAGCCTGGTCTGCGCCGTGGCGGCGAGGGCCAGCAAAAAGCCCATCAGGACCTTCTCCATCGGCATGGACCTGGATGCCATCGACCTGAAATACGCCCGGGAGGTGGCGGATTACATCGGCGCGGACCATACGGAGGTCATCATCACCAAGCAGGACGTTCTGGAGGCCCTGCCCCAGGTGGTGGCGCTGCTGGGCACCTACGACATCACCACCATCCGGGCCTCCATCGGTATGTATCTGGTGTGCAAGTATATCCATGAGCATACGGATCTGCGGGTGCTGCTCACCGGCGAAATTTCCGATGAGCTCTTCGGCTACAAGTATACGGACTTCGCCCCCTCCGCCGAGGAATTCCAGAAGGAGGCGGAGAAGCGGATCCGGGAGCTCCATATGTACGATGTGCTCCGGGCGGACCGCTGCATCAGCGTCAACTCCCTGGAAGCCCGGGTGCCCTTTGGAGACCTGGACTTTGTGGAGTATGTGATGGCTCTGGACCCGGAGATGAAGCGCAACCACTACGGCAAGGGCAAGTATCTGCTGCGCCATGCCTTCGAGGGGGACTACCTGCCCCAGGATATTCTCATGCGGGAGAAGGCGGCATTCTCCGATGCCGTAGGCCACTCCATGGTAGACGACCTGAAGGAGTACGCCGAAAGCCAGTACACCGAGGAGGAATTCCGGCACAGAGCCGCCCGCTATACCCACGCCAGACCCTTCACCAAGGAGTCCCTGCTGTACCGGGAGCTCTTCGAGCGGTACTATCCCGGCCAGGCCCAGATGGTGGCGGATTTCTGGATGCCTAACAAGACCTGGGAAGGCTGCGATGTGAAAGACCCCTCCGCCAGAGTGCTGAGCAACTACGGCGACAGCGGGAAGTAAAAAAACCCTCTCCTGGGAGAGGGTGGCAGGGCGAAGCCCTGACGGGTGTGGG
>OLHG01001528.1_pt1 | contig 14005 bp, 10 predicted proteins | sample 1605971 | NCBI WGS metagenome assembly OLHG01 (sample SAMN03283289) | human gut metagenome | biome: human-associated habitat; material: feces | host: Homo sapiens | place: Peru | collected 2012 | reverse complement strand
TAGAACATATTTAAGAAATAAAGAAGAATTAAATGAAAAATACGATGAAATGATAAATTTTCAAGATGAAATTAAAGTAAATTACTATACTACACCTTCATTATACCTTTCAAGTTTTAACGAAAGATATGTTGATAGATTATTTGACATATGGGATGATTTTAAAAATAAGGATTTAAATAAGGATATCTATATTTCATTGATGATTCATGAATCTGCATTTGATAATGAAAACTATATGAGAGAATTTATAAATGATATAAGTAATTATATAAATCATTATTCTGGAATTTATATGGTAATCGACCGTGATAATACTTCTACATTTCGTAATGGCTTTTCTGAATCAAGATTGGCACAAGTAATGCAATTTATCTACGACTTAAAAAGAATTGGATATAAAGTCATTATAGGATATTGTGGTTTAGAAAGTATTAATTATATGGCTGTTGGAGCCGATATTATTGGAACTGGATGGTTTTATTCTTTAAGAAAATTTAATAAACTAGAAAAAGGATTAGAAATAACTTCTAGAAGAGGTAAACCTAAAAAAAGGTATACATCTATAAATTATTTAAATGAATTAAGTATTGATGACCATATTTTATTAGTACCAGATGAGCAAAAGAAAAAAGTTCTACCAATAATTTTAAACAATTCAAAATATGACGAACTAATAAAAAATGGAGTATATGACACTATTCCAACTAATGATATGTTTTGTCAGTATTTTGAAACGATGAATTTATTATCTTTAAATTTTGAAAAATTACCTACTATTGAAGAAAAAATAGAATATTTAGAAAATATAATTAAAACTGCTATAATAAATGTTAATAGTTATAATAGTTTGAGAGAACAAAACCCAGTAATGAAACCTTTAGAAAAAGCACATTTATTAAATTATAGTAGTGCCATAAAGATATTTAAAGAACAAAACTTCATATAAAAAAATCAGATTTTTAAATCTGATTTTTTTATATTCAATATGGATTTAGCTATACTACTAATTAATGATGGGTTATTTGTTAATTTAAAATTGTTTTTCTTACAATTTATAATTATTTTATAACTATTTTCTGAAACAGATATTAAGCCAACATTATATAATTTAAATATGTCTTTATGTTTATTTTTTACACGCTGTGCAACATCTTCTGGCATTACCACATAAGATTTAAAAGAAAATATTTCGTTCTTTTTTGCCTGTAAAACAGCATGTTGCCAGTCTTTAAGCTTAAGTTCATATGAGATAAAATTTAATTTTGGAAATTTAAAATCATCGTTAATGACAAAGCAATTATTCTCTAATTCTATGATTAAATTACTCTTTTTCAATATGTTTATTATATTTTTTAAATAATCATATGTGTATCCTGTTTTTTCTAAAAGGTATTTAAAACTTCTTTTTTGTTTCTTATGCAAAAAAGCGACAACAATTGCCAGAGAATGATTAGATAGTAATTCAAATTGTTGGCAAGTATTGGAATTAACATCGCTATAAGACACTTTAACTAAATCGACATTCCCAAATCGTGCATCAAATTCTTCTAAAACTTTTTCACACTCTTTTTTTTCTTTATTCAACATTTCTTTGAATTTCTTTTGTAAATCTTTTTCCAATTTATACATAGCTATCACCTTTACTATATACTATTATATCATAATTTTTTTTACTAAATTAAATTTTTATGTTTTTATTGTTATTTTACGAATTAAAGTGTATAATCATATATAGAAAGAGAGCGAGTTCGTAAGATGTATTTAAACCGCTCCATAAGATAAAATCGTCGCACCAATGTGACGTTAATGATTAAATCAATCTGAAAAGATTGATTTTTTTGTGCGTTATTGCAAAGAAAGGTGTGATGTGATATGATTAGAATAATTAAAAAGAAAATCAATATGAGTGATGAACTCAAAGCCAAAATTAATTGGTCTTGCAAATTTAATAAGAAGTCCTATCAAATAATTGAGGGCTACTTAAGAATTGTGGAACATACCAATTTAGCGTATGTAGAGCCACATAAAGTAATTATTGGAGATAAGTTATACCTATTCTTCAATGAACAAAAATATTTTTACATAGGGAATTTAAAAAAGAAAATTCCATTATCTGAATTATCAGAGTACATAGCAAGGCATTAATGAATTGGCGAGTTTATATACTCCCACAATATTGGTTGTTTTTGTCGTATAAATAACTAATATATTCAAAGGTGTCCTTGTTATGTGACACCTTTTTACTTTGGTGCCTTTCATTACTAAAAGAAAGGAGATTGATAATTATGGATAATGAAAGGAAAGTTGCAGGGGTTTATATTCGTGTTAGTACCGAAGATCAAGCAAGAGAAGGATTTTCACTTGGAGAGCAAGAAGAAAAATTACTAGCACTATGTAAATTCAAGGATTTAGATGTTTATAAGGTCTATAGAGATGCAGGAATATCTGCTAAAGATATGGAGCATAGACCACAATTTCAAGAAATGCTAAAAGATATGAGGAAGGGAAAAATTAATTATATTGTTGCTTACAAACTTGATAGAATCACTCGTTCAGTTCGAGATTTAGAAGAACTAATATTAGAACTAGAACAATATAATTGCTTTCTACTATGTGATAGAGATGATGTTAATACCTCTACTGCTAATGGTAAATTCTTTGTAAGAATGCTTACGGTCTTATCTCAACTAGAAATAGAAATTGTATCAGAAAGAACTAAATTTGGCTTAAATGGAGCCATTAAATCAGGTCATATTCCAGGTCAGCGACCATTTGGTTATAAGAGCGCAGAAGATAAGAAAATGGTTATAGACAATGCTACTCGCCCTTATGTAGAAAAGATATTTGATATGTATCTGGAGGGTAAAAGTTTTCAGCAAATTGCTAATTACTTTAAAGAAAACTATATTTATCCTAAAAAGAATTGGAAAGATACTACTATTCAAAAGATTATTGATAATAAAATCTATATGGGAGATTATGAGCAATATAAACGAATTGGAAAACAAGAAAATTTAGAACCTATTGTTTATATGAATGTTGTTGAACCTATTATATCTCGTGCTAAGTGGGAAGAATGTCAAAGACAAAAAGAAAAAAATCAAAGAACTTACACTAGAGATAGAGTTTATACTTTCTTTCAAAGATTAAAATGTCCAAGTTGCAGTAAAATTATGAAATGTAAAGGTTCTGGTGGTACTAAAAGAAAGTATATGTACTATACTTGTGAACATTGTCACATTAACTTTAATGAAGACCATATAGAGCATTTATTAAGAGATTTTATTTATGACCTACTAGAATATGATATGGCAGTTAAAAAGTTTTTTCTACCTGTTTTAGAAGATAAAACTAATAATATTGATACAACTACTATTGATAAAGAGATAAGAGAATTAGAAAAGCAAAGAAACAGAATTAAAAATTTGTATATTAAAGGCATTGTTGAAATTGATGACTTTAAAGAAGATTATAAACTAATTGAAGATAAACTTTCAAATCTTGAAACTAAAAAACTAGAATTAGTTAATTTAGAAACTTTTAACTACTCTCCACACGAATTACTTGCAGAAAGAGATTTAGAAAAAGAAAAAATGATTAGACTTGATACTTTGAATACTGTTTTAAAAACTAGATGGAATGGTATGGACAAGTCTGAAAAACAAGAATTTATATCAAAGTTTATTGATACTATTGAGATTAAAAAAGATAGTAAAAGTAATTTATTACTAAAAAAAATTAATTTTAGAAACGGATTTATAAATCAATTATTAAAATTTTATGACGCAGGTATCTTTGATGTTGCAGTACCTGTTATGATTGGTGATCAAGAAAAATGCATTAAAGGTGGCAGAATGAATGAAGAACAATTAGATAAATATTTATCTAAAATGAATGAACATTTTGAAACATCTTTTTATGAAATGTATGAAACTATTGATGAAGATACTAATGAAGTTATTTTAGAATACCAACCAAAAGAGAACGAAAAAATTATAAGATTTGTAGCAATTTCACCTAAAGATAAGTTCCCAATTACAGCCCTTAATGTTAAGGATAAATATGGAATTATAAGCTACAAAACAAATAAATTATTAGAAAATTAGAAAGGATTTGATTAAATTATGAATATTAAATATGTAAAACAAGGAGATTATTTATTACCTAATTTGGTAATAAATAATCAAAATTATGGAGAAATAAACAAGTATGGTTACTTGCGATTAAATTATATTATGGAACACAAACAAGGATTGTATCAAGCACTTTTAATGAAAAATGAACTAACAAATCATCTTCTTTCAGTCAGTAATGAAGCAGAAGAAAGATTAAAAACTTTAATAGATAATTATATTAGAAATGATGAAAAACTATCTGAAAAAAGTAAAGAAAATAATCAAATTGAATGGATAAAACTGATGAATAATTATAAAAACACTGTTGAAGAGATTATCTTAAAGGAATTAATTTATGTGTGATGTTGTCATAAGCAAGCAAGGTGGTATTACTCCCACCACCCAAATGAAAGGATAAACCTATATGGCGACAACATCAATTTGGAGTATTAAGAATAATTTAAGGCAGTCTATAAATTATATCATCAATCCTGAAAAAACTATTAATAAAGATTATGGTAATAAAGACAATTATAGTTATTTAGAAGAGCCTGTTAAAGATTATAATTTCAAACAAGAAAAAGTTTGTTATGTTAGTTGTTTAAATTGTTATGAAGATAATCCTTGCAGTGATATGGAATTTACTAAAGAGCGATATAGAAAGAAAGATGGAGTTCTTGCGTATCATGGTTACCAATCATTTAAAGAAGGAGAAGTTACTCCAGACATTGCTCACGAAATTGGAGTTAAGTTTGCTGAAGAAATGTTTAAAGATTATGAAGTGGTTATTGCTACACATCAAAATACAAATCATATTCACAATCATTTCATAATCAACTCTGTATCTTTTAAGACTGGTAAGAAATATAATAATAACCTAACTAATATTTCAAAGATAAGACATATTTCTGATTCATTATGTGCTGAATATGGTCTATCTGTTTTAGATGAAGATAAGTTTTATAACAGAACTTATACTAAAAGTATTTCAAATGATGAATACTACAAAACTTTGAAAGAAGATTTAGACAATGTTATCAGTTATTCAGTTACTTCGAAACAACTATTTGAAAGAATGAGAAATTTAGGTTATAAAGTATATTCTCGTAATGGCATTATCACAATTTATAGAGATGGTGAAGATAAAGTTAGAATAGAAAATATATTTGGTGAAGAATATTCAAAAGATAGATTAAATGAAAGGTTGTATTCATCAAGACAAATAGTATTTAAGCCTATGCCCCAAAAATCTGTCTTTGAAGAATATTGTAAAACTAATAAGCATCATAAAGGTATCTATGGATTATATTTATACTATTGTTATTTACTAGGCGTATTCCCGAAAAAACATCCTAAACAATGTCTTCCTTATTCTATTAGAAAAGAAGTTTATAAGTTAGAGCAAACTTCTAGGCAAGTTAGATTTATATATGATAAGAATATTATTACAAAAGAAGATTTAGATGACTTTGCTAAAAATAACTCTGATGAATTAAGTGAATTAAAAGGTATGAGAGAAAATCTTTGGAAAAGATACCATAGAGCAAAAACTGAAGAACAGCAAACTCAAATACTTGCTGAAATTAATGAAATACAACCTAAAATTAAAGAACTCTATAAGTATGATAAGTATTGTAAAGAAATAACTAAAAGAGCCGAAGACATACAAAGTAACCTTAATAATTTTGATAAAGACATCCAAAAAGAAAAAGACAATTCTAGGGAAATATAACCTAGCATTGTCTTTTAATCTCTTTTGCCTCTATTATGTCGACGCTGTACCATAAACTTCCATATTTTTCTAAATTCTAATACTGTTTCTTTTGGAATCTTTAAATAATTAATTAATATTTCTTTATCAATTATATCTAATAATTCTTCGATATCATTTTTATCTCTGATTTTTTCATCTACAATTTTTAAAAGAGCACTTGTTTTTTCATCAGTTATATTATCAATTTTAGGTAAAAATATATTTGAAACTTCTTTTGGTAAAACTTCTAAAACTCCACCACCATAGCTTCTACCATTTAATTCTACAAAAGCAAAAGTAATACTATTATAATATGATAACAATATTTTATTTTTATCAACGCCTTCATAAAAATTAATTCTATGCATAGTATCTGTAGATACTGCATTAATTTTATTCATAACAAATTTAGGATAATTATTACTCCTACGAAGGAAAAAAGCATCAGGAACCCAGATAGACGGAATACAATACCATTTGTTTCTAATTTTGCATTTATATCCTTTGTTAGCACCATTTTTTTCGCCATACTTTATATATTTTTGTTGCTTTTTACTCAATTTATTAAAATCATCTTTTTCATCAAAATTTATTAAATATGCTTTAACTCCCTTATCAACATTAAATTGCCAGTCATCTTTGTCAAAAAACAATCCGTGAGCTTGAGAACTTCTGCCTATTAAAGGAATAGTAACATCTTTTAAATCATACTCATCAACAATCTCTTTGTTGACTGAAAAATAATCGTTATTACCAGTAGTAATTCCAACATTGATTAAAGCAACATCTTCAAATTTTTGAAATTTATCGTTATTTTTAAAACTATCAATAAGCATATTTTGATATTCACTCAAATAATATTTCGTCCATTTATTCCTTTCATTAGTTAAATGACTATAATTCAAATTTTTAAGTGAAAAATCACTTACAAGATTCTCTAGGTCTTTAAAAGAACAGTTTGCAATACTACATTCATTTTCTTCAATATTTTTTTCGCCAATAAACACAACAACTTCTTGTTCTGCATCATCAAAAACTAAATCATCAAATGAGATAATTGTAATTTTACTTAGTTCTCTTGATAAGTAAGCACGCAAATCTTCTGCATATACCACTTGAAGTAATTCAGCAGGAATAACAAAGCCAATTTTTCCATTATCTTTCAATAAATCTACACAAGCCACCAAGAAAAAAACCCAGCTATTTATTAATTTATTTGGCATCATTTTATTATCTAATAATACCATTGATTGTTTTTTTCTTTGCTTTTCAGTTAAATACTGATATCTTATATATGGTGGATTTCCAAGAATTAAATCATATTTTTCTTTTGTTTTTTGATAAAAATTGTAAAAATCATCATTATATAGATTAATATTTTTATTATTTCCGACTAATTTATTACATTTATCATATTCTTCTTTTACTATTTCTACAGCATCTATTTTTTTATACTTTCTATTTTTAGATATTTCTAAAATACTATTTAAAAAAACTCCATCACCACAACTTGGTTCCAATATTTCTAAATTCTCACTATATAATAAAGAAGTTATGAAATTAGCCAATTTATCTGGTGTATAATATCCACCACGTTCCTTTTTAAAGGAGATATCTTTTTTTAATTTCATAGTTTTATCCTTTCATATCAATTAATTTTGTTATATTATCATTTACTTTTCTAATTAAATCTTCTTTTATTCTATTTATTAATATAATATTTTCTTGATTCATATTTTTAATCAACTCATCGTTTAAATTGTTGATTTTTATTACATCAGACACAATTTGATTATATAAATTGTTTTCATCATTATTTGAAAAATCAATATTCACAATTGGCAACCTATTTAAAACTTGTGTACCTCTAGAATAAAATCCACCTTCAAAATCGCTTCCCATGCACTCCATAACGTTTGTCATTATTGGATGACTTAAATATGCTTGAAGGAAAAATAGATTATATTTACCATTGGTTTTCATTTTTATTCCACAATATCCGGCTGTTCCACCACTTTGTATAACCAAATTATTTTTATCATACATAAACATAGGTTCTTTTGACATTACACCAACAATTAATTTTTCTTGATTATTAAACTCAGTTAATGCTTGAGTTCTACCAAATTGATACCAACTATCTTTAGTAGAATTTGGAACATCACGTCCTTGTTTTTTTCCAGATACTTGCTTTGGCACTATTTCGTCATAAAAATCGGATACATATTCTTTAAATTTTTTATATTTATTTAAATCAATTAAATTCCCATTTTCATCATAAGGAAATATAATATATTTATCAGTTAATAGTGGATCAAATGTTTTTACGTTTTTTTCGGAATGAGTTATTGGTTGAAAATATCTTTTTACAACATCTCTTTCAACTTTATATATTTTATTTCTTTTTTCAAATTCAATATAATTATCATTTATAAATTTTATTTCTTTACCCTTTATTACATATAAGGTATTTAAACTTGTTTGTACACCATTAAAAGGTATAGCTATTTGTGAAAGTGGTATTGAATTGGAAAACAATTTTTTTAAACTAGACATTTTTTCTAAATCAGTTGAAAGAATCCATGGCTCTGAATTTATTTCATTACTGCTTATTCTAGTATTTTCTTCATTTATATTATTTAATTTCCACGTTTCATAATTTTGAATATAATTATATTCAAAATTATCGGATTCATGTTTATTAACCAATATTATACAAGTATATGTTGTTTTATCATTAAATATCTGTTGATAATTAAAATCTATTAATAGTTCTAAGTATTTATTTTTACTAATTAATTCTCTAATATTTTTTCCTGAGCCTATTTTCATAAATTTATTTGGAATGATGTAGCATAATCTTCCATTTTCATTTAATAAATTAATTGCTCTTTCAATAAATAAGAAATATTTATCAAATTGTTTATACGCAGTATAATATTGTTTTTTGTAAATTTCTATTTCTTCGCTTGGTAATAAATTAATCATATCCTCAGTCTTAACGTATGGAGGATTTCCAATAATTAAATCAAATTTAGAATTATTATTAATATATTTCCAAGAAAAAGGTTTTAGTTCCATATAATTATCAGATTTTTCTGAAATCATATCAAAATCAACTAAGGAATTTCCATTAATAATATTTAAATCTAAAGAGGGTAATATTGGGTCAACTTCCAAAACGGATTCTTTATTTTCTCCCTCAAGAACTTTTAATAGCAAACTAAATTTTGCCACTTCTACAGCTTGATAATCTATGTCATTTCCATATATACATGATAATAAAATATTCTTTTTTTCTATATAATTTAACTTATAAGAATTTGTATAAGTTTCTTCAATATAGTCAAAGCATTCATTTTGTTCATACCAATTTTCACAGTAATCTATTAAATACTCTAATAAATTTGTCAAAAAGATTCCTGAACCGCATGCAATGTCTGCAAATTTCATTTTCTTTATATCTTCCGGTGTTTTGTTCTTTAATATATTATTTAATGATTTTTCAGTCATATATTTTACAATATCATAAGGGGTTGTTACTATTGAACGATTTGTATTATCTTTTTTTGCTTGTAGTTTAATAATACCATTTTCTTCTACTAACGTTTCAGATAAGAATAATTCATATATTTCTCCAAGTATATTAGAACTTATAACTGTAAAGTCATAGGGGCTTATTGGATAATATAAAGAATTAATCATATTTTTAAGAATGCTATTACTAAAAGTTTTTAACAAGTCTTTTTCTTTAAAAATTCCTGAATTATATCTTTTATCAGCCATATTTAATAATTTACTTAATTCAATTTGTAATGTATTTTCATCAATAACAGACTTTTGAAGAGTTTTATACAATGGCAAATCTCTATCTTCACATATCCTCAAAAAGATAATTTGATTAATTAAAGTTTGTATTTCTAAATTAATATTCTTAAGGTTCTTTTCCTTTTTAAATAAATAGGTTCCTAATTCTAATCTCCACTCATTGATTTGATTTAAAAATACATCATCTACGTCCAATCCTAAACTAGTATTATTTTCAAAATTTTTATCAAATATTCCATCATAAACAACTTCTTTTGATATTAAGGAATATATTTCGTCATATTTATTTAAATAATCTGTATAATGATATTTACCAATTAAATTGCTATTTGTATTATCATCATATTTAGGCATATATGATGAATCATAAATTACTAAATCTTCAAAGTTAGTTAATATAACTATTTTGTGTTTAGCAGACCATCCATACCTTCTTGCTTGAAAGCAACAAGTTTTTTCTGTAATTATGTTAATATGTGGTTTTTTTGCTTCAACAAAAAACATTGATTTTCCATTTAAAGTCATTGTATAGTCTGGTTTACCCAACTCTTGTTCATATGATTCAACCAAAACTTCTTTATATTGTGGTTTTTTACCAGAATTATTTTGAACATCCCAACCAAAGTATTCAAGTAATTTATCAATAAACTCTAATCTACACTCGCTTTCATTATAATTTGAGCTAATATAATGATTGTGATTTTCTGAATATCTATCTACAATAGTTTGAAGTTTAATCTTTGCTTCTTCTTTATTAAATTGTCTGCTCATTTTTACCTCCTTGATTATGTACTGCAGTATTTGTTAAATATATTATATCACATAATACTGCAGTATCAATATTTTTCTTCATTTTTTTATGAAATATTAATAAAACAAAGGTTTTATGTGCTATAATATTTATACCAGAAATGGAGAGTGGTCGTGCAATGAAAAATAGACAGGCAAATGATACTATAAAAGGATATTTTTATCAGTTTAACAAAACTATCTATGAGATATTATCTCAAAAAAATCCAAATGCGAAAGTAATTGTTGAAGGGATTGAGGATATCGATATAAAAGTTGAAAATATGCATACTGCTATTCAGTGTAAATATTATTCTAAGCAAACATATAATCATTCTGTTATAAAAGAAGCAATAATATATATGATTAGACATTTTTCAGATAACAAATCCAGTAATTTAAGATACAAGATATATGCTAATTTTAAAGCTGGACAAACGAAATTACCTAGTCCTATACAAATAGAGTTCTTTAAAGACAACTTTTTAACATATAAAGAAAAAGGTATTCTTCATAAAGTTTATGAAGAACTTAATTTAAGTGATAATGAAATAGAAGAGTTTATTAAAAAGCTTGATATTGATATAAATGCAAGCGATTATAATACTCTTGAACAAGAAGCGGTTAGTTTAATTCAAAGTGAATTAAATTGTACAAATGATTTGATCGATTTATATTTTATTAAAGCCGGAAGTATTGTAAAAAATATTGCAATTGAAGAAAATGAAAATAAAAGATGTATTACTAAAAAAGAATTTATTAATATGCTTATGGATGTTAATATTGCATTAGATAAATGGTATATGGCAAAAATTGATAAAGAAAAATATTGCAATTTAATTAGAAAAAAATATTTTTCCAAACATAATATATCACCATATGAAAGATTTTTTATTATTGAATGCCCTAAGGAAATTCAAATATCAATACTAAAAAAAATAACAATTACTATTTCTGATAAATGGTCTAAATTGTCAAAGAGAACCCCACAACCTTTTTGTCCATATGTTATTTTTACCAATTTAAGTGAAGAAAAATTACTATTATTAAAACAAAGCTTATATAGTGATAATTTTAAATTTATAGATGGATATGACTATAAAGGAGCTCAATTTTCCGTTGACAGTATAACGCAAGAAGCCAATTATAAAAATGGAATAAAAATTAAAATATTCGATTTGAATGTAATTGATAACGTTTTAAAAGACATAAAAAAGGCAAAAGAAATTTATCATTTTTATATAAATAATCAAAGTTATCATACTAATAATGAAAATCAGATATCTATTAGAGTAGATAATTTAGATGATATTTTAAATATTATTTAAGGAGGAAAAGATTATGGAAGAAAATAGAATAATTGCAGAGGTTATTTCAGTATTACCTAATAAAATTAAAATATCAGTAGATGACATTAATGATTTTAAAATTGCAGAAGAAAAATTAAAAATTGGTTCATATATTGAAGTTAGCGATAATGATAATTGTAAATTAATGGCAATTATAGAGAATTTTTCAATTGAAATTAAAGGAAATGAATCAAGTGAAAGAAGGTATATTCTAGAAGCTAGTCCACTTGGTATAATAAGCAATGGAATTTTTGAGCGAGGTGGTGACAACATTTCTATTCCACCAAAAGATGTAAAGCCAGCTAAGAAAGATGATATAGTAAGAATTTTTTCTTCAATAACAAATAGTGAAGATAAGAAGTTTACATTTTCTACTCTTTCTTCTGATCATTCGATTCAAATACCTGTAGATGGTAATAAGTTTTTTAATAGACATATAGCAATTGTAGGTTCAACTGGTTCAGGTAAATCAAATACAGTGGCAAAAATATTACAAAATGCTGTATCATCAAAAAACTCTACTTACGATGGTCTAAATAATTCTCATATAATTATATTTGATATACATTCTGAATATAAATCTGCATTCCCAAATGCTAATTATATTGATATAGATAACTTAATATTACCATATTGGTTATTAAATAGTGATGAATTACAAGAATTATTCATTGATACAGATGCAAATGACCATAACCAAAGAAACATATTTAAAGAAGCAGTTATTAAAAGTAAAAAGCTTCATTTTAATGGCGACGAGGTTCAGAAAAACAAAATTCATTTTGACTCACCATTATTTTTTGAAATAGACGAAATATTAAATAATGTAAAAAGCAAGAATGAAGAGATGATTCCTGGTGCAAGAGACAAGAAAGCCGGTCCCCTAAATGGTAAATTAACAAATTTTGTTAGCAGGCTAGAAAACAAAATAACTGATAAAAGATTAGATTTTTTATTAGGTGAAAAATCTAAAAGCATAACATTCAAAGATACATTAAAAAATTTAATTGGATATGATAATAATTATTCAAACGTAACCATTATTGACTTAAGTGGAGTACCTTTTGATGTTTTAAACATAACTGTTTCACTAATTTCAAGAATATTATTTGAATATGGGTATTATTATAAAAAAATAAGATTTACTCAAAATCCTACTGAAACTATAAATAATGATGTACCATTACTTCTTGTTTATGAAGAAGCTCATAAATATGTTCCTAATACTGATTTATCAAAATATAAAGCATCTAAACAATCAATTGAAAGGATTGCTAAGGAAGGAAGAAAGTATGGAATAACTTTATTGCTTGCTAGTCAAAGACCTTCTGAAATTTCAGAAACCATTTTTTCACAATGTAATAATTTTATTGCAATGAGGTTAACTAATCCTAACGATCAAAATTATGTAAAAAGGCTACTACCAGATACATTTGGTGAGCTTATAAATAAAATGCCATCTCTTAAAGTTGGAGAAGCATTGCTCATTGGTGATGCAGCCGTCATACCATCAATTGTACAAATAGATGAATGCGATGAAAAGCCATCATCAAATGATATACCATACTTTGATTTGTGGAAAGAGGAATGGAAAAATCTGGACATTGAAAAAATAATAGCAGAATGGATAAAATAATTACTTCAAAAAAGAAAATGTGTTATAATTTATTTAGTTGATTTAATCAAACAACTTCGGGAGTATAATTTTTCGAATATAAGTAAAGTTATCGCTCCAAATTGATATTTAGTCGAACTTTTTAGTTTGATTTTTTAATACAAAAAACAGTGCTGGTCGAAAAGTGGTCGAAAAGTGGTCGAATCAATTGATAATATTTTTACTTTTGTATATAATATGAAATTGTTGCATTCGCTAATACTAATAATGGAACTATTTATATTGGCATTGATGATGGCGGAAATGTTATTGGCTTAAAAGATGCTAATAAAGATTTAGAAGCATTAAGCGGAATGATACGTGAAGGTATTAAATCAGATTTAACACTTTATACTAAAATATATATAGAAAGAATTGAAGGCAAAGATATAATTATAGTTAAAATTAGTGAGGCACCAAATAAACCATATTATTTATCTGATAAAGGTTTAAAATCGGCAGGTGTTTATTTAAGACACGGAAACGCATCAGTACAAGCAAGTGAAGAAGTTAT
>OLHG01001525.1_pt1 | contig 14034 bp, 28 predicted proteins | sample 1605971 | NCBI WGS metagenome assembly OLHG01 (sample SAMN03283289) | human gut metagenome | biome: human-associated habitat; material: feces | host: Homo sapiens | place: Peru | collected 2012 | reverse complement strand
CTCTTAAAGCCTTAATTTATAAGGGTTTTAAGCCTGCTTAAAAACTTAACCCTATCTTAAATCACATACCTGATATTATAATATAGTTTATATCAAGGGGGTAGGTTGATATAGGGTTGATGATAGGGTAAGTCTCTTAAAGCCTTATAAATAAAAGTAAAAAGACGGTTGAATTTTTATTAAAAATTGCAAAAGTGTCAAGCTGTGTCAAATTTTATATTTGAAAGTTTGCTTCGCTTGCACATTTATTTGTAGCGAAAAAAATGTCACTTCGCTTTGCTCCGTTCCATTTTCTTTCCCTACAAAAAATGTGTCTGCGCTTGCTTTCTTTTACAGATACCTTTGCTTCCTTGTTTTTACCACTGGAAAATATCCTTCGCTGCGCTCGGACTTGTCCACTCCTTGAAAATGCAAGCATTTTCATAGTCGTGTACTGCGCTCTTACGAGTATTTCCCAGTTATGCTGCGCTCCACAGGAGCTTGCATATTTCTTTATAAAAGAGGAAAATCATAGAGATTTTTATTTTTCTCTTGACATTCTTTGACTCTTATGATATTATTATCGTAGGAAATGGAATGGGACTTCAAGCAAGCTTGAAGAATAGTGAACTTAGAGTTTTAGGAGCGTAGCGACGCTAAACTCTGTAGTTCACTCCATTTTCGGTACTTTGAGTTTTGTAATGAGGTTTTTTATATGGGTTCTATTAGAGATAAACTAAATTCTATCGCTAAAAATGAAAGACTCTTTTCTTTAGATGAATTATATGATAAAGACCCTTCCTTGTCTTGGAATGAATATTTTACTGAGCTTGTTAAGAAAGTTGAAGTCATGTCTGATGAAGAATTTGCTCTGTATGTCGAACAGGGTGATGTTGATGCTGCTCAATTGCTTTTGAAAGATATGGAAAAGTTTAAACTTATTCGTGATGGTATCATTTCTGACTATATTAAGTTGAGTAAAAGTAATGCGGAGGATATTTGAAATGTATGAAACAGACTTTACTAAAGGTGTTTACAAGTTAGAGGATTTCTGTAATGCTTTGAAAGATAATAATTGTATTGTTGATACTAAGGTCTTTGTTAATTGGCAGGATTTGGTTAATATTAACTGGTGGGACGTTCATAGTAGTCCTTATGATTCTGTTAGATTCGTTATCTTTAGTAAGGTTGACGGACTAACTTGCGGACAATGGATTGCTTGTAATCATGACCTTGTTATTACAGACTATGCAAAACAGGAATGGAAAGACTTTTATCCTTTAAATGAGAATACAAGCCGTATCTGGGAAAGATTGCTGTTTCAAAGTGCTGTGAAGCCTGTGGAGAGCTTTGATGATTTTGATGATAATGAGGCTGTTTTTAAGGTTCATGTTCATAAAATTAAAATTTGTTCAAAAAAGAATAGAAAGGTTTAATTATGATTGTTGACGATATTATTAATGGTAAGGTTGTTCCTTATTCGGTAGAAAATATTCTTTAATATTCTATTGTTTTTTATTAATCCCTTGACAAAAATTTTTTGGCGTGGTATATTTATCATATCAAAAGGCTTTGCCTATTATGAGGAGGATTTAATATGAAAAAGGTAACTGGTTGTATTGATGTTCGTGCTTTGGGGCACCATGATTGGGTGTTCTATGTCGAAGATGATGCTACCGATGAAGAGATTAAAGAGAAAGTAGAAGAAGTTTGTAATTATTATATTGACTATAATGTAGAAGAAGGTTACGAGGCTTATACAGAAACTCGCTATCGCAAGAAAGGTGGTCGATATTAATTATGACTCTTATGTTTCCTTCTTATGAATTTTTAAAATCTATCAAAGTAGAAAAAGATATTACTTTGTTTATCGTTTATAAAAATATGTACGGTAGGTTAAGAGTAAACGAAGATGAAGAACAGGGTTTTTATTTTGACCTTGTGGTAAATGGTTATAGTGGGGAAAATGAGTGGACAAGATTTTTCCATAGTAATAGAAAAGGATATGAAGCACTTAAAATTCATGCTCAGAATTGCTATCAGTTGATTTTAAATAATCTGGTAAATCAAACACATGATTGGCAAAATGAACAAAGAAATTTTGAGCTTAGAAAAGCGGCTGTATTTAATAAGGAGGTTTAACTATGTACGAACAGTATACTGATAAGCAAATTGTTGAGATGCTTGTCCCTAAACTGAATAAGGCTGGTATAGAATAGAATTGGGGAGATGTTCTTGTTAAATATCCAGAGCGCAATAAAAATATGATTAAAGTTATTGAAAGCCTTGAGAGTGTTAGTGAGTGAAGATTATGAAGCAGAGCTTTAAAATAGATGAAGTAGTCAAGATTGTGAGAAATAGTGCTTATTTTGATGAATTATCTCTTATTGAAGCTGTTAGCCTTAGAAAAGATATTTTTGATTTGATGGATATGATAGGTTTTATTGAAGAAGTAAAATATGATGCTAACACGAAAAACTGGATTGCACAATATGACGGGGGAATGATTACAATGCCTTCGTGGATTGGGAATATTTTGAATGGAGTATGTGAAAATGAAACGTAGATTCAGTATTGATGAAGTTATCAATATGACCGATAATGTTTACTATGTCACTGCTGATGATGTAGTGGATTTGTGTGATTTAAGAGAAATTGGCTTTGAGAATGTTAGATGGGTTGGTGGCTGCTGGATTGCTGAAAAATGTGAGAGCGAGGTTAATGGAGATAAGCATGGTGGCATGATGGTCTGTTTAAGTGACAGAGTTAAGAGAATGCTTAACGATTTTTGTGAGAGAGAAAATAGAGATGAAAATGTCAGGACTAAAAATAAGGTTGAAATTTTGATGTATGACTTGCATGATAACCTTGATAAGTGGAATGGGAATAATATGCGAAATGTAAACAGAATTATTCTTGTTCTTGAAGATTTGGTGACTATTTTTAAGATGATTAGAGATAAGCAGTATAGTAGGGGATGAATGGAGGAATAAATAAGATGACTTCTTTTTTTGAAATTTTAGACTCTATAAATATTGCTTGCAACAATTTTGATAATTTTCTCGAAATGAAACGCGATTTAGAAGATTTGAGAAAGTTTGCTTGTATGGGATATGAGTGGATAAGACTTGTTTATAATAACGGTGGGGAAAAACTGTGGGTGCTTGAAAAATATAAAGATGTAGATGGTATTGTAGATTTTGATAGCGAGAATTATGTTGTGGTTGGGTATGAATTGGGAAAGTTGATTGATGTTGTCATGAGAAAAAAAGAAGAAGAGAGAAAAGAGTAATTCTCAAGAAAAATAAAGGTATTGGAATGTTTTGGAACATTTTAGAACATTTGGAATGTTTTAGTACCTTTCATGGAAATCTCAGCGGGCTGGAAACACTCGTCTCCCGATATATCGGTTGCCGATATAGTCTAATCTGGTTCCTTTTAGGGGAGGAAGAGAGTGCAACGCCAAGCATCTTGTTAAAAAAATTTTTTCTCACAAGTTTCTTGTAAACCCTTAAAATCCCTTAAATTTCCATAAAACCCCATAAAAATTCCTAAAACTCTCTTGACAAAAGCACTTCTATACATTATAATATGTATATCCTAAATGATATGAACATTATGTTTATGGAGGTGTTTCACACAATGCCAGTAAATCCGATTCGTATATCTTCACACGCAAAGCTTCGTTTTTCATCTCGTTTATCAATAACGCACAAGTCAGAATTTCTTACACTCACAAAGGCAGCGCGTTCAAAGGGACTACCTATCCACACATTAAATATTTCGAATTACAATGGGTGTTACAAGGACAAGTTTAACCTAACCTATCCAGAGTTTTTAGCTCTTAAGAACAGGGTGTATTTCAAATCAAATGCGACAAAGGCATACTATTATAAAGGACACATTTTCATTTTTGAGGGAAAGAGCTCAAAGACCCTGACGACAGTATATCCAATCAATGTGAATGGGTATGAGGGTAAGGAACAGCCTAAGTTTTAAATTTTTGACTTATGGAGGGATAAATAAAAATGTTTATGGACATTGACCGTTATCAGATAACCATGGATGGAGAAACGTTATTTAACGGGGAATTTTATAAGAATCTCTTTATTAACATTTACAATCATACAGGAAGAGGAGCGGAAAAATTTGTTGAGACAAGGCGATATTATGTTCCCAAGAATCAATGGTTGATGTTTTTGCATTTTCTTGAAGAGTGTCCACAGAAAATTGCCGTAGATAGTGTAGAGAGTTTGTTGAAGCTACCTGATGGGACAAGGATTAAAAGGTTTGAGGTCAAGGGTGTTCCTTGTTAATAAGAATAAAAAGCAAGAGAAAAAAGTAAGAATAAAAAGAACATAAAGGAGCATAAGAGCGAATAGATGCCGAACATATATAAGCAGAGGAACAAGCTAAATCAGCTTGCATTGAAGAAGCAGAAGGAGTTTCCAGAGGTAGTCGAATGCATTAAGCCATTATATTCTCCAAAGAACCCAGAATATATTTCACTTAATGTGGGTGAGAAGGTAAATCTAAAGCGTTTTCCATCGGCTTCAAGTAAGGATACATTATACACTTTTGGCTTTGTATCAAATGCTGAACATGATAATGTAGATTTATTTTTCTTAACAGAAGATGAAGTTCGAGAATATTTTGATGTAAGTGAAATTGAAAAGCGAGGGCTACAGATTTCAGATGCGCCAACAGAGACTGGTTTTGGAATGGCGTTGTCACAGTTAAAGCAAAATTAATGTTGAATATCATTAAAAAGATAAAGCAAAATTAATGTTGAATATCATTAAAAAGATATTGACAAAAGCTAAATAATATGATACAATAGGCTCATGCTGAAAGGTATGAGCCTAAAGGTATAGCATAAAATAAAGCAAATTAAAACAAAGGAAGGAATATAAATATGAAATTTTTGGCGAGGAATTATATTCCAGACCGACCAGTAATAGTATATAGGCGAGATGCTGCTAATAAATTATTGGCGCAAGGATTTAGGATTATTTCAGTAGAAAAGAATCTTAAAAGGGATGGAGATGCCAGTATATTCCTATTTGACCCTGAAAATGGGAAAACTTTAAAAGCTCTGGATAAGATTTTAATTGAGCTTAAAGAAACTAAAAATGATATTAATAGGCTTATACCTCAAGGTTAAAATAAAAATATAAAGAAACAACTAAGAAACAAGGAGTAAAAACAAATGCCTAAGAAGAATGAGTATCCTGTACCAGATACAACAGGATATATTAATCCAAAGACTAAAGAATATTCAAATTTAAAAGCATTATCTACATGGCATGATAGTGGAAGTTATATGTGGATAAGTTTTGAAAAGAAAGCTAATTTTTGCAAAAACTTTGGAAGAGATGTATGGGAGCTATATGAAGAGCTCCATGGTTTTTGGAAAGGAAATAATAAAACTATAGTAAGATTATCTACTTTATTATTTATGCTTGAATGGGGTAAAGATAAATATTACACTGTAGTAGAGAAAGCTGAAAAATTTGGAATTTTAAAAGCTGAGTCCATAGGAAATGATGGAGTAGAATTTACTTGTCTATTAGATTACAGAGGACAGGAAAAAGATAATGAATTAATTCCTCGTGGAACGTTCCCCATAGATTATTGTGAACAAGCATACAATTATGTAACAACTCCACATATTGACCCGAACAACAAAAAGATGAGTTTAAATGAGTATAAAAAGATGAGTCGAAAGCTAAACGCTGAGGGAATGAATTAAGATTCTTGAATCACAAAAAAGGACTTAAAAGCTAAACACTTCAATGTAGTAGCATACTAAATTTTTTCAAATCGAAATCATCGTTACCCTTCTGATAAACAGAATACCTTGAGGGTTAAAAACGTGGTAAAAGTGCTCTAAACCCTTATTTTATAAGGGAAATAATTTTTTTACGAAATCACTGTTAGCCTTCTGATAAACAGAATACCTCTTCTGATAAACAGAATGCCCCTTCTGATAAACAGAAACCTAAAATGCTTTAAAGCCTTATTTCATATAGTAAAACTTCACCCCTAAGAAAAGAAGGAATATAAGGAATATAAAGTAAGATATAAAAAAGAAGAAGTAAATATTTCTCGCCCCACTTCAAAAGTGTGGCTCGGTTCCGCTAACGCTACACATGGACATACATGATACAGATATGATAGGATATGTATATAAGTTTATGGTATGTGTATATAAATAAGGAGTAAGTATAATGAGTATAAGATATAATATGGATATAGTAGATTATAATGATTACACTATAGGTAATATAAATGAAGATAATAGATATGATAAATATGATATACTAAGAAAGGTAATGTATCATTACTTATGTAATTGGAATAAACAGAGTATATGTGTAAATTTAAGTTTATTTCAAAATAACAAAGAGATGAATACTGTAGATATACTTATTTATAGTTTACTAAAGAATCTTAGTGATACTATAGGATTAAAAGAAGATAGTTATAAATCTATAGTTATATCTAATGTTGAAATAGGGAATATATTAAATGTATCTAAAGATACAGCAAAAAGGACACTAAATAAATTAGCTGAATTAAATTTAATTAAAATAGAATGTGAAGGCTATAGTAACAGGCGTATAATTTATATGCCCATTGAAAATAAGTGAGGTGCTAAAAATGCCAAGAGGAAGACCAAAGAAGAAAGTAACAGAACCGTTTAAATTAGTTGATGCGCCAAAGTGTCAAAATGACACTTTAGAAAATGACACTTTGGGGAAAAATGATACTTTGGAAAATGTTAAAGATAATACAGAAGACAATACAGAAACCACAAATACTACAAAAGGTAGGAAGTCTTCAACCTCTAAGCAATATCCTCTCTGTACTCGATGTGGAAAGCCTATTTCAAATACCAATCCATTTAGAGTTAATTTAGCTTATCTTACCTCTGTAGCTTCTTATCATAGAGAAGTTAAAGAAGATGTGCCTATATTATGCAATGAGTGTGCTAAAGGTCTAAGTGATACTGTGGATAAGTATTTGATTAGTGGTGGAGCTAAGAAGAAGTTCGAGAGAGATTGAATTTCATTCTGATTGTATCATTCTGTGTGTTCCACTGATACAGTAGTTCAAATGCTGGTCAGAGCCTTATCTGTAGTATTATAGAATCGTTCAAAACAGTGTTCTAAGGTCTTAGGAGTATAAACAATACTGCTGAGATTTAGAAACGAAATATGAGTGTTTTATAAGTAATAATACTTAAGAAAGAAACAAGAAATAAATACGAAGAAAATACGAAATAAATCTAAATAAATAGAAACAACCTAAAATAAATTAAAATAAATTGAGGAGAAAATATTATGGCTTCTATCTTTGAATCCGCTGTGAACATGGTACGAGATGATAAACGTGCTTATTGGTATTCTAATTATCCTCCCGAAGTTCGTAAGATGGAAAGGTTTTTGAAAGATTATCCTGATGACGTTAAAATTGAAAATGATTATCGTAATGAAACAGGTGAGGCTTATGGACTTACTGTGAGCGTACCTATGAAGTGGTACAAGACTCCAAGTGCGCCTCATAAAAGAAATTTAACTGATGAACAAAGAGCCGCTATTTCCTTAAGAATGAAAAATACTAAAAATAAATAAAAAGTAAAGTAATAGACCTTTACAATTTATTTAAAAGATGAGCTTATTTTTTGTTTAAATGGCTTAGACATAAAAGTACCCTTTGAAGGCATTAGATGTGCCTTCTTGGGGTATTTTTTATTTATCTTAAATGAGTTTTGAAATAAATAGGATGGGTGAACAGATACTTTTTGTGTTAAAATGAAATTAAGATAAATGAAATATACGAATGTTTAGAATAGTTGGACATAAAGACAAGAAAGTATATGGATGGGTCGGTGAAAACAAAAATCGGGGAGTTATTAAAAAGAAATAAAGGATGGGTCGCGAGATTAAAAAAAGGGGGCTTTAAGGGTGTGAAAAAAGGGTGGCCCCGTTAGAAGAAAAAAGCTCCCCCGCAAGAAGAAATAAAAAGGGGTCTGCAAATCAGAATCTCCCCTGAGTAACCCCCGTACTAATAGAACCCCGTTAGAGGAAAGAAGCACAAGTTTTCGGCTTCTTTTGGTTTGTAACTGTAATACACCCACCCTACTACCAACCCATTGTATTACAGTTTAGGAATGTTGAGGAGCAAATTTATGTGAAATCCTTATTAGGGGATTCCACATAAATTGAAACAGAGTTGATGATACTCCTTAGAATTGAACCAATCCTCAATATTCTCATATTTCTGAGAAATAATTGGAGGAAGATTAGCTCTCTCCTGAGCCCACTTCTGTTTTCGCTGTTTCTTCTCACGTTTAATTTCGCTCTCGCAATGAATGACAAAAGCAATCATAAACGCAAGAATGGATAAACTGACGGGATTCATAAAGCCATCAGTAAAACCAGCCTGAATAGCTCCGACCCACCAGAACACCCAACAAAGCGAGAATAAAAACATCATCATAGGCAACACTCCTTTCTAAAAAATTAGTCTTCCCTATTCAGGAAATAGTACAACATTAACCATGTAGTACCCAAAACGATAATAACCCCTTCTACTGTGATAAAACCATCTCCTTTCTAAAAAACATTTTTATTCAAACATCGGCCAATTGTCAATGTTAGAACAATCATAACAATCCTCCGCCAGTTCCTTCGAGATATAGCAAATGTCACCAATATCGGTTGCGCCGAGGATTTTTAAGTCCTCAGATAAAAAGGACTTAAGACGAATTTCGCAATCATCATTAAACTTAAGCGGAGGAATCTTCGTTTTGATGCAAATGCTGGTAATTTCAGCTCCATCTTCATCTAAGAAATAAACTTCAACATGATAGAAATCGTTAATGGTTTTCATAATAGTTCTCCTTTTTCAAATTTAGATTTTTTGGTGTAAACGATTAAGAATCATCTGCTGGGTATCAAGAATGATACCCTCATTCATATCCTTGATTTCGACGATGGAATCACGAGAATCTTCATTCTCAATGATTTCATCAAGCTCAAAATCGGACATGACCTTAGAACTGCCATCGAAAAATGTAACCCAATACATGATTAAACCTCCTTTTCAATATCGGTTTTAGCGACGCTTTTAGATTCTTTCCTGTTTCTTGTGGTACGATGGATTACCTTGTAATCCATAGTATAACAGAAAGGAGTGATTCCGTCAACATCATATTCGATTTTCACTTTCACCCATTCAGGATGAAGCAGATTAGACAAAACAGTTTCTACTTCTGACTGCTTAAAGAAATACCGTTCATCATCAGCAGAACGTTTGGTGCGTCTTTGATTAAAATGTTCAATTGCTTCAAACAAAACAGCATTCACAGCTTCAGTAATGATAGCATTGTTTTGCTCGGTGAGAGAAAGCGTAGATGTGGTGTTGATAGCGTTCATAATTAAACCTCCTTATTATTTGTGTTGTACTTGCTGTTTTCAAACCATCTCTTAGCCTCATTAAAAGTAATGTTGCTTAAGAAATGCTCAAGGTACTCCCAACGAGAAATACCTCGTGCCTCATCATGCTCAATTTTCTTAAGCAAACACCAATGGGGACGAGAATATTTCTCTTTAGCAAGAGCATATTCGTAAGTGGGATGAAAATATACAGGACACTTCTTTGTGCTGTATTTCTCTGAGCGAATCCAAGCAGTCATTTTAATTCTCCTTTCTTTATTTTGGTTTTAATTAAAGAATGTACGAATAGCGTCACAAAGCTTATAACGCTGTCCACGGATTTTGATATAAGTTTCGCCATTCTTGTTGGAATAGATGCGGAGCTTATGCTGATATTCAGGATTAGTTTTCTTTCCAATCCAAGCTCCTTCAGCACAGAAAAGAGAATCGTTGATGTCATATTCAATTTTGTAGATTTCCAGACCTCCCAGAACAGAGAGATAAGCAATGGGATAAAGATTAGACATATTCTGCGCGAAAAATTCTTTCTTGGTCATAGTAGACATATTAGTTTTCTCCTTTCATAAGACCACGAAGTAAATTATACATCAGAGTATTTGCTTCTTCATCGGTTTGAAGCATAATGGTAGCCTCCTCAAAAGTTTCATCGTTAGTGATTTTGAGAGTAGACCGACATTTATTTTGGACAATAGTAATCATAAAGTTTCCTTTCTCCCCGTATAGCCGTTAGGTCAGCTTAGGCTTAACTTAGTTGACGATGTGGATAAGCCATAAGAACACAGTAAACTCCAAGACTAAAACCCAACCAATAATACTGATACATAATCACCTTCTTTCATTTTTTATTTTCGTTTTCGCTTTGATGCTATAAATCCATAAACAAATCCCACAAATATGTTTATGATAACAAAAGCATCAATGAAATTGATACTATAAACATTATTGGGAATATTGCCACAGACAGCATAAAGGAAAACAACAAAGAGAATAGCTACATTCAGATAAAACCACCTCCTTTCATTATTGGTATTTGTATTATAGTATCAATGCTGCTGGAATACAACAGTTTTAATCTTCTTGTTCCAACATTTTTGGCAGGTCGTGCAAGTGATAGTCTTATCATGCTGATTGGGACAAGTAGAATAAGACTTAGGAAATTCAGGATTCTTAGACTTATCCTTGAAATCCACATAAGCCACAGGAAGGCTATATGGATTAGGAACAGCCCAATTCTTATCCCAAGCAGAAAAGATGATGTTTAAGTTCTTGGGAAGCTTCTCGTTTTCAGAGAGCCATTCATTCACAATGAAATATTTCTTTGTGAAAGCCATGAACTTAATTTTGGGATTCCTAAGAGCAGTTTTGACCATGCCCTCAAAGAAATCATAATCAGGAATGTCTCCAGCATCAAAAAATCTGCAAAAGCTTAAACCTGAATGCTTAAGTTTAAAATCCACCTGAGTCCAGAAATCTTCAGGGTCGTTGTTATAAATGCGAAGGTTACGCAGATAGGCTGCTTGAACAGAAGTAATCGTCTGACAACCCCTCATGCAATAGCAACCATCCTTTTTACAAGGTGCATCTTCGCGACAGCAACAAGTAGGGACAGCAATATCAAGAACCCCCATACCAGTCTTAGAGTTCTTATTGGTTACATGGATTTCGTTTGTTCTCATGGAGAGATGCTGTATATAATCCTCACGAGACATGACGAAGTTCTTCTTCTGAGCGACCTGATTGTTTTTCTTAGGCATAATGTTTACAACTCCTTAAAAATATTTTCGAGATTTTGCTTGACAAATGAAATGGGATATGCTATAATGTCCTCAATGGGAGACAGAGGGTGTCAGTCTCCATCTCCCATGTAACTAATGTTAGTTACGGTGCTTGAGGATACGCACCTAAATTACGTTAGTAACGTAATCGACAAAAGTGATTTTCTACATAGAATCAACTCCTTTCTGCTCTAAGCGTAAGGTTGCTATTTGAGTAGTGACAAATAGCGTAATAATTGGTTTACAGATTGACAGAGGTTGATAACCTCTGTCTTTCTGTTTAAAGCGTATAATATGTTGTTTTAAGAATAGCTTCAAGTTCAGCTTTCTTCATAAGTTTTGCGTTATGAGTAATCCAGTTAATATTGCGCTTAGTGAATTTTGTGTCTCGAATCTTCTGAGGAGTTCTGTCCCACTTAAGATAAGCTTCAGGTCCCATAACACCGTCTTTGTAATCGTAAGTTGTAAAAGCATAGCGGAGATTCTGGGGAACACGAGCATCAATGAAAAGACAACCATCATTGTTGTCAGCATTGAAGATGTAATCATTTAAGTTAGCATTGGGAACGCCTCTCTTATAATCTTTCCATTCCTCAATTAAATCTGTTCCAATCGTTACGTCCTTATAATCAAAGTTAACGCTTGCGACATAACGGATTTTATGAGCAACAAAAGGAAGATAATCTTTAAAAAGTCCATTTTGAGTCTTAATCCATCCCATAAGATAACGAGCGCGAGAAATCATACGTTCACCATAATTATACTGGAAATAAGTAGCGCTAATGCAATCACGATTCTGATTATCCTTGTAAATGACATAAATCTGAGAACGCTGACCCATAGTAAATACCTCCAAATATTTTTTAGAATTTGTTTAATAAGCTTAAAAATTTACTTAAGAAACATCTTACCATTTTCAGTGGTAATGGTGTTCTTGTAAATCACATCCTCATAACGGAAGATGTAATTATCCAGAGTTTCATTACGCTGGAAACAATCAGGCTTAGTCATACGACCAATACCAGATTTATCCCCTGTGTAAACTGTGAGGTAGTAAAAAGAGGGTTCTCTTACCAGATTATTTCCAAGAGAAGCAGAGAAAGAAAAATCACGAATATATGTCTGAATTTCTTTTACTGTTTCTTTATCAGCAATAACGTTAAGAACGTTAGAGCAGATAACAATATAAGGGTCATAACAGAGCCCCGAAGACAAAGCAATATTGTTTTCTTCAACAGGCTTCCAGAACGGGTCATATCCTCTGAAGATAAAACCCTTGGTAGCAAGAAAATGCTCAATGTGGTCAGTATAACGACCACAGCCAAAGTCAAGGACAATAGGCGTTCGATTGAATTTGGTGAGCTTAGTCCAATGTTCGCGAAGAGCATCCCAGTTTAAACGGTTGTAGATAGCAGGAAGCCTCTTAGAGTTGATGGAAGTGTTCTTAGAAGTGATGTCGGGCTGAACAGTGCAATACATTGTAATACCTCCTTAAATTAAATGATTTTGTTCAAGAGCGAATTTGTGCTGCGATTTTGTCAATGACAAGACGATACTTGTTTGTCATTTTAGGAGACTTGTAATTTCGCCCATGACGAAAGACATTGATGATATTATAGGTATCATCATCAGTAAGAGGAGAAGTAAACTGAATAAGAACAGAAGCGAAATCAATCGGTTCTGTAGGAGCATCAGTTCTCCACTCAACAATATACTTTCCGCAACTGACAACAGGACGGAAAATTTTAAATTCACGTCCTGATTCATCATGGAGAGTTTTGAGATAGAGAAAATAATTTCCGTAAAAAGTATTGTATTTAGTGTTAGCCATTGTCATAACCTCCTTTTTCAATCAACTGTTACAAACTTAAACGTCAATAATAACAGATTCCTCAACAATGAGGAAATCACCAGCAAGATGCATATCATAAAAGGTATAAGTTGCACCAGCAATGGATTCAACAGGAATTGGGTCACTGACGTAACCCAAATTGCTCAGATACTCTTGCTTTGACTTGTAATCTTCAAGAGCAGCATCCGCTTCAAACCACTCATCTTCATTGTCAAAAGTGTAGATATGAAGCTGAGTCTTTGCGGTGTTATCATTGTCAGGAATCCAAGCATAACCAGTAGACATATACTTTTTCATTTTTGTTCCTCCTTAAGATTAAATTGGTATTCAGCACTGATGATTTGTGCGCCAAAGGTGGAAACAAGTCTTGCTTCAACACCCTTGATTAGTTCATCTTTGGTAAAAGTTTCACCAAAGTTATCAGGAATTTTAATGGTGGCTTGCTTAGGATAAAGGTTGGAATCCTGCGAATCCGCAAGATTCCATTTAATGTTACGCACATAAACCTTCATTTACCATCATCTCCTTAAAATAAAGTTCTGACCTCAAGCTTATTGCAGTAACATTTACCGCAACGATAACGTTCAGGATGTTCAATAATCTTGCACATCCTCGACCTTGTAGCAATCACCTTACTACAAACAGGACAAAACACTTGATATTTTGCCCCTCCAAGTCGAGCAGCCGTTTCCTGAGCATACCATGCAGGAGCATCATCAGGATTCACACACCGAGTTACCTTAAACTCTGTAAAATTGGAAACATAATTGGCTTTATATTTCCATTCACCAGTGTGTTTCATGCCATTTTTAGTAGCATGAAGAACTTCATGGAGAATTACTTCATGAACCCCTCTGGGAAGGGCTGCCTCGAAATACCTATGAGAGAATGTGAGAACGTATTTATAATCACTGTCTTTATGACAAAGACCCAGAGATTTAGGTCTGGGTTTTTCGTTCCATCC
>OLHG01001522.1_pt1 | contig 14043 bp, 15 predicted proteins | sample 1605971 | NCBI WGS metagenome assembly OLHG01 (sample SAMN03283289) | human gut metagenome | biome: human-associated habitat; material: feces | host: Homo sapiens | place: Peru | collected 2012 | reverse complement strand
GGTATTCTTTTCCTGCTTCAGTATGTGTTACATAAGTACATATAATATAACTCCATCTGCTATGTGCTTCATCCCAATATTGCACATGATATCCACAATCTCCTTTATTCTCTAAATAGGCATCATTTCCAACGCTTTTTGCAAATACTATATTAGAAAGAGATGAAAGAATTGTTGTTAATAGCATTAAAATTGCTATTGCTTTTTTTGTTATTTTATTTTTCATTTTAAAAATCCTCCTTATTTTTGACATATTAAAAGACACTTTATAAAGTGCCTTTGTTTATAATATATAGCATTCTGTCATTATTAAATTTCCATTCACATAATAATCTTCAGCATAAATTCTTATTGTTCCAAATTTATATGTTATATAGCTCTTAACTCTATTTTCGGTATAAGTAAATTGATTTGTTTGTGCTTTTATTGAACTATCTACCACAATGTTGTATCCATACTGTTTCATAAAATCAGATTCATTATTTTGTATAACATTTTTAATTTTGTTTATCATAGCATCATTTTTTACATATTTTTCAGTATTAGTGCTAGGTGTACTTTGACTAGGTTTTGGATCTTCTTTTATTTCTTCTTTTTTTGGTGTTTCAATAATAGTAGTAGTTGTTGTTGTATTTTCTACTTGTTTTGGAGTTTCCGTTTTCTTAGTTTCTGTTTGTGTAGTTTTTGCTTTTGATTCAATTGACTTAGTATTTGTTTTTGAACTTGCTTCAGCAACATTTTTTGAATCTTCTTTTTCTTCTTGAACAATAGAAGTATTAATTTCTTTTTGATTTTCATCTTCATTTGGTATAGATTTTTCTTCTTGAACTTCTGGAATTTCTACATCAGTTGTATTTTCTATTATTTCATTTTGTATTTCTTTCAAGAAGTCATTTGTAACTTTATCATATGCCTTTTCATCCACTTTTTCTAATATTATCGTTGCATACGACATAGCATTCGCACTTTTCTGTATTTCTATGGATGTTCTATAATTATTTATCATTAATGTTATTATTATTCCTGTAAATGTAGTTAAAGCAATGATACTTATAGTTAAATCAATTCCAGTTATACCTCTATTATTATATAGTTTATTTTTACTCATATTAATCACCTATAAAAACATAATATATTAGTAACTATCAATGTAATTATATTGGCTGTTCCTAAATAAAACGCTATTGACATTGTCGTTACTTCTTTCTTTTTTATATTTTTTCTTCTTTTGTTTTTTATTATATCAATTATTGATTTTATAGCCATAGCTATAAATGCAAATTCTATCGTTAAGATTGTACAAGCTTCGTATGTAAACATTAACATCAAGTCTACTAATATCAAGTTTTCTAATGTATAATTATTTTTTAGCTTCTTTCTAAAATAGATTGTATCTAATAATATTAGTATTGCTAATATTGCTAAATATATAACATATCTATAGACATTAGATTTTTCTATTATATATAGATATATTATATAAATTGTTTGTACTATTGTTAAGTATAAAACTCCTCCCATAATAACTTCATGTTGTTCTTTGTCAATTCCTGATATGATAAATAAGCCAGCTATATAAAGCAAGCCACATACAAAATATATGTTAAAAATTTCTAGTTTTAGTGAATATGCAAATAATACAAATGCTAATCCAGTTAATAATTCTATAAAAAAGTATTTAGGTGCTATTTTGGTCTTGCAATATCTACATTTTCCTCCTAAAAATATAAAGCTAAACATTGGTATCATATCCCAAAAAGCTAATTTGTGATTGCATTTCGGACAATAAGATCTAGTATGAGTTATGTCTTGGTTTCTTGGTATTCTATGGATTGCTAATGTAAAAAAACTTCCAAAAGTTATTCCAATTAAAAAAATATATAAATATAATATAATGTTCATATTTTCCCCTATATTAATACAAGGTTACCCAAAAACATTTAATTTATATATTTTAGGTAACCTATATCTTTAAATTTCAAAAATTTATTAGTCAGCTAATAAATTATCGAATAATGAGTTTGTATCAGAATCTAATACTTGTTTTTCGTAGTTAGCAGCATTTTGGTATTCTGTTTTAGCTTTTTTACTTTTGTTTATTATACCATTTTGGTCTAATACTAAGCTAATACTTACACCTGCTAATATTAATAGAACAACAATTGTTACTACTAATGCTACTAAAGTAATACCTTTTTCTTTCTTAAACATATAAAATTCCTCCTTTGATTTTTTTTGTATATATTTATTTTAAAAATATATCCTAATTAATTATTTACCGAGTTGTGGTATTAAAGAAATAGTCTTTTGAATCCGGATTTTGTGTAGTATTTCCTATTGCTGTATTGTTGTTAGTTGTGTTTGTTGTGTTGCTTGATGATTTTGCAAAAGGATTTATCTTTCCCGAATCATAATTTTTTTCTTGTCTATGAACCTTCAAATCGGAATCTGTTATTTCCATTACAATAGTTTGCTTCTGGAATTCGGTTATTTCCTGATTAATTTCTTCTTTTATTGTGTTAGATGTTTGATAAGCTTCTACTGTACTCGGAACAACTTTATTTGTTGGTATATAATCATAAAATAATACTCCCAAAATTAGGCATATGGCACCACATAGAAGTAATATTATAATTATCTCTTTTAAAATTGATTTCATTCTAAAGTTCCCCTTTCCTAATTTATTCTAAAGCCTTATCAATTTGGTCATCTACTGAATTCAATTTATTATTATTTTCTTCTGTGTTTGTTGTTTTATTTTCTGTATTTGTTGTCTTAGTTTTATCTTCTGTACTTGTTTTTACACTGGTACTTGTTGTTTCTTGTTTTACTCCAATATTTGATACTGTAAATGTTGCAGATAAACTCTCTGTTGAGCCTCCATCCGGAACCAATTTAAAATTTTCTATTCTAAAAGCAAGTTCCGAATCATTTTCTAATGCATAAACATAATTTATAATTCCTAAATAACTTCCTGCAAGAGTAAAAGATAATGTACTTTTATTATTTGTTCCTGTAGGAGTTACAACCCATTTTAATTTTAATCCTTCTCTGGTAGCATAGCTTCCAACCTTGTCCCATAAAAATTCCATAGAATATATAGGTTCTTGGTTAGCGGCTTTTATCTGATCATCTGTACTTAAACTTGCTAATTCCAAATATTTTTGTTTTGCAGTAGTTAACTTTTTTATAGATGAATCAAGATCACTAACCTTCTTTTTGTAAGTCACATTTTTTAATGTATTTACATCTTCTATTTTTTTATCTAATTCTTCACTATTTGCTTTTATATCTGAAACACTTAATATATTAATCTTACCTATTGATAGTCCTTTTACCATTGTTAATATTACTAGAGCTGTTATAAGTACCGAAATTACCGTTAATAAAATATTTTTCATGGCAAATCTCCTTCTATAACAATTTTAACATTACTTCCTTCTTTAACAGCTGTAGAAGATACTATTGATGTAGGCTCTAATATTCCTTTAGATTTTAGTAAAGTCTTGAAATAAGCTAATTGTTCATATTTTTCCGATTGTGCATTTATTACAATCTTCTTGCCACTTGTATTTTCAATAGATGTTAATTGTACTTCTTTTGGTATAGTATTCATTATTTGACTTAATAAAACTGGAATCACATTTCTATATGAATTTCTATCATTCATTTCATTTGCAGCATTCTCTAAGTTGCTAATTAAAGTATTATAATCAGATGTTTTAGAATCCACTTTTCTTTTGTCAGAATCAATTAATCCTATTTGTTTATTTATATTTGTTGTAACATCTTCTATTTCTGTTTTTTTCTTATTTATTTGATTATCGATATATAATGCTATTCCTGTATAAGCTACTGTCAGTATTACTACTCCTGCCAATTCACGAGATAACCAGTTTTTTAATTTAGGTAATTCTAGTTTAACTTTTCCTGCTGTACTTGCTCCATTTTTCGATCTTCCTATTGAAATATCTGAAGTTAATATTTCTGGCAATGCTGCCCAAAAACTCTTTTTACAGAAATTAAGATTCTGAATTCCAAATCCCACTCCTTGTAAAGCTAATGCTACGGCAGAATTAACTTCTATATAATCCTTCATATTAACTTTAAGTGAATCCTCTATAAAAAATGGTTTTAGTATTTCACACTTAACTCCTCCAATGATTTCTTCCATATATAAATCAATATTATTTATTGCAGAAGCCGTTCCCGTTATATAGATTTTATTTATCTTAAATAAGCTTAAGCTAATTATATCTCTTACTTGTGTTGCTATATTATATAATGTAGGAATAATATCTTGTAAATGTTCGCCTTCTTTTTCTTGGAGTCCTCTACCTTCCATTGTATAAATTGTTGTATTTTTACATATCTCATAAGCTTTTAAATACGAGTTCTCTTTTTCATTTATAGCATCTAATATCTGTGCTGATCCAACTTGCATAGTTTGAACATCATAAACTTTCTTGCCGACCATTGTAGTTATTGTAGTTGTATCTTCTATATTTAATATTATTGAATTTTCTTTATCTTCTAATGGAGCTACATTGGCAATACTAATTGATATTGGCACTATAGTCTGAACATTTTTATCCTCAAAATCTTGTAATGTTTTAGTTATTTTTAATTTGTTTGTTGATACATGTATTACTTTTATTTTGCCTTTCTCATTCATATCATTAACTAATGCATACCTTGATTCTAACGCATTCGGATTATATTGTTTTTCAAAACAATATGATTCAAATTCGGTATCTATTGCTTTTGCCAAGTCTTTTTTGTTTAACAAATCTGACATGTAAAAGTAATTATACATCTCTTCAGACAAATTTACACTAATCGGAATTTTAAAGCTAAATGTTTCTGATATAATCTGGTCTATTGTTTGCTTTAAATCCGTGTATACTTTAATTCCAAAAGCTTCAATTTTTAAATCATCTTTGTTTCTGGAAATTTTTGCATATTTAATTATATTCTGATTTACATATATACCTAAACAGCTAGCCATGCTTAATCCTTTCGTTATTCTTTCTTTTTACTTATGTTTTACAAAAATTAATAAAAAATACAGTATTATTTTATCAATTTTTGTATTTTTTTGATTATTTTTCAAATATACATTATTATTTTATCTTTTTTTTAGAAAAAGTCAACATATTTTATGCAATTGTAAATAATATGCAATATTGTAACATTTTTGCAATATTTTTTCTTAAAAAGATTAAGAAATGCAGCTTTTAACTGCATTTCTTTTTTTATATTATTCTAAATATCAGTATTCCTATTATTAATATTCCTATAATTATTCTATAAATTGCAAATATTTTAAAACTACCTTTCTTTAGGTAATTGAGTAAGAATTTTATTACTATTACTCCAACAATAAAACTCGCAAGTATTCCTAATATAAGTGACAAATCAAACTGAAATTTTCCTAAGTCAAATACCACTGCCGCAAGTGTTATTGGCATTGCTAGCATAAAAGAAAATTTCGCTGCACTTTCTCTTTCCACTTTTAGTCCTCTAGCTACAGTCATTGTTATTCCACTACGTGAAACTCCTGGGAAAGCTGCTGCAATTGCTTGAGATATTCCTATTAATATAGATTGTTTTAGTGTTATATGTTCATAATCCGTTTTAGATTTTGATTTTTTATCTACTATGTATAATATTATACCCATTATAATCAATGAACCAGCTATTACCGCCATTTGCACATTTATATCATCTCCAATAATTTTTGAAGATATTTTATCTAATACTATGCTCAATATTCCTGCGGGTATAGTAGCTGCGACTATATACCAGAACATTTTTCCTTCTGTCGAATCTTCTTTTTTTATTGCTTTTTTATATCCTGCTTTTACTAGTTTTACCCAATCTTTAAAGAAGAAGATTACTAATGCAAATAATGTTCCTATATGTAACGCAACATCCATTCCGTCAGATAGCATTGCCCAGTTAAAAATCCAAGGAAATACATTTAAGTGTGCTGAGCTAGATATTGGTAAAAACTCTGTTAATCCTTGTACAACACCTAATATTATTGATTGATAAATTTCCATATTATTTTCCTTCCTATTTATATTTCTATATAAATATATTCTTTCGTTTTCTTAGTATTACATCTGTCTATCATCTTTATCGATAAAGTCTTGCCTTTTAGTTCTTCTAACATTTTCAATCATTTCAATGTCATTATTGTTAAGCTTTCCTACTAATTTGCAAGTATTATCTAGATATTCATCTATGTATTTTTCTTTTTTACTTAATGACTTCTTTTTATTTCTCTTTTTAGTTTCAGCACTTATTTTAGGTTTATTTATTTCTTCTACTATTGGTAAGAATATATTTTCTTCCAAGATTTTGTTATATATTTCAGCATCTTCCTCAATTGCAATATTAGCATAATTTTTTGCCTTATCTATTTTACCTTTTACCATTGCAATTCTAGCCAAGTAATAATAAGCTCCTGCTTCCACTTCCTCTGCATCAATACATTCCATAAATTGATTTTCTGCCTCATCTAATTCTCCATATAAAAGATTTAATTGAGCTATACTGTATCTTGCATGATATAAATCCGAATTTATTTGTGCTGCTTTTTCATAACATTCTTTTGCTTTTGCAAAATCATTTAACAATGTGTATGTCATTCCCAAATTATAATATATATTATAATCCGCTGGTCTATATTTTAAAGCATTCATATATACTTGAACAGCTTCTTTATAGTCTTGTTTCTTATTTAGTATATCTCCTAAAATCATACTAGCTTCATAATAATCTGGTTTTTTCTTTAACAAATCACTAAATATTTCTATTGCTTCATTTTCTCTTCCAACATTTCCATACATTTTTCCTATCTTTAAATATATGTCTTTATTTTCAGGGTTTATACTGTATGATTTTTCATATTCTTCTAGTGCTAAATCATATTTCTCTTGTTCCTCATATATTTGAGCTAATAGTATATGACCTTTATAACTATTGGGATATTTCTCAATTAATTTGCTTAAATATTTTTTTGCTTCTTCTTCTTTTCCTAATTTTATATAAAGTTTAGCTAATAACAAGTTAAATATTTCTGCAAATTCAATTTTCTTTTTATATTCTAACCATATTATAAATGCTGGAAGTATTACCGATAATAGATACATAATTATCTTCATTACTATTCCAAAACTTTTTCCAACACTTAGTTCTATAAAATTTATTGTTATACCTATAAATTGAGCTATTAATAGATATACATAGCTTGTGTCATTTTTTCTTATTAATTGCATAAAAATTAGTATGAATAGTGTGAATGCAAATACATTAAATACTATTTTTTCTATCATATATTACTCCTCTTTATTTGCAAATTTATTTTTATAATCATCAATTGTTTTTTGTATTATTTCTTCGGCTTCCTTTCTTCCCATCATCTTATCTATTGTAGTCTTTTTGCCTTCTAATTGTTTATAAACTTCAAAGAAGTGCATTATTTCTGCTGATATTTGTGCTGGAAGTTCTGATATATCGTTATAGCAATTTAAAAACGGATCTTTTTTTGCTATCGCAATTATTTTTTCGTCTTCCTCATTACTATCTGTCATTCTTAGTATTCCTATCGGATAACATTCCACTAATGTTAATGGATATATTGGTTCTTGGCAAAGAACTAATACATCTAATGGGTCATGGTCACCAGCATAAGTTCTTGGTATAAATCCATAATTTGCTGGATAATGAGTCGCCGTATATAGTATTCTATCCAATCTTAACATTCCTGTTTTTTTATCAAGCTCATATTTATTTTTGCAGCCTTTTGGTATTTCAACTACTGCTACAAAATCATCTTTTTTTATTCTATCTTCTGATATCTCGTGCCAAATATTCATATATATAACCTCTTCCTTTTTTATCTATTTATTATTCTCCTCTATTCTAAGCTATTTATTACAAAAAGTCAAAGAATTTTATTATTTTTTTGAATTTTGTAGATTATAACTAGCTATTAATGCATATTTATGATATTATTCGTATTATAATTTATATAAGGAGATTTGTTATGGATAGATATTCTGATATTCGAAAAGTTACTATTGCTGGAATAATCGGAAATATTTTTTTGCTTATTATTAAGTTCATTGTTGGTTTTCTTAGCAAAAGTCAAGCTTTAATTGCTGATGCAGCAAATAGTGCAGGAGATATTTTTGCATCACTAATGAGTTACATAGGAGGAAAAATTTCAAAAGTTCCAAGTGATGAAACTCATAATTTTGGACACGGCAAAGCTGAATATATATTTTCTTTGTTTATAAGTCTTTCTATGATATTTGTTGCTTTAAAATTAATATATGACTCCACTTTTTCTTTATTTAATCCAAAAGAAATTGCAATTCCTAATCTGGCAATAATTGTTTGTATAGTAACAATTACAGTAAAGCTAATTCTTTTTGTATACACCAAGTTTATTTCAAAAAGAACAGATAGTATTCTTATCACAGCTTTAAAACAAGATCATAGAAATGATTGTATTGTTACAACTTTTACTTTAATATCCATTGTACTTAGTATATTTGGAATTTATTGGTTTGACGGAATTGTAGGTATTGGTATATCTATTTTAATTTGTATTACCGGAATCAAACTTTTTATAGATAGCTATAATGTATTAATGGATTCATCTATGGATGAAGAAACTAGAGAAAAGATTCTGGAAATAGTAAAAAAATATAAAGACATTCAAAAAACTGCTCATCTCACTTCAAAACCAGTAGGCTATAAATATCTTATATCAATTTCTATATATGTTGATGGAAATATGTCCACATTTGACAGCCATAAAATTGCTGACAAGTTAGAAAAAGAGTTAAATGCTTTAGATTCTGTTTATTTATCAATAATTCATGTAAATCCAATATAGTTTGCGTTTTATGTAAAGTTGTGGTATAATATATGTATCTAAGTTTAGATTCTCCTTTATGGCAGCTTAGATGTATTCAAATTAAAATAAATATTTTATTTAGGAGGACATACTATGGAAGATTTAACAATTCTGCGAAATCGGGCTATCCCGATAGATGAGAAGATGAATGTTTTCATCAGGAAACATCATCGTCCCGTACCTGTTGCAGATTTTCGAGCACAGTCTGGCACATATATTTCTGACCCAACAACTATTGTCTTTTCATTTAGCGGGGGTCTGTATATGTTGCCCTATTCTCGAAAAATCATCGCAATTTTATGGGATAACGACTTTCTTCGTTCCACAGATTATACATTCAATCCCAACTGGAAAAACTCTTTTCAACATAGTTTCCAGTGGATTGAACTTCAGAATGCAGCTCACTGTTCCAAGATGAAGAACTTTGAAATGGATTGCATTCGTTTTTCGGATTATAATTCCATCAAGGAACTTCCCTCAGAGTTTTTAATCACTTCTACTGAAGTTCCTAACAGCGGATTGAAGTTTGGAATGAGGATGTATTACCCAGTTTTTACTACCACAGTTCTGGACAAGTACACAACTTCTCTGATTGGAAAGTTTTATCATCACGATGATACTACAGTTTTTGTGTATCGCAATGGTAGGACCTATGTGTCGCAAAACTCAGACTTACCTGGGGTATTACCTTCTTACGGTTATTCTCAGGCAAACTGGCTTAGAACCTAATTCTTTCATAGCAAGAAACAGACTGCAATCACATTATGATGCAGTCTATTTCTTTTATTTTTTATTGTATCCTGGCTTTTTTAATAGTCTAAACATATTCTTTTTATATGCTTCCACTCCTGGTTGGTCAAAAGGATTTACTCCTAATATCTTTCCTGACATTGCACAAGCCAATTCAAAGAAATATATTAGCTGTCCTATTGTTTCTTCATTCAATTCTTCCATTGTAATTAATATATTAGGAACGTCACCTGAAACATGTGCTTCTATTGTTCCATCCATCGCTTTCTTATTCACAAAATCTAATGATTTTCCAGCTAAATAATTTAATCCATCTAAATCATCTTCATCTGAATTGATGTAAATATCACTATATGGTCTTTCTATGTTTATTACTGTTTCGAATAAACATCTTCTACCATCTTGTATATATTGTCCTAGCGAATGTAAGTCTGTTGTAAAGTCCACTCCAGTTGGGAATATTCCTTTTTTATCTTTTCCTTCACTCTCTCCAAATAATTGTTTCCACCATTCTGTAACATAATGCATTTTAGGTTCATAGTTTGCTAAAATTTCAATGTTTTTTTCATCTTTATATAGCAAATTTCTAGCCACAGCATATTGATAAGCTTCATTGTATTCTATGTTGTCATCATTATATTTATCTTGGGCAAATCTGGCACCCTTCATTAGTTCATCTATATCTATTCCTGCTACTGCAATTGGTAGAAGTCCAACTGGTGTTAAAACTGAGTATCTACCTCCAACATTATCTGGTATTACAAATGTTGCATATTGTTCATTATTTGCTAATTTTTTCAACGCTCCAGATTCTTTATCTGTTGTAACATATATCCTCTTTCTGGCTTCCTCTAAACCATATTTCGATTCCATCAGCTCTCTAAATATTCTAAATGCGATTGCTGGCTCTGTTGTAGTACCTGATTTCGATATTACATTAATAGAAAAATCTTTTCCTATTAGTAAATCAATTACATCATTTATATAACTTGAGCTTAGATTATTTCCTACATATATTATTTGAGGTTTTCTTCTCACACTTTTGTCTTGTAAATTATAAAAACTATTTGTTAATGCTTCTATCACTGCTCTAGCGCCCAAATAAGATCCGCCTATTCCTATTACTAGCAAAACATCTGAATCTTTTTGTATTTTTTTAGCACATTCTTTTATTTTCTTAAACTCTTTTTTATTATATTTGCTTGGAAGTTCTAACCATCCTAAAAATTCATTATCATCATCTGACTTTTCATGTAATTCATTGTGAATTTTCTCTACTATATCTTTATATTCACATATTTCTTTCATCTTCAATTTAGAATTTGTTAAATCTAGTTTTAATCCTACCATTTTATCCCTCCTTTTTTATAATAATATATTAAAACTTTTTTATATTCAATACTTTATAATCATATTTTTTATTTTTTTGAATATATATTTTATATAGCGAAGGAGAAAATTATGATTAATGTAAAAGTAATAAATGTAAAAAAATTTTTCAAACTTTTTATACTAAGCATTGTTATTTTTGCATTAGTTTTTTTTGTGTATTCTTTTAGAAAAAATATGACTAGTGATTTAGTTTATATAAATTCTAGTTTTTCAGAAAGAATACAGAATTCACCAATCTTAGCTTCTTTATCTTCAACCGAAATTATTGGTAAGACATTACCATTAATTCAAGAATTTCATAGTGTAGAGCTTTTCACCAATGAGAATTATTTTGCAGAAGCAAAAAATCCTTTACAGCTTTTACTTAATTTAGAGCTTCCTGTTATGACAGCAACCGTTTCTCCTCTAGCATTTCAAGCTTCTGCAGATAGCAATACCGATACAACTCCATCAGGAGTTCAACACGCTGATACAAATCTAAATACCAAAGTTATAGACAGCATAGTTCCTAATACTTATACAAATAGTTATGATGGTGTAGATATAAAAAATGGTACTGATTACACTTTAACAGACGAAATTCTTAATCCTAGTGGTTTGGAATATAATAAATCTGATGTAATCATTTTTCATACACATACTTGCGAAAGTTATACACCTACCGAAGCATATTCTTATGAAGAAAGTGGAACTTTCAGAACAATAGATTTAAACTATTCTGTTTCTAGAGTAGGAGATTCACTCACAGATCAACTAACCTCATACGGCTTTAATGTTATTCACAACAAGACATATCACGATTATCCTGCTTACACTGGTTCATATGGCAGATCTATGGAAACAGTACAAGGTATCCTCAACGAAAAACCTAACACAGATATAATCATTGACTTGCACAGAGATGCTATTGCTGACACAACATATGCTCCTTCAGTTCAGATTGGAGATGAGATTGCTTCTCAATTAATGTTCGTTATTGGTACAGACGGTGGCGGTCTTGAGCATCCAAATTGGCAACAGAACTTAAAATTTGCTATTTCTGTTCAAAAAAAAGCGAATGAGTTATATCCTGGTTTATTTAGATCTATACTTCTCAGAAATAGTAGATATAATCAACAACTTGGCAAAGCCGCGTGTATAATTGAAGTAGGAGCTACAGGAAATACGTTGGAGCAATCTATGACTAGTATGAAATACTTAGCAAAAGTACTGGATGAGGTATTAAAAAATTAATAAAAAGTTTCTCCCAATAATTACAATTAGGAGAAACTTTTTATTTATTATCTTTTAAATAATTTCAATATCTTATTATATATTTTCTTATACCATGGAATTTCTTTCTTTACAGCTAGACTAACAACTTCTTCTTGAATCTGCTCTTCTTTATCAGCCTTGAATACTATCTCTGTCTTTCTCTTTAGTTCTTCATATTCTTTTTCATCCTTTTCTTGAAGTTCTATCTTCTCCTCATCTGTCGCCCAATAACTTATAAAAATCAAACTTAGTATTGCCTCTGTTTCTTTTAACAAATTTTGCTGGTCTATTGGTTTGTTTTTATCGATACTAGGTTTATAGTCTTTACTTTTATTTTCTTTTATTAGATTTCTAAAAGCTATGGGAATTTTGTTTATTAATTGTATATCAGTATTACTTAATATCTCATCAACTTCTGTTAGAGCCATCTCATAATTCTGGTTCGTCATTTTTTTCTTTTTCCTCTCCTCTAGATTTGTTTTTTGTTGCCATTTCCTTTAACTTTCCATAAGCCTCTTTTGCTAATGCAGCTGGGGTTCTCTTAGCTATTGTCTTAAACTCTTCTCTTTTAAATCTACCTTGTAAAAAGTCTTTTTCGTTATTTGTAAATACTGGTGCATCTTTTACAGATTCCCATCTTTCCATATAAATTTTCTTATCATCTTCATTGTCAAATACTAAATTTAAAAAATTTTGAACTTTCTCTTGCTCATTTACATCCGTTCCATAAAATTGATCTGATTGTTCTTGTAATTCTTCAGGATTCAAAGCCATCGTTCTCGAAGTTTCTAATACTGATGCATATAAATGTACATTCTTTTTTATAACATCTGGATTTAAAGTACCATTACTCATTCTAAATTCTATTGTATTTTTATCCGGATTACCTATATTAGTTAAGTTTAATCCGTGATACCTTCTATTATCTAATTTTCCCTTTGCTATAGCTCTTTTTAATGCTCCAAACTTTTTGTATGATACTTTTAGTGTTCCTTTTTCTATAGATTTCATTATCTTTTTGCCTGTAGGACTCGCCATACCTTTTATGTGTTGAAGCTTCATACATAATCTATTTAATCCCTTTTGTGTATTTGTTAATGTTCCAGCTCTTATAGGTTGTCCAACATCATTACACATTTTATATATTAACTCTTCGGATTCTGCCCAAAATCTTAGAAAGGTACTCATTATTTTTTCTGTTTCTTCCAAATTCTTCCCTGTTAAGCATCTTGCATCAAAGTGTACATGGCATCCACATTTGCTATCTGCAACTACGTCTTTTCCGTGAGAACCTGGATATTTTTTCATATGCTCACATACTTCTGATAAATTCTGCCAGTCAGCTTCTTTATCATACAAAATAGGTGAAACAAGTTCAGCTCCACCCTCACTTACCAAGGCCTCTTCTAAGATACTAGCTTTTCTCCATCTGTGTTCTTTTAAAAACTGATTACTTTCTGCAGACATATATAAACTTGGTTTATCTTTTGTTGGTATTCCTGTATGTACATTATACGCCTCTAGTTCAACGCCAAATCTATATAATTCCGGTAAATCCAGCCTTTCAAATCCTTCCGTATACTTCATTTTTCCTCTCCCCATTTTTATATTATTCATTTTAACATAAAAAACAATAGATTAAGTCTGCGTAATACAAACTTAATCTATTTGTAATATTTTTGTAATTCTATTTATTTTTTTATATTAATAAT
>OLHG01001520.1_pt1 | contig 14051 bp, 20 predicted proteins | sample 1605971 | NCBI WGS metagenome assembly OLHG01 (sample SAMN03283289) | human gut metagenome | biome: human-associated habitat; material: feces | host: Homo sapiens | place: Peru | collected 2012 | reverse complement strand
CATTGCCGCCAACCGTACAACTGTACACGCGCTCGAAAGAGCAATGGAGGCGGTAATGTTTATCGGTGATGTTCCTGTAAAACTCATCGCACCAGTCAATTTATATTATAAATATGACCAGCTCGCCATTGATTAATACATCAGCGACGTTAGAAAAGTCCGCTTTTGGCACGAAGTGGACATTTCAACTTTGCCCTGCCCCCGGACATCTGAACTTAGCTTTGACACTATGCGCCTGATTATCGCTATGACAGTATCCAGGCAGCCGCACTGCCTCAAACAAAATGTTTTCTACCTTTTCTTATTTCTGATAATAACTAAAACTAGAAAACAACTAGTTAAAAGAGTTAAGTAATGTTGAAAATTACTGAAGCCTACAAGACAGCTATTATCAGCACTGCGCACGTTACCGCGGAAGACTCCGAACAGTTGCCAATTGCCTGTTTTGACCCAATCACCGATCGCGGTCTTAACTGGGTACACGGCACAGAATATGGTTGGATTGTTCGTGCCGGAATGCGTCCCAATAGCTAGGAAGATGAACTGCGAACATTCAACATCTCCGAAGCGGCGATCGCCAATATCAAGATGATACTGGATGCCGGTTATGACGTGGTTCACTTTGATCGTGATGCCGAGCTGGTGGATGGAATGCCAGCCTGGGACTGGTAAGGGAGAGAAAAAGATGACGGCAGAAGACGTGATTAATGATGTGCTGGTGGAGCTGGGTAAGCTACCTGATCATCTCCTCATAGCCACCGTATTTGACAACTTACCTGCTGAGTTAAAGGCACTGGCCAATGAGTGGGGATGGATGGATACGGAAGTTAGAGAGCAGCTCTATGCGATAGCCTGGCGGATAGTTAACGCGCAACCATAGCCTGCAACGCGTTGACATTGGCGGTCACTAATTGAGGATTTCTATAAGAACTCGTTGATCGCCCCTCTTCCCTACCCTCCAACCTCATACACTCCAGGCGTGGCAAGGCTTTTACGCACATAACACCCACAAGAAAACAAATAAATAACACATCAATGAAAGGTCAACGCTTTACCTGATTTGGTCTCAAAAGTTGACGTTTTGCCATGCCACTTCTTATATCCGTTAAGCAGCTTACCAGAGACCAACACCCTGCGACGAAAACGCCAAAAACGACTCCTGATACCACCTCAAAACAGACACGCTCAGAATGGCTCTCGTTGCGTTTAACAAGCATATAAACAAATTGTTTTAGGCAATAAGAAAACAACAAAACAAGATAACGAAGAAAAATGAACTGCCATTACCCCACACCCAGGCAATACCCACCTCTTCCTGCCAGGCTACCGAAAAGACCAACCTCATTGCCCCAGGCTACCGACCCCATGAAGCAAACCTCGAGCACTACCAAAAAGCGGCGAGAGAAAGGCAATTTCTCTGAACGCCATTCCCCAATACACGGAAGAGAATACCCGGGAAGGAACTCCAGACAAGACGAGGTCAGAACAGTACCCGGCGCCATCTCGTTTACCCACTCTTACCCCGAAAGATAACGCAAATTCCTGATTAGCAGGGAACGCCATTACTTCACATGCGGAGAATCACAACAGACCAGAAACCACATCACCCACACTTCCACCTCTCAAGATGAACGAAAGGAAAAGCGCACACGCCATTACTCCATACACAGAGAAGAACTATCCCCATAACGAAGAATACAGACCAGAGGAAAACCACAAGACAACCACCTCGACAACATCTGCAAAACCACTTACCAACAGAGAGAAGAAAGTCGCCTTTTCTCCCATACGAATGGTCACCGTATAAAGCGCTAATAAGAGAGGTTATTCGAGTCAGGAAAGAGCACAGATATAAGAGAGAGGGGATGGAGGGGGATCGCTCCCTTTCCCGTATTTATTCAAGTCCTGATTTTATCCCCCGTAACATCCCTGCGGTCGAACGAGTGAAAGGGCCACCGCGAAAATCTATCGGGAGCGTCCCCGCAGGGGAAAGGCGGGCTCCCTGAGTGGAAACGGTTGTAGGTTTTTCGGGAAACGGCTGGGTTCCCGTCATGGAAAGGGTGCGTGCCGGTATAGAGACAAAATGCCGCGTGGACGGCCGATTCCCTGGCGGTACACCGTTTGGTGCGCGGGTGGCTTTCTTCCCGCTGCGCGCAGCTGCTGATACGTATTCTGCCAGAGCGTTCGAGGGTCACAAGCTGTTTCAGTAGGTTTTAGGGAAGAGGAAAATACTGCTCACCAGCCCTGCGGTGCGCGTTGAGAAGAATAATGTAAAAAGCGCTCCCGATACGCTCCCGGATACTCACTGCTTTTCCTGCTCTACCCGATACAAAATTCTTTTTCGCCTATGTCTTATTGCGATAATAACACCAACAAGAAAACAACGTGTTTAGACGGAGAAGAAAAACATGTACAAGCATTTAAACATCAGCATCACCCTATGCGGAGAAGAGACATGTACTGACGAACTCCAGATCTCTCTGGATGACGTTATCCGCTCTGCGGATGTCGCTGGGCGCATTGGTACGCTGATTGGCGAAGGGTATCGCGAGGGCACGTTTGATTTTCATATCGAGGACAACGCAATGTCCGTCGCGTGGAACTGCACCACGTCAGAGTCCAGATAAAGGAGAGAGACAATGGATATGCCTGTGATTGTGGAAGTATGGAGCGTGGACTCGCTGGCTGAGTGTCTTGATGGCGTAGGGCCAGCACTGACCCGTAAATTATGGTCGTTTGTACCAGCTGAGGGAGAGTCACCAAAAGGGAAGGACGTGTGGCACCTGCTGACTGATGAAGAGAAGCGGGAGCTGGTGGCCGCAGTGAAAGAGGAGTTCCCTGACGAAGATTAACGACGGCCACCAGCAGGTGGCTTTTGAGTGATTGTGGCCTGCGGCCAGCGGAATGCCTGAACGCTTCGCTTGGTGGCCGTTTTCACAATGGTATTATTTACACCAACAAGAAAACAAGTTGTTTACGGAGTGCGTAATGAATACCGAGATGATTTTGAAACTGGATAAACTCCAGCCTCGCAAAGACAAACCTGCAGTACTCGGTTCGATCACTTTACTGGACATTGTGGCCAACGGCACAGCCATCCGACTTTTCAAAGAGATCGTTGTCGTCTACGGCGAAACTTCTCGCAAGCGCATTGTAATGAACGTCCGGCGCCATAGTGGGAAAGGGTGGGTGGCTAAACAAGTTATCTGGCCTGAGTCAGATCTGGAGTTGGCTTTACTGGAAGTTAACAAGGTCGCCCAGCAGGAAATTCAACGCGCAACAACCCTCGCCATAGCATAGTCATGTGCAACACAGATTAGTCGAATTTACGACAGCCCCGTCGATCCTTCGGGGCTTTTTTGTATTGTAAGTACTTACCTACGGCGATAGTATTACGACGCATTTACATGGAGGTAAAAATGAGTTTGACCAAAGAAGATTTAGTATTTGACCTGTACTACGCATCCAGCACTGACGAAGAAGGCAATAAACTGGCTCAGCTGACCGTTCAGTTCCGTGATGCATCGGCTGTTCCGCATGTGACCACCCAGCTGGCCCGCACAACTCTTAAGCGAGATCGCTCGAAGGTTTATGCCGTCGGCGAGCAATCCGTGAAAAATGGTTCGGACACTCTGCTGGCCGCCATTGAAGCCTATTATCGAACAGACCCGAAGACCATTTTCGAAAACCTGATGGCACAGGTTCAGGATATGATCGAGGGCAACCTGGGCGCCAACAATACCTGGGTTGGTTCATACGGCATCACCATTGTGTCTGGCGGCTCTCTGGAAGAGTATCTGCCTGAGTCCGTCTACAACGTCCAGTAAACCAGCCAATGGCGCGTAACCCGCGCCATTTTCCCCAACCCGTAAACAAGTTGTTTTATGCCTCTCCTACGTTGCGATAATAACACCAACAAGAAAACAAGTTATTAACGCAGTGAGGAAACGCACATGACCGATTTCACCATCTCCCCGAAAGCAGAAAACGTATGGCTGGAATCCTGGCTTGAACTGTCGCCGGCCGAGCAGAAAGAAATGGATCACGTCGAACCGGACGAACAAACCAGCTCCCGCTTCTTCCATTATCAGGATAGCGTTTATGACATTGCCGATTTCATGCGCGATGACCGCTTCCCGGAATGGCACGCCGGCTATCCACTGAATGCCTTCGCTATGCTGATGATCCGCGTGACAGATTCAGGCGACGCCATCGACATCGGATTACTTCATTGAGAGAGGAGGGCCACCGATGCTGGTGGCCCTCAATTACCACCTGCTTTCCCGCAGGCTAAAAACACCCACCTCTTACCGCCAGGCTACCGAAGCACCCACCGACTTCCCGACGGCCACCAGGTGCCGAAACAGAATGCTTGGACGCCTCACACCCACTGCGATAATTAAACCAACGAGAAAACAAGTTGTTTAAAGGATTATCAAAATGAACTATATCGCCACTGTAAACACTCCCGCGCATGGCACCATCTCTGTCACATACTCCGACATTGAAAAGAACATCCTGGGCGCCTGGCGCGAAGAAGAGACCATCCAGCTGTCCGGGAAAGAGAAGCAGCAGATCGCCAAAGACATCATTTGCAACCGTCGATTCACGCGGGTATTTGAGAAAGCGTATGTGGTAAATTCTGGGTTTGGAACATTTGTCTTCCCGGTGCGCTCCGGGAGATTCTGCCAGTCCAAGCTGACTGAGTTTGCCTCGCAGATCGCTATCTGGATTAAGACTCAATCGTCGTTCGATTTTAGCGATGATGAAGCAATAGCGCAGGGTATGCGGATCGCCAACAATGCAATTAAATGCAAAAACATCACGTATGCCGCTGGCGTTGACTCATGGAAACTGTTTTGCGCTAACTTTATGCTGAATGTATACGCCAGCAATCGGATTCACATACTGGCTGGCAAGTAAGAGGGGAGGGGGCTGGAAACGCCCCTTTCTTTCCGTCCACCAGCTCCCGCAGGGAAATTCAGGAACGGGCAGAAAGCCATCCGGGCAACCGACGGGAAACGGCCAGAAAATTTTCGGGAAACGGCGGGGGTCGCCTCATGGGAAAAATTTGTATAGAGGGAGACGCCAGAATCGTCGCCAGCTGGTGGACGTGAGCTGTTTTTGCGCCATACGTCCAGCGCTGTGATCTGCGCTGCATTGTTAGCGCGTACACGTTGCGCCAACGTGCTTATGATACGTGAGCGCCCACGGATCGCGCCAATATTGCCGACACGCCCCGAAGGATAGCGCGGATCGCGTCACCAGACGATCACGCCCACGACACGACAAAATAAGCCACGCGCTAAAACGCTTTTAAACGCGCTATAACGTGTTTTTTACTGTGTGTAATGGGTATGTACTACCACACGTAAAAACGCGTTAAATTGGCGCGTTTATGGCGCTTATTTTTGGTGTGAATGAGTGAACGCGAGATAAAAGAAAACGCGCCAACAATGGCGCGTTATGGTGGAGATCCTGAAACGAAAAAAGCGCCCATAGTGGGCGCTGGTGGCTAAATGCTGTTTTGCAACTTTCCGATCATTTCAGACAAGCGCAAATATTCTCTTTTCCGTTTACAGTCTCGCTTGCTGTTAAGCAAATCAGAGAACGTAAAGTTTAGCGCGTCACGCTGGGCGCTTAATTCGTCGATGAGTTCAAGTTTATAAGCGCGATATTTAGCGCGATACTCCGCGCGGATCTGGTCATAGCTAATCATTACTTTATCCTTAAAACTAGCGCCCATAGTGGGCGCTGAATCCGTCTACTTATGCTTTGAAAGCGTCAGCCAGATAGTTATAAAAATCATTTTTGATAAAGCGATATTGCTGCGATCCGTTTTTGGCAGCGCCCATTCCTTTAATCTTCTCGACCAGTCCCAGACGTTCACACAGATTGATCAGCTGGTTGGCTTGCGTATATCCTGCATCTAGCTTTATTTCATTTGCTTGTTTTGCTTCATTCATCAAATCGAAAACAGCACCATTTGTGAACGTGTCGATCTCATCGTTAATCATATCGATTAAAGCGAATACACGAGATCCGGACATATCAGCGACTGAATACACACATTTACCAGACTTGATAGACTTAACCAGATAAACCAGCTTCTCTAGAGAGTAGCTATTTGTCATCGCTTCGCGGAAAAACACTTCTGGCGCTTGCTTGCTTGCTTTAATCGCGTAGTAGAAGACACCAGACAGCTTATCGTCGTTTACTGCGTTTACAACGTTATTCACGAAGTATGCAAGTTTAGTAGACGCTGCAAGCATGTTAGCTTTATCTGCTTTGGTGTGCGTGCCATTCTGATAATGTTCGTTGTAAGTCTGAGTAGCTTGATCTGCTTTTAATTGTAATTCGTCAGTGATAACTACAGCTGCATCAATGATGGACTTTTTAGAAATGGTTACGTTAGACATGATTTTAATCCTTATGTAATATTGAAAACTTATTTTGTTTTTCGTCTATCGTCAGCATGTTTGCTTTCGATGTAAGTAATTATCGACATACAAAAAATAAAATCAAGCGTTTTTCGCAAGGGGTGATAAAAAATTTATTTCACAAATAAATCAAAGTCTTAGAAATAAATCGCGTTTTGTCGAAGGTGTTGCCTAAATAAACTCCATGCTCGGTGTATTACCCTTATATATTTAGCGCCGACAATACTTTTGGTGATTTAATTTATCGGGAAATGACCCATAAAATAATAACCGGACATAGCCGGTTATTACCCTTATAGATTATTGCGTTGATTCGACCGCTCTCCGATTGGTTTCAAATAGCGCATCGACATAGTCTGCCGATGACTCGCTTTCGCCACAGTCCTGCAGCTCCCGCATGTCACTTGATAGACCCTTACAAAGTTCGGCGCTCTCGCCAATCGATTTGCCGGCCTTAACCGCAGCTGAAAACTGGTACATACAAACCGACACATTCTCCGACGATGAACAAACGTCGTTCATGAGAGACTGGATAACCGGTTTATAGTCCATCGCAGAAACAGCAGGCGCGATAATAAATAGAATTGAGGATAGTAAAATCGGCTTCATAACTTAAAACGGCAGAATTCGTTCAACCCAATCAAACAGGACGATCATTTTTCGCCCGTTCCCCACGGCAAGTGTAACCTGACAAGCATCGACGCCGAGTGACACACCTTCAATTTCGCGGCCGTCCACCATGTAGACCCTTACTGATTTCTGGTTCTCGTGGGCCTGGCGGCAAATTTTAAAGAAATCACGGCGAGATGGCCGGTTATCAACATAGTCTGGATGTACGGTTACGCGACCAACGAAATCATGGGTGACAGCGTCATTTACACCTGACTCTATAGTGCTGATTCGCTCAAGTGGCAACCTTACACGATTGTCTTTGTCGAACGGCGCCGGGCATAGATCTACCTTGTTGCGGGAGGACATCGTCCCCTGAACGTACATGCAGAACACCTGGCCATCTTCCATCGTGATCTTGACGGGAATTTGCTCCTTGCGCCAGAACATCAACGACGACTCTACTTTTGAGTAATCGCGCGGCCAGACCTCAGCAGGTATCCCGTAGGTGATATCGGTAATGGTATTGGGCATATTTTAAACGCCTCATGTTATGCGATAAAAAATTACCAGAAGGTACGAGTCACCATTATCTTCTATTTCCTTGGTTTTGACAGGCGAAAAAGCGTTACCTTGTTGCAAATACTTAGAATTGTTATAGTTTGCAGGCAAGTTTCTATATGGTGAAGAATGATGAATAAGTGCGCATTAATAGCTTTGATAACCTCCAGTTTACTGGTGGCCGGATGTTCAACCCAGGCGGTCAGGACGAGTGCTGCCGACCCAGTCCCAGCTTCGAGAATACTGTCGACCAAATACAATACGCCGTCAGAGAATACGCAAAAAATCATCGTGAAAAGAGACTCTGGCAGTAAGGGCGCGCTTTGTACCAGCCGGCTTTCTGTTGATGGTGAGCCAGTTGCTGATATCAAAACATCTGAGAAGGTTGAGTTAAACCTGCCTTATGGCGAGCATATTCTGTCTGTAGATCTGCAGGGTATGTCTATTATGTGCGGCAAGATGAACACCGAAAGAGAAATCATGGTGTCAAAAGATAAGCAAAACGAATATCGGATCGGGGTGACGGTGTCGGCAGAGCTGTTCATCATGAAAACAGCCTATAAATAAATGGTAGAGGAGGGCGAGAGCTTTTTACCCACGCCCTCCGTAAGTACGCGTTAGAGACGTTTGAGGATATCTTCCAAGTCTTCCTTGGTCATCCCGGAGTTCTCGTAGATCTGCAACACTTTCTGTCTAGCGTTCTCAGCCGCTGCCATCGAGGTCGCGATCTTCTCAAACTCTGCTGTGCTCATCTTGGTCAGAACAAGGTTAATGATGTCTGACTTAGACATTTTGATGTTGCGCTCTTTCAGGCGCGTTTTGAACGAACCAAGCTTTTCGTTGGCTTTTTCGGTGAGCTTCACCTGACATGAAATTGAGCGATTTTCGGTCATAATTAATCTCTTTGTAATACACCAAAGTCAAAACTGCTCCCGACAGGCAACACGCCTTCCGCAAACCCGGGAGTGGTGTCAATAATGTGTTTTCGTTCGTATGAGTGTGACATCAGGTGTTTGTTGCTTATATCGATAAAATCCGAAATAAAACACACATTTGCCTGATTCTTCTTGGCACGAAGGCCGCGACCAACACGTTGACGCATTTCGACTTCGGCCTTGCCTCCTCCGGCAAGAATTACGGCGCCAACACTTGGCACATCGACACCGACATCCAGTATCGTAGAGCCGATCAGCACATCAATTTTCCCTGCAGCCAGGCTGTTAAGCTTAGCCTGTCTGGTACTCTGGTTGGATTCACCGTAAATAAAATCTACCCGTAAGCCGCTCTCTTTCATCATTTCCATCAGTATCTGACCGTGGCGTTTGATCCTCACCAGGGTCATACAGTTCAGTCCATGATCACGGTACATCAGCGCGTCGCGAACGACGGCCTCGTTACGTCCAATATTGTAAACGATACCGAGCTGATAAGCTTTCTGATACGGCGTGCTCATACCAACTCTGAAGTTCAGATGCTTGGAAGCGAGCTCCGCTCGGATACGAGCCTCATCCGGAGTGTACGCGATTTTATGGTATACGAAGTAAGGTTTGGCCAAAATACCTCGCTCGATCAGATATTTTTCAGTGACCTTTATCTCGATGCGGCCTGCAACCGCCATCAGACGCATATTGGCCTCAGTTGAAGCCTTCATAAACGGAGTTGCTGTCAGCGCCAGACGATAGTCTGCGTTAATGCAAAGCCTGGCGATGTCATAAAAGTTTGAACCGGAGGATTCGTGGGCTTCTTCGAGGATTAGCAGTGAGACGCTTGAGAGGAAACGCTTAACCAGCTCCCGACGCTTAAGATGATAAGCCTTTTTGTCCGCCGGCATATCGCGTGGAGGCTCTTCAAGAAAACTCGCCAGGGTTTGCACTGTTGCGACATTGATATGGCGAGACACCTGAAACTCACCAGAACCAATGATGCCAACCTTCTGACCTTTAAGCCACGGCTCTCCATTATCAGCGCGATAGTCGATCGACTTCTGGAAGTTATCTGCCATTTGAAACATAAGAACAGAGCGGGTGGTTAAAAACAGCGTCATGCGACCAATACGCGCCGCGGCTTTGCAAGCTACGTTCGACTTTCCCCCGCCTGTGGCGATCTGCGCAATCATCATTCCTTCGCGAACCAGTGTCTCTACAGCCTGATCTTGATACGCATAGTCCGGATTATAGGGGAAGGGGTTAACTGCCGGGTTTGGTTTACCAAGCGCCGGAACCTTGTCTTTGCGAATATGCACGCATTTAATGCCAGCCTTCACCAGATTTGCTGCTACCGATTTAGCAAAACCCGCGGGGAAGGCATTTTTGCTCCAGTTGAACATAGTACTGGTGCCTTTCCAGTCGCCAGCTTCGACTTCGTAACTCAGCATTTCCTGGACGAGTCGCTTCACGTTGTCATCAGCGCCGGAGACCATAGCGTTGACCGCGTTCGAAACAATCCTAACAGTCATAAATATCTTTCCTTCGTGCCTTTTATATGTTAATTGGCTAGAATAGTAAGTAAGTACTTATGCAATGGATTGTATCAAAAAGTATGGACGTAAAAATTACCATTCTGCAGGTAGAAGTGGCCAGACTCCGGCCAAATCCCTGGAACACCAACTCGGTTGGTGCTCAAAACTTCGAAAAACTGAAAGGCTCCATCGAAAAACTGGGTTTTTTCAAGCCAATTCTCGCGCGTGAGCTGGACGGTGGCCAATTTGAGATCCTCGGTGGCGAACATCGCTGGCGAGCCGCTATGGAACAGGGTATTTCCACGGTTCCCGTTATATCGGTGGGCAAAATAAGCGATCTGGTCGCGAAACAAATGTCTCTGGTCGATAACGAGCGATACGGCGAAGACGATCAGGTCGCATTACAGCGTCTGATCGAGGAAATTCAGTCCGAACTCGATTATCAGCTGTCGGAAATTGCCCCTTACGACGACGAACTGGCGGCCACACTGGCTCGTGAGTCGGCAATTGACCTGGAAATGCTTGAGGCGTTGTCGCGTGGCGACGAAGAGCCCATTGAGAAGGACTCTCGCGAAAAAGCTGAGCGTGTCGGTGCGGAACACCAGACCATGCGCTTCAAAGTGACGTTTGACGCTTCTGATCGCGTTACCGAAACCATTAAATCCATCATCAAAGAGCAGGCGATCAACACCGGCAACGACATGGAGAATGCTGGTGAAGCTCTGGTATGGCTGGTCGATAACTACAAGGAGTGTATTTAATGACCAAAACGTTCGAAATCGTCTACCGAGACCCGGCAGAGCTCATTCCCTATGAAATGAACGCCAAAAAGCATGACGAGCAGCAGATCCGTGACCTGGCCGCAGCCATAAAAAAGCGTGGTTTTGACCAGCCGATCACTGTCGATAAAGACGATGTCATCATTACCGGCCACGGCCGCCGCGAAGCTGCGCTTTTAGCGGGGCTGAAAAGTGTGCCGGTGATCGTTCGCGACGATCTGTCCGATGAAGAAGTGAAGGCGAAGCGTCTGGAGGATAACCGGCTGGCCAGCATTGATTACGATGCCATCAAGTTACAGAAAGAGCTGGAATCTTTGGTACTTGGTGACGTTGAAGTCTTCGGCTTTGACGAGCGTGAGCTGAACGTGCTTGTCGGTAGCATGACCGAAGAAATGGATACTGGCGCACTGGTTATGGATCTGGGGGAGGAAACCGAGCGCCAGAAAGAAGAGCACACCGAAATCAGTCGCGAAGTCGCCGCCGAAGAGGTTCGAGTGGTCGATGTTCTGGGCTTTAAAACGCTCCCTGCTGGCTCTGCGATTGTCGTGGGGGATTTGCTTGCCCATATGGAAGAAATCACGGGAGAGAGCGGGGTAGACGCGTTCGTTGCTTATGCGCAGAAAGTTTCCTCCGGGGGAGTCGAAGCATGAGCACATATACCATCAACGTATCGTTCCAGACCCGTGTCAACAAGACTACTCGCACGCTTGAGATCGCCGAATCGTTTGGGCTTGGCCTGGATGAAAAAGACTGGACACTTTACGACAATCTTGAGCTGGAAGTTGAGCAGGGTGATGTGGTTTACATCACTGGCCAGTCAGGTTCCGGAAAATCTGTCGTGCTGCGTGAGCTACAACGCCAGATGAAAGAGGAAGGGCTTTCAGTCGCCTCCATTGATGACTTTACCTTTGACAACGACGTCAATGTCATCGACCAGCTGGGTAAAACCACCAGCGAAGCGTTAGGGCTGCTTTCGATGGCTGGCTTGAATGATGCCTATCTCTTTGTGCGCAAACCTTCTGAAATGTCGGATGGCCAGAAATACCGTCTCAAGATCGCCAAGCTTATTGAGTCGGGCGCGAAGGTATGGGCTGCGGATGAATTTGGCGCAGTTCTTGATCGTGTTACCGCCCAGGTTGTGGCGTCGAACCTCCAGCGTGCCGCGCGAAAGGTAGGTGCGACGGTAATGGTGGCGACGACCCACGAAGACCTGAAGAACGCGCTGCGCCCGGATATGCAGATCACCAAGCACTACAAGGAGCGAGTGAAGGTTGATTATGCAGATTAAAAAGACTTTCCCGATTTATGAGGGCCCAGATCTGCGCCGCCGCTGGACTACAGAAGCCGAATGGCGAGATTGGCTTCGTGCTCATGGCGCGTATGGTTTTCGCGTTACCCCGTATTTCAATCGCTGCTGTGTCGTCTTTGGTGAAAGACGTTATGTCGAGACGATAAAACAGCTCTACGGCCTCGATGAAAGCGAGTTCGTATATGGGGTTGGCGGCATGGTGACAACGCTGGGCTATGTTCAGGCCGACACGATGCTTCATTGCGTCTACCTGCCAGAAAATTACGATGAAACAGTCTACTGGCATGAGGCGCTACACGTGGCGCTGATGACCGCAGAATATCACGGCGTGCAGCTCCATGATCAGGAGGCATTGACCTACCTGCAGGGTTATATCGCGGAAGAGTTCAATCGTTCCCGACTACAGTTTATGGCCGACAAGAAAGCTGGTGGACTGCCTGCGATCGAGGGAATCGTGACTCGTCCAGCATCCACTATCTGCCGTGGCGGTTTTTGCAATCGTAAGGTGGTGATGGGATGACTGACATCATCATTAAACGGTATCGCCCGGAGGAGTTCCCGCGCCATCTGGACTTTCTTGAGCGCATGACCGTCACCAGGGGGACGGTAGAAGACTGGCACGCGCTTAAGTCGCTTCACTACAAGACAGATGGGAAGCCGTTCGCCCCTACCTACTACCGTTGTGAGCTTGATGGTCGGTTGGTAGGCGTTGTAGTTATGGCCTTCCCTAAACTGCTACTAGCGCCGCGGCATCGCATGTTTCCAAAGCTGAAACCCACAACCAATACCACCGTGGCAAATCAGTACTGGGGACGTTACGTAAACAACAACTTCGCTGTGATCAGCCGCTCTGTAGTGGACACCCAGTATCGTGGCGTCGGGGTATCGTATCGCATGATTAATCTGGTTAGCAGGATGCATGACCGGCCAATCATCGAGATCCAGTCGTCGATGAGCAAATATAACCCGTTTGCCATGAAAGCAGGGTTTTGCTTCATCCGTCCTGAACGTCCGAAGAGCTACGAAAGCGCGCTTCGCGTCTTTCAGCGCCATTTTCGTTCTGATCCCGGCGACAACGAAGCGATTGTGAAAGAGCTGTTTGCGATGACTGATTCACGCCGGCGCCGCGCTCTGCGAGATCTGGTGGCGGACTATCACAAGAATAGTTCTCTGGCAAAAGCAGGCCGCAACCGTGGCACTACCATTCAGGATATCGCGGATAGCCTGGTGGATGAGGCCAGCATCGTGAAACTGCTCAAGGATATTCACAACCTGAGCTTCACTTCACCGCTCTATGGGGTTTATCGCAACCCAGATTTTGGTCGCCAGCTGCCAGACACACTGCCACTGCTGGCTTTTGATAAACAACCGCTGAATGCACCACTGGATATTGCGTTACCGGCATAAGGATTTGCCATGACACTGACTGATAAACAGAAAGACATCATTAAGACCATCAACTTAGGCCATGAACGTGGACATTTGCTCGATCTGGACGAGCTGCTGGAAGTGCTGCCTTACCGGACGACAAAGCAGTCTATGCAATTCTCCCTGCGCGCGCTGATCAAGAAAGGTTTGGTCGAAAAGCACGACTGCCGGCCGCGAGAGGATTCTGGCTACCAGCGTCGAACTCTGGGGCTGACGACATTAGGTCGAGCCAGAGCCAAGTTACTGGTGATGTAAGTTGGTCTGGGAGTCAGATTAACAGCCTGCGTCTGTATATATAACTAATAAGTCACTTATTAAATATATACGGAAGCAGGCTCTCAAACAGATTCCCCAGACTTAATTAATACAACCAGAAAACAAATTGTTTAAGAGCGCAAGGAAGCGCTCTGTGTGTGTTTTAGAGGGATCTATGACTGTCGAAAAAGACGAGGTGAAAACTCGCCTGA